>ERZ773113.1639-NODE-1639-length-10708-cov-2.365249_pt1 | contig 10708 bp, 3 predicted proteins | sample MGYA00580565_ERZ773113 | MGnify/ENA primary metagenome ERZ773113 (study PRJEB29015, sample SAMEA2737827) | human gut metagenome | biome: human gut; feature: human-associated habitat; material: faeces | place: China | collected 2012 ...
AAAAATAAGTATTCGGATCAAGAGTAACCTCCTCCTCAATTTTTGAAATAAATAAAGACAAAGGACTTCCTAATGTAGGAGTCGTATGATCTCCTCTCCTAATATGCATACCTATCACATGTTTGTCCTCAAAAAACTTCGTTCGTTCATCTATCTGCTGTTGAATAGGTTTTATCGGAGATAAGCATTTAAACGTTATTTCATTTTTATAGAAAGAACGAAATTGGACCAAATAAACAGAATCATGCTTTTGAAACGAATTTAACAAGCTCTCCACCGAAAACCGGTTATAAATATCTTTTTCATATCTAATTACTCAAATTGTTAGAAACTTACATTGATACCAAAGTTGAAACTTTTTGTCAACGGATACTGATAAGCTCCACGGTCACCGCTGTTTTCGGGATCGTAGATGCCGATGTGGTCGAATACGAACAGGTTTGTGCCTGAAACGTAGACACGGCAACGATCTACACCGATCGAATTCACCCACTGTTTCGGCAACGTATAGCCGAGCTCGATGTTTTTGCAACGGAAATAGTTACCGTTCATCAACCAGAATGAAGAAGCCTGTCCGTTGGCGCCTTTCGAGCCTGTACCACCGACGCGCGGATATTTACCGTCTGTGTTGTCGGGTGAATAAGCGTCCGACCATATGTTCAGAACGGTCTGTTCTGTCCAGGTATCGCCGCGGTTCGGGAACATGATGCTTCGATGGCCTACGCCTTGGAAGAAGGCTGTGAAGTCGATACCTTTCCATTCACCTCCTAAACTGATACCGTAGATGATTTCCGGGTCTTTGCTGTAGAGCGAAAGAACGGCTTGGTCGTTACCGTCGACAACTCCGTCAGGGCCTCCGACGCCGCCTGCACCGTGGATATCTTTCAGGATAATATCGCCTTTCGACCATTCGAATCCGCCGTTATAGAGCGGCAGTCCAGCTAAATCTTCATCCGTACGGGCGATACCGTCGGCGATGTAGCCAGTGATGAAGTTGATCGGGCGTCCTGTCTTTATTTCCCATTCATAGGCGTTTGCCGATTCGTCGATATACGTGTAATGGTTGCGGGCGAAAGAGAAGTTACCGGATACATAATATGTGAAGTTACCGATCTTATTATCGTGGCGCAACATGAACTCACATCCCTGGTTTACCATCTCTGCGTAGTTCTCTTTCGGTAATGTGGCTCCGAAAGTCCCCGGAATCGTACGTTTACGGTCCATCAGGATATCTGAAGTTTTCTTATGGAAGTAATCAAATTCGAGGCTTAGCAGTCCGTTCCACAATCCCAAGTCAAAGCCGACGTCGGCTGTCGTGGTTGTTTCCCAAGTGATGCCTTTGCTTGGATAAACACCCGGTAGAATACCGGTTGCACCTGAACCGAAGACGGCATTGGTTCCTGTTGTAAATTTACTTAAATATTGGTAATAAGCAACATCGTCTCCTCCGTCGTTCCCTAATGTACCATAGGATGCACGTAATTTCAGATTACTGATAAAGTTCAGTTTTTCGTTCTGCTTGAAGAAATTTTCTTCAGTCACGCGCCAACCGGCTGAAACAGACGGGAAAAATCCCCAACGCTTGCCCGGAATCCATTTTACGGACGAGTCGTAACGGAAGTTGGCTTCTAATAGATAGCGGTTGTCGAAACCGTAGTTCACACGGCCGACGTAACCGATGCGTCCAATTTCCGATTCGTGACCATCAGCATCTTTCCACTGGCTGTCCGCACTTCCGGCGAATAGCTGTTCAAGGGAAGATGAAAGCAATTGCTTGCGCTGTGCCCAAAACATATCACCCCATTCTTCGTATTGCTCATAGAGGAACATGGCGCCGATGTCGTGTTTGCCGAATGTCCGGTTATAGTTTAATTGCAAGTTTAGCGTATAAGCGCTCGTTTCGTTGAAGTCTTTTCGGACGAAGTTTCCGTTTTCGGTTCTCGTACGTGTGCCGACAACCGGGGCGTCGTCGCGGATGATGTGGTTATGTCCGCCGCTCGTTTCGTGTATATATAAGGTATACTCTTTTCCTACCTGTTTTTCATTCTCGTAATAACGGCGATAGTTGAACATCGCGTTTGCTGTCAAGCCTTCTACCCAAGGAATTTCCCATTTGGCGCTTAACTTCGTGTTCAGTGTGTTATGTTTTTTGGAAACATGCCCGTTGTTGATTGCTTCCAGAATATTCCAGTTGTAGATGGTTGCGTTCGGCTTTCCGTTTATATAGGCCGGCTCGGTAGTCGGGAAGTTTAGTAGGGCACGATACATATCGTTCATCAAATCTTTATCAGAGTCATGAGGCCAGTAAGGTGTGCGTTGGTCGCTCATATTACCGTCCACATCCAATCCGATCGTAAAGTTATCCGCAACTTTGGCATCTACATTCGAACGGAAACTGTAACGTGTGAAGTCCAGGTTGTTGAATGTTCCGCTCTGGCTGTAATAACCGGCTGACATAAAGTAATTGATACGTTCGCTACCCCCGTTGACACTTAGGTTGTGCTGTGTCGTAAACGGGTTTTTCCAAGCGAGGTCGAACCAGTTTGTACTGTGTGTTTTGAAGTATTCTTGTTCGTCGGCTGTGTAGTAGCGGGAATCTGTTTCCGGGATGCCATTATACATGAATTGGTTATTCAGATATACAGTCCGGTCATAAGCGTTCATCACTTCCGGTGTGCGGGTTGGACGGTCCGTTCCGAATAGACCTGAATAGCTAAACTGAGGCTTTTGGTTTTTACCGCGTTTTGTCGAAACGACAATCACGCCGTTAGAGGCACGAGAGCCGTAAACGGCAGCGGATGCTGCGTCTTTCAATACGGAAATGTTCTCGATCGTGTTCGGATCCAAAGCATCGAAGTCTGCTTTTTCACGAACAACGCCGTCGATGACGTAAGTCGGATTTGTATTGTTGGGTGTATTGACGCCACGGATCGTGATCGGGGAAGATACACCCGGCATACCGGATTTATTGTAAGAGAAAATACCCGGCATACGTCCTGCCATCGCATTGGAGATATTGGAAACTGGGATTGTCGCAATGTTATCTGCCGAAATAGTGGCGACCGAACCGGTCAGGTTCATTTTCTTTTGCGTACCGTAACCGATCACGACCACTTCTTCCAGCTTCTGAACATCATCTTTTAATTGAACATTGATTACATTCTTCCCTTTTACAGCAATTTCTTGAGGTATCATTCCTATATAAGAGAAGGTAATAACAGCATCTTCGGGAACGTTTTCCAAAGTATAGTTACCATTAAGGTCCGAGATAGTACCAGTGTAGGTACCTTTTACATGAGCAGACGCACCAATGATCGGTTCACTAAAGGAATCAACAATAGTACCTCTGATTGTTTTGTTTTGAGCAAGCAGTGTTTGTAAACACAACACTGCAACTACAAGAAAAGTAATCTTTCTCTTCATTTTTTTACGTATTAGTTGATAATAAGGTTGCTAAAAAATCAATGCAACAAAGGAATGGAGTTTTTAAAATTCTTGCAAAATAACGCATACTACGCTACTACTTTTATGCTGTACAACACTACGTTTTTAGTACGTTTATCGCTTGTAGACACTTATTTTGGCATGTTTTTTCGCTGATTTGGGATTTTTTAATTATTTGGTATTATATTTGAAATTATTTCCCATCACTATAATAGAGAGAGTATTCTATGAGACGCACTGATTTTATCTATTTATTATTTATTTTCATAGGAGGATGTTTATCCCCGGTAATAAGTCATGCATCTACATTCATGCCCATCGTTACCAACTATACTGCCAAAGACTATCAGGCGGGATTACAAAACTGGGCTTTAGCCCAAGGAAAGAACGGAGAGATGTATATTGGCAATAATACAGGACTATTATGTTTCGATGGCTATACGTGGAGTAAATATCAAATGCCCGGTAATCAGCTTGTGCGATCCATACTCATTGACGGTGACCGTATTTATGTGGGAACATACGAGGATTTCGGCTATTTCAGCCGCAACTCTCTTGGTATACTTGAATACACTTCCTTATGGAGCCAACTCAAGAATATCGAAACACACAATGATGAAATATGGAATATACTCAAAATAGGTGAATGCATTTATTTCCAATCATTCAGTTCTTGGTTTAAATATGACGGAAAGAAAGTAACCGCACACTATAACTCTCAACATTTGCCATTGTATTTTCATAAAGCGCATGGACGAATCTATGTACAGATGGTCAACGGTGATTTTTATCTTCTGGAAAATGATGAATATAAACTATTGATTAAACGTAAAGCATTAAAAGATGACTCTGTGGTTGCGGTCATTCCCACAGCAGGAGGAAAAATGATTCTATGTACCGAGTGGAACGGACTTTTTGACTATGACGGAAAGACACTTTCTCCCCACCCTACCGCTATCGATCAGGAATTAAAAAGTCAGCAGATGAATCGTGCCGTAATGATTCCATCAGATTCGGCAATCGTACTCGGAACGATCCGCAATGGTATTTATGCCGTTGACAAAGAAGGAAAAGAAAAGTGGCATTATGATATGGAAAATCGTTTATACAACAATTCTGTATTACGGCTTTTCTGCGATCGGGATAATAATGTATGGGCGGCACTTGATATCGGCATTGCATTAATCCATACCGGTTCTCCCTATTCCATTCTGATACCTGACCGCAATTCACAGTCATTCGGAATGGTATATGGGGTCAATGCATTTAATAATAGTCTATATATTGCTACTAACCAGTCTGCCTGGTTGTACTCTTTTGCCGACCAAACAATTGTTCCTATCCAGGGTACCGAAGGACAGAACTGGCATATCAGTACATTTGATTCACAAATTCTGCTGGGAAACAATTTCGGAACTAAAATTATAACGGGAACTACCGCCAGCAATATCCCCGAAACAGAAACCAGTAGCACGTGTCTGCGCAAATGCATAATTAACGGACAGGAAGTTCTCATTGAGTCATCCTATTATAACCTCCGAGTCTATCGTAAATATAATGGTAAATGGAGTTTTTCTCATTCCATTGATGGCTTCTGGAATCCGGTACGCCAGTTCGAGGTCGATCATAGTGGAAATATATGGGCTGCACATATGAGTCTCGGTATCTACAGGATAGAGCTTTCAAGGGATTTAAAAAAGGTGGAAAAGTGCACGTATATCAAGTCATTGTCAGACGAAGAGAATAATGCAAGCCTAATGCATGTTATGAAGATACGTGGAAGAGTGGTATTGTCGGACAGCAAAAGAACGTATACTTATGATGATATTAACCAGCGTATCATACCTTTCGTACAACTTAACTCCATTCTCAAAAACGGGATTAATATGGCTATACCGGTAGATGATAACCTCTATTGGCTTACCGACTATCGCGGATACACCCTGATAAGATATGATAATGACAATTTCAGGATGGAACGCTTCATCCCTTCCTCTTTTTTCGGACTTGAATGCAATGAAAACAATAATAATGTATATGTAAACAATAACACCACTTATTTCTGTCTCAACAATGGTATAGGGCGTTTGGATATGAATCTGAAAAAAGACACTTTGCTGCAAAGGAATTCTTTACTCATTAGAAAAGCTACTTCTTTGTCGCAGGATTATCAATTGCATCTAATGCCTGTATCTGCCGAAAAGAAAGACAACAAGAAAATATGGGGGGATATAACTTTCCATTTGTCTTATCCTAATTTTAACTACGAACCTCTCCGTTTTTGTTATCACCTCACGGGAAGTAGCTTGGATCTGATGTCAGAATCAGCCGATCCGGTAGTCACATTTGGTAGCTTAGGGTATGGAGATTATCATTTTACGGCTTCAGTGAAAAATGTCGATGGTCAGGTACTTAGTTCCGTAGAATATTATTTCAATAAACCACGCCCATTTTATCTGTCCATATATGCTTGGATAATATATGTGCTTCTTGCGAGTGTAATAGTATACTTCTACTCTCGCTGGCATGCTGCCAAAATGCTAAGAAAACGTAATAGGGAGTTTGAAAAAGAGAAAATGAAACAGGACTTCAAGATGTTGGAGCAGGAACATATCATTGCGCAACAACGCGAGCAATTACTTGAAGCAGAATTACAAGTCAAAAGTAAGGAATTAGCCAGCTTGGCTCTCGATGCCGTAGTCCAACGTAAAGCGGTTGAAAGCTTGAAAGAGGTTATGTCTGAACAAGAACATAAGGGAATTATCAATCAACATGATATAGACACCATACTAAAACAGATTAACGGAAACCTGAATGAGGAGGAATTCTGGGATATTTACCACAAGAATTTTGATATGATCCATAAGAATTTCTTCCGTAACCTGCGTAAACAATATCCCAGTCTCACAGCCAGTGACTTGAGATTTTGTGCACTGTTACGGCTAAATCTATCGACCAAAGATATTGCGCAGTTCACCAATCTCACTATTCGTGGGGTAGAAACAGCCCGTTACCGAATAAGAAAGAAACTTGCCATTCCCGGAAATATTAATCTTGTTGATTTTCTAATTGACTTTACATAAGAACATTTACTGAATATTCCTTCTAATTTCACACCCCTATTCTGTTGGGATTTTCTAAAGAAACTTTATCTTTGTAATGTCAACAATTAAAAGAATATGGTTCGTTTTAATCTTGTTATCACCTTACTACTAATGATAAGCATAGCTGTCAAAGCCGAACTGACCAACCGGATGTTCGATGTCAGGCATGTAGGCTATGCAGAAGGCCTTAGTAGCCAACGCGTTTTTTCGATTGTCGAGGATGGAGACGGTGCTATGTGGATTGCTACAAAAACCGGAATAGACAGATACAACGGTCATACGGTAAAGAACTATGATTTGCCGGGCAGTTTCTATTATGGTGATCTTGCCGGACGCAGGCTTTACTTATTGTACGACGCACAACAAGGACTGTTTGCCTACGACCATACCGGACGAATTTACCGATACTCCACCATCCTGGATCATTTTGAGCAAGTCCTCCACCTGGGACAATTGATTCAGGAAGAAGTCATCTTGAACAAACTCTGTTTGGATAGTGACGGAACCTGGTGGATGGGGGCGGATAAAGGACTATACAAGCAAGAAGCGGACCATCGTATAGTTGCCGTACTGAAAGGACAATATGTCAACGACATCGCATTTGCCGGCGAGTCGCTTTTTGTGGGTACTTCTAACGGAGTCTGGCAACTGTCACACACCCTGCCGGATAAGAAACGCCAGCTGCTGGAGGGGTGGAATGTACAAACATTGTTCTGCGACAAACCGAAAAAAGAACTCTGGATAGGCACATTTGGCAGCGGTTTGTCTGTGATGAACCTCGACACTTCCAAAGTGCTTGCGCTGGAGGGACAAGGGAGCACGTTCCTTCATCCGATACGGGCAATTACAGACTATGATGTACATACCATACTCATAGGCGTAGACGGTGGCGGTGTGTATGCGATAGACAAGGACACCAAGAAAGCCCGTTTACTGATGAATACCAAAGATGACACAGATACTTACCTGCGCGGAAACGGCATATATGCCGTAACCAGAGACGACCAGGGCAACATCTGGATAGGTAGTTATACGGGAGGCGTATCCGTGGCTATCCTGCTGAAACATCCCATTTCGATATTAATACACGAAAAGGGAAATACCCATTCTCTCATCAGCAACAACGTGAATGATATCGAAGAAAATCCGGATGGCAACCAATGGTTCGCTACCGATGATGGAATCAGCATCCGAAACACCTTGTCAGGCACTTGGAAACACGTGCTGAAAGAAATCGTAACCATTTCTCTTTGCACATCCGGAAATGGGAACGTATGGGTAGGAACGTACGGAGACGGAGTGTATCTACTGGATAACAACGGACGCGTGTTACGCCATCTCACCAAGCAACAAGGGCAATTGACCACCAATTATATTTTCTCCGTCAGACAAGACATGGAGGGAGACTTATGGATAGGAGGTCTGGACGGATGCCTGATCATGTTTGAAAAAGAAAAAGGCAGCAGACGGTCTTTCGACGTGAATTGGGTACAATCCATTGAACCTATCGACCGAAACCGGGTAGCGGTGGCTACCGTCAATGGTTTCTTCCTGGTGGACAAACATACAGGGAATATACAGCACTATGCCAATTCCCAGGAATTTCACAATCAGAATGTCAGTGCTTATATCATCTCTATGCTGTTCAATGACGACGGAACCGTGTGGCTGGGAACCGAAGGAGGAGGATTGAATCTATATGATATGAAAAACCGGACGGTAAAGACTTTCACTGTTCAAGAGGGATTGCCGTCCAACGATATATATAGTTTGCAGCGAGACGACAAGAAACGCTTGTGGGTCAGCACCGGAAAAGGAATTGCCTTGATAGACAGCCTGCGCGTGTCGAACCTCAACTATGCGGGCAATATAGACAAGGAATATAACAAATCCTCATTTGCCCGGTTGATGACCGGCGAGTTTGTGTATGGCAGCACGGATGGCGCTGTCTTTATCATGCCACTCGACATTTCAACCGTAGACTACTGGACGCTCCTGCGTTTCACTGGGCTGACGGTTGATTATCAAAACGTCCAGGAAGAAGAATCGTTGAAACCTGCCATCCATGATATGCTTGCCGACCGTGCGGTACGGCTTGGCTATAAATACAACTCGTTTACCGTTTCTTTTGAATCTATCAACTATCGTTTCCAGCGCGATATTGTCTATCAGCATATTTTAGAAGGGTATGACAATGACTGGAGCAAACCGTCTGCCGAGGGGAAGGCATCCTACACCAAGGTATCGCCGGGCACTTATCTTTTTAAGGTGCGCAGCCTGCGGCGCAGCGACGGAAAGACTATCTCCGAAAGCACCTTAGAAGTGAAAGTGAGCCAGCCATGGTGGAACTCGTGGTGGGCTTGGACTATTTACCTATTTATAATAGGCTTCGTTTTCTATTTCATCCTGCGCTATAAGAGCAACCAGCTCCAAAAGAAATACGACGAAGACAAAATACGTTTCTTCATCGACACGGCGCACGACATTCGCACGCCGGTAACGCTTATCATGGCGCCGCTGGAGGATTTGAACCGGGAACAGGATCTCTCGGACAAAGCCCGTTATTACCTGAATCTGGCTCATGAAAGTACCCGGAAACTCCATTCGCTCATCACACAGTTGCTCGAATTTGAAAAGGTAGACGCCCACAAGCCATCCTCTTCATCGGTTCCGCTTTGTCTGAATGAAGTTTTGCTGAAAGAAGTCTCCGTCTTCCGGTCTTTTTGCGAGAAGAAGCAGTTGACACTGAATCTGACCCAACCCGACGAATCCGTTTTCGTTTCGGCAGACAAACACCTGATAGAGATGTTACTCGACAATCTTCTTTCCAATGCCTGCAAATACACCATGCCCCAGGGAGAAATCAGTCTGGATTTGAAAGCCACGAAACGCAAAGCCATCCTTTCGTTGAAAGATAACGGAATAGGCATACCGAAGAAAGCGAAAAAGCATATCTTCTCCGATATTTACAGAGCCGAGAATGCCCGGCAGTCACAGGAAGAAGGAACCGGATTCGGACTGTTGCAGGTGCAACGCATTGTAAAGATGCTGCATGGAAAAATCACTTTCTGTTCCGAGGAGGGCAAGGGAACTACTTTCATCGTAACATTGCCGCGAACCACCACCGTAGCCGAACCCGTGTCGCACGAATCATCCCTCGAACACCTTGCCGGCACAGCGGATAATAACAGCCCCGAAACGGATAAAATGAAAGATCCGGACGACCGGAATACATTGCTCATTGTAGAAGACCACGAAACTCTCCGTCACTACCTCCGCCAGACCTTTGAACACCTCTATCGGGTGATTGATGTTGCCGACGGACACGAAGCTATCGCCTGTCTCGCCAATGAATATCCGGACATCATCCTCTCCGACGTCATGATGCCCGGCATACGGGGTGACGAGCTTTGCAGAATGGTCAAGGAAAATCCTGACACATCAGGTATTCCCGTCGTTCTGCTGACGGCAAAGGCTAACCACGAAGCAATAGTGGAAGGATTGAAGAAAGGCGCGGATGATTATATCCCCAAACCATTTAGTACAGAGATACTGAAATTGAAAGTACAAGGATTGATTGACAATCGAAACAGGCAACGGCAGTTTTTCATGCGGCAAGCCATCGCTCAAGTAGAGGCGGGCGGCAAACGTGACGACAATGAAAGCAATGAAAACAATGAAAGTATCGACAACAAAAACGTAACGACAGCAAGCGAAACAATGGCCGAGGGCGACCGCCGGTTTATCATGCAAGCTACCCGGTTTGTTCTTGAACATTTGGATGAACCCGATTTCAACATCAATCTCTTGTGCCATGAAATGGCAATGAGCCGGACACTATTCTACAGTCGCCTTAAATCACTGACGGGAAAAGGGCCGCAAGAGTTTATCCGTATCATCCGGCTACAAAAAGCTGCCGAACTGCTGAAAGAAGGTAAAAGCGTAACCGATGTCGCCGCCGAAACCGGATTTGTCAACACGAAGTATTTCAGTTCATTGTTCAAGAAACAATTCGGGATGCAGCCAAGTAAATATAGTGGGAAGTAGACAAGCATTCATGTTCGGTTTTGAATTAAAATTAGCTCGTTTCCGGTACGGTTTTGAACTAAATTCATAGTTACAAGGACTAATCTAACGCAATACAGTTTTTAATAATTCTT
>ERZ773113.1641-NODE-1641-length-10694-cov-3.686531_pt1 | contig 10694 bp, 8 predicted proteins | sample MGYA00580565_ERZ773113 | MGnify/ENA primary metagenome ERZ773113 (study PRJEB29015, sample SAMEA2737827) | human gut metagenome | biome: human gut; feature: human-associated habitat; material: faeces | place: China | collected 2012 ...
AAAGTAGAAGAACTCTACAAGCAGTTATAGTAAAACGTACGTGTTCCGTCATGAGCTGGAGTATCCGGCGGATGTGTACCTCGAGGGCTCCGACCAGCACCGCGGTTGGTTCCAGAGCTCGCTGCTTACCTCGGTGGGCGCCAACGGCCACGCTCCGTACAAGGCGGTCGTCTCGCAGGGCTTCACCCTCGACGGCCAGGGCCGTAAGATGTCCAAGTCGCTTGGCAACGTCATCGACCCCAATAAGGTCTGTGACGAGATGGGCGCCGACATCATCCGCCTGTGGGTCGCCTCGGTCGACACCAGCTCCGACGTTTCCATCGACCACGAGATTCTCGCTCGTACGTCCGATGCCTACCGTCGTTTCCGCAACACGCTGCGCTTCCTGCTCTCCGAGCTTGAGGGCCAGTTTGAGCCCGAGACCGACGGCGTCGCTTTTGCCGACCTGCTGCCGCTCGACAAGCTCATGGTTGCCCGTCTGACCCAGGTCCAGGCCGAGGTCGACGATGCTTACTCTTGCTACGAGTTCCCGCGCGCTTACCGTGCGCTTTACGACTTCGTGGTTACCGAGCTTTCCAACGTGTACCTCGACGCCCTGAAGGACCGTCTGTACTGTGAGAAGCCCGGCTCGCGCTCTTTTATATTAATTCACACTCAGGATTCAATCCTGATTTTTTTTTGCCCTCAGAAGCGATTGGTAATAAAATTTAAACATTTTTACTATTGAATAAATGACATGTAGTGATATAATCAATCACAATCGTTGAATATCAGAAAAAGTATAATTTTTACGAGGTAATGATTAAATTATGAAAGAGAGACTTAAGAATTTTCATCATTCAGCAGTTTTTATCTGTCTGGTTCTTGCAATTGTTCTGGACGTTGTTCTGGAAGCTCTTGGAAGACATTCGCTGTTTAAGGCGATATCGTATGTGTGGAGTCAGCCGCTCATATTCCTGTATAACTGTTCGATCATTTTCTTTACGCTGACACTTTCGCTGCTCATGAGAAAGAGAATATTCGGATACTGCGTTATATCGTTTGCATGGCTGATACTTGGAATCACGAACTGCATAGTTCTGGGATTCAGAATAACGCCATTTTCAGCTATCGATATGCTTATGGCGAGGAATACGATAACTATCATAGACAAATATTTTAATGTATGGCAGATCGTGCTCATAGCTGCGCTTCTGTTCGTTGCGCTGGCAGCCATCATAGTTCTGTTCATAAAATCGCCGACGGTTACGGGCAATATATATAGAACGAGAACGACTGTGTTTATAGTTGCGACATTCTTCTGTGTAATGCTCTTCACCAAGATCGCGCTCAATGCACAGACTATATCAGATAATTTTGCAAACCTTGCAACGGCATACAACAATTATGGATTTGTATACTGTTTCTCAAACAGTGTGGTCGATGTAGGTATAGGACAGCCGAGTGATTACAGCGAGGATAAGATGCTTGAGATAAAGGACGATTTGGACAGTGTTGGCACAACGGATTCAAAGCTTGGCAAGGACAAGCCAAACGTTATATTTGTACAGCTTGAGTCGTTCATGGATCCGTCATATGTAAAATGCCTCACGTTCAATGAGAATCCTATTCCGAATTTCACAAAGCTGAAGGAGGAATGTACATCAGGATTCCTGACGATGCCGGCGATCGGTGCAGGTACAGCCAATTCGGAATTTGAGGTGCTCACGGGATTTAACGTGGCATATTTCGGTGCAGGTGAGTATCCATATAAGACCATACTTGGCAAGCAGACCATAGAGAGCATGGCGACACAGCTGAAGCTTGATGGTTATTCAACACATGCCATGCATAATCATGATGGTACATTCTATGACAGATACAAGGTGTATAAAAACATGGGATTTGATACATTTACTCCGATGGAGTATATGTACAATCTGGAGCATACTCAGAAGAACTGGGAGAAGGACAATGTCCTTACCGGTGAGATCATGAAGACTCTGTACTCCACCACTGGACGGGATTTCATATTCACCGTCAGCGTACAGGGACATGGAAGATACCCATCAGAGCTGGACGAGGAGAATTACAGTTACCCTATAAAGGTTGCCGGAACAGGTGATGAGAGTCTTGATACACAGTGGACATATTACTGTAACCAGCTCCACGAGATGGACGATTTCATTGGCAAGCTTATAGACAGACTTACGGCGTACGATGAGCCGGTCGTTCTCGTTATGTATGGAGACCATCTCCCTGGATTTGAGATCACAGAGGACGATATAACCAACGGAGACCTTTACCAGACAGAGTATTTTGTCTGGAGCAATATGAAGAACTTCCCGGTTGAGGATGAGGATATAGAGGCATATCAGCTCAGCACAAAGGTGTTTGATATGCTGGGATTTGAGAAGAGCTATGTGCAGAAGTTCCAGTCAAAGTACAAGCCGGGCGATGCAAACTATGATGATGATCTCGAGAACATTGAGTATGATATGCTTTATGGACAGAGATACATGTATCCTGATGGATGGCCATATGAGCCGACGAATATGAAATACGGCATAAGCAAGATCAGGATCTCGGAGATCAAAAAGGGCGTGTATGTGCCACCGGTTGATGAAGAAGCGGATTTCACGGCAAATGATGGTTCCGGGGACGGTGAGAGTGCTGAGGAGCCACAGCCTATGAATGGATATTATATCCACGGAAGCAACTTCAATGAATGTACATTTGTGTGGATAGATGATGCCTTTTTGAAGGAGACTATCTATATAGACAGAGATACGCTGTTTCTTCCATATGAGGACTCGTTTGAGGCGGGCAAGGAGATATCCGTGGCGCAGGTCGGAGACGACAGTATAGATTTCGGAGTGGAAGACACTTATGTATATAAGGGAGATCCTGAAGATCCGGAGGACACAGAGACAAATGTGACCACGGAGACGGAAGAACTGCCTTGACAAGAACTATATAATTTGTTAGCATGTTTAAAAAGTTACATCACCCAACGCGATAAGTGTTGGGTGATGTGTTTTCTCTATTAAGGCTAATTGACGTACATAATGAGCACAATGCTCTTATTAAATATTTTACAGAAAGAGAGAGAAGAAAATGGGTAAGATTATTGGCGAAGGAATTACATTTGATGACGTTTTATTGGTACCTGCTTATTCTGAGGTATTACCAAATGACGTTGACCTTACAACACAGCTGACACAGAAGATTAAGTTGAACATTCCTCTTATGAGTGCCGGTATGGACACAGTTACAGAGCACAGAATGGCTATTGCCATGGCTCGTCAGGGTGGTATCGGAGTTATCCCCAAGAACATGTCCATAGAGAAGCAGGCAGAGGAAGTTGACAAGGTAAAGCGTTCAGAGAACGGTGTAATATCAGATCCATTTTACTTATCTCCAGAGCATACACTGGCAGATGCTGACGAGCTTATGAGCAAGTTCAGAATCTCAGGTGTACCTATCACAGAGGATGGCAAGCTTGTTGGAATCATAACCAACCGTGACCTGAAGTTTGAGAAGGACTACACCAAGAAGATCAAGGAGTCAATGACATCTGAGGGTCTTGTTACAGCAAAGGAGGGAATCACACTTGACGAGGCTAGAGAGATCCTTGGAAAGGCTCGTAAGGAGAAGCTTCCTATCGTTGATGACGATTTCCACCTGAAGGGACTCATCACGATCAAGGATATTGAGAAGCAGATCAAGTACCCATATTCAGCACATGACGCACAGGGCAGACTTCTCTGTGCAGCAGCAGTAGGATGTACAGCCAACATCCTCGACAGAGTTGCAGAGCTCGTATCAGCAAAGGTTGATGCGATAGTTATAGATACAGCACATGGACATTCAGCCAACGTTCTGAGAACTTTCAAGATGGTTAAGGAGAAGTATCCTGACCTTCAGGTTATTGCCGGTAACGTTGCAACAAGATCAGGCGCACAGGCTATGATCGACATGGGTGTAGATGCAGTCAAGATCGGTATCGGACCTGGTTCTATCTGTACAACAAGAGTTGTTGCAGGTATCGGTGTACCACAGATCACAGCTATCATGCAGGCATATGATGCAGCTATGAATGCCGGAATCCCTGTTATCGCAGATGGCGGTATCAAGTATTCAGGAGATATCACAAAGGCTCTGGCAGCAGGTGCCAACGTATGTATGATGGGAAGTCTGTTCGCAGGTACAGATGAGGCTCCTGGTGATTTCGAGCTTTATCAGGGACGTAAGTACAAGGTATACAGAGGTATGGGATCTATAGCAGCCATGGAGAATGGTTCTAAGGACAGATACTTCCAGGAGAACGCAAGAAAGCTTGTCCCAGAGGGCGTTGAGGGCCGTGTGGCATACAAGGGATCACTTGAGGATACAGTATTCCAGCTCATCGGTGGACTTCGTTCAGGTATGGGTTACTGCGGAGCAAAGAACATTGCAGAGCTTCATGAGAAGGCAGAGTTCGTCAAGATTTCAGCAGCTTCACTCAAGGAGAGCCATCCACATGATATCCATATCACAAAGGAAGCTCCTAACTACAGTGTAGAGTAATAGAAATTTGCATAGATGATTTCAGATAAGAGGATGCATATCTGTCAGATATGCATCCTTTTTTCTTGACACCGTTCTGTTATGTGAGATAATGAAGAATGGGTGTCTTAGAAAAGAGGTGTTTGGATATTTATGAAGGTAAACAATCCAGGTAAAAAAGATCTTGACCAGCTTGTGATGCTTGAGCAGGAGACATTTCCTGAGGCTGAGGCAGCAAGCCGGGAGTCTATAGAGCGAAGACTGAAGGCGCACAGAGAAACTTTCTGGGTGCTCAAGAAGGACGGGCGAATAATAGCAGGTATAAATGGTATTACTACTAATGAGAAGGATTTGAGCGATGCCATGTATGCGGGCGAGGACTTCTACGACAAGAAGGGTCGCTGGCTTATGATATTCGGCGTGTCAACTCTGCCGGACTATCAGCACAATGGATATGCGGCGAAGATAATGCATGAGGTTCTTCAGGAGACGGTCAAATGTAAACTCGACGGAGTCGTCCTCACATGTAAAGAGAACATGATCCCATTCTACGAACAATTTGGTTTTGTGGATGAGGGCGTGAGTGAATCTGAGCATGGCGGTGTCGTCTGGCATCAGATGAGGATAAGGCGCAGAGATATAAAACGTGATTATAAGCAGGATGTGATTGATTGTATAGTGATAGTAGTTGTGGCCGCCGTACTGGCATTTCTGCTGGGACGATTTGTGATATTAAACTGTAATGTACCTACTGGTTCCATGCTTGAGACAATACAGCTTGGAGACAATATAATAGGAAGCAGGCTTACATATAAGTTCTCTGATCCTGAGCGTGGCGATATAGCCATATTCAAGTGGCCGGACGATGAGTCCCAGATATATATCAAGAGAATCATAGGACTGCCGGGTGAGACCGTGGAGATCATAGATGGTAAGGTATATATAAATGGAAGTGATACTCCGCTCAAGGAGGATTATCTTAGTGATGAGGCAAGGACTGACGTAAGATCGTTTGGACCGTATCAGGTTCCTGAGGACTGTTACTTTATGCTGGGAGACAACAGACCAAACTCAGCGGATGCCAGACTTTGGGAGAATACCTATGTGAAGCGTGACAAGATACTTGCCAAAGCAGAATTTGTGTATTTCCCATTTTCACAGATAACATGGCTTGGAAACGGAGCAGAGTATTAGATTGTATGTCATGATGGATAATCAGAGGAGATGGTCACATGAACAGAGTAAGATTTGACATGCATTGTCATACGGCTGAGGGATCACCCGATGCCAAAGTAAAGATTCTTGATTATATTGATCTGTTAAAGCAGCGTGGTTTTCACGGAATGCTGGTCACAGACCATGATTCATATTCCGGATACAAGGCGTACTTAAGGCAGAAAGATAAGGTGAAGGATTTCACTGTGCTCAGAGGTATCGAGTATGATACGTTTGACTATGGACATTTCCTCATCGTACTGCCATCAGATACACCTGAGGAGGTGTACGACCTGTTTGAACACAGGGGCATGGCGCTTATCAGGGTGATATGGCTTGTGCACGAGTGCGGCGGTATACTTGGCCCAGCTCATCCATTTGGCGAGAAGTTCATGAGCTTTGGCAGCACGAGAAGGCTTGGCATGATAGAGCACAGACTATATGCACAGCATTTTGACTTCATAGAGGGATATAATTGCTGTGAATCAGCCAAGAGGAATAAGATGGCCAGAAGGCTTGCGTCATACTATGATATACCTGTTTTGGGTGGAAGCGATGCCCATAAGGAGAACTGTGTCGGACTTGCAGGTACATATCTTCCGGATTATATACATTCGGAGGATGATCTGATAAATTATATAAATGACGGCAATCATCCCGAGGTTGGCGGAAAGAGATACCCGAAGACCTTGAAGGACAAGATAGGACCTGCCGGCAAATTCCTGACGTATGGATTTTATTTATACAATATATATGGCGCATTCCGAAATTATCCTGCGAGATGTCGTGCATACTTTGCGGCATCGGCAAAACTGAAGGCAAAAATGAAAAGTAACTGTTCAGACAGGGGACTGGATAGCAAAAAATAAAAGCAAAAACAGAAAGGGCGATTATGAATAAGAAGGAAAGAAGTAATTTTACGGGGACGCTGGGCTTTGTTATGGCAGCAGCGGGAAGTGCGGTAGGACTTGGTAATATATGGAGGTTCCCATATCTTGCGGCAAAGGACAACGGTGGTGTGTTTATACTTGTGTATATAATACTTGCGCTTACATTTGGATTCACACTGCTCACAACAGATATTGCAATAGGAAGAAAGACTCGGCAGGGACCGCTCACAGCTTATGGTCTTATACATAAGAAGTGGAAATGGCTTGGCGGTCTGGCGTGGATCGTACCGGTCATAATCCTTCCATATTACTGTACTATCGGAGGATGGGTTCTGAAGTATATGACAGCATATTTTACAGGTCAGACAGAGGCTGCCACTGGTGACGGTTATTTCACCGGTTTTATAACAGCCCAGACTGCGCCTATAGTATTTGCACTTATATTCCTTACGGCCACAGGCGTTGTCGTATTCTGTGGTGTTGAAAAGGGAATAGAGAAGTTTAGCAAGGTGCTCATGCCGATATTGGTAATTCTTATAATTGGAATTTCAATCTATTCACTGACGATCAAGCATACCGGTGATGATGGTACGATCAGAACAGGAATTGATGGACTGAAGGTATATTTGATTCCTGATTTTAAGGGAATGACATTCAGGGATATATTCATGGTTGTAATGGATGCCATGGGACAGCTCTTCTTCTCGATAAGTGTCGCTATGGGTATCATGGTTGCGTATGGCTCATATGTTAAGAAGGATGTTAACCTTATGAAGTCGATCAATCAGATAGAGATATTTGACACGGCAGTGGCTTTCCTTGCTGGTCTGATGATAGTCCCTGCGGTGTATGTGTTCTCTGGAACGGAAGGCATGTCAGCGGGCCCTGGACTTATGTTCATATCTCTGCCAAAGGTATTCAATGCCATGGGTAAGGTCGGAACAGTCATCGGAGCCCTGTTCTTCATCATGGTTACATTTGCGGCGATCACATCCTCAGTATCGGTCATGGAAGCGATAGTGTCAGGACTTATGGATAAGTTCCATCTCACGAGAAAGAAGAGTGCGGTCATAACAACTGTATATGCGGTTGTCGGAATGTTGGTCGTATGTTTCGGTTACAACATATGGTACTTTGAGCTCAAGCTTCCAAATGGAGCTACAGCCCAGATCCTCGATGTGATGGATTACCTGAGTAACAACATCTTCATGCCGCTTGTGGCTATCCTGTCATGTATACTTATCGGCTGGGTAGTGAAGCCTAAGACGGTTATAGACGAGGTTACAAGAAATGGCGAGAAGTTTGGAAGAAAGAAGCTCTATATTGTCATGGTAAAGTTTGTGGCACCAATACTGCTTGCATTGCTGCTTCTCCAGTCGTTTGGAATTGACTTTGTACAGTTTGTTACAAATCTGTTCAAATAGAACAATATAGTTTATAATGTAGAGGCGTTTGTCATGTGAGTGATGAAGGCCTCTATATTTTTGTCATAAGGAATGTCATTGCAGGATATTTATACCGGGTTTACGGATTTAATGGGAGAATGATGGATGAACAACAGGGATGATTTGATATATCTTGCCCCGATGGAGGGGATAACAGGATACATATACAGAAATGCACATCACAAATATTTCGGCGGCGTTGACAAATACTTTATGCCGTTCATTGCCCCGGCGAAAGGACGTCCTCTCAGAAACAGGGAACTAAGGGATGTGCTGCCGGAAAACAATCAGGGGATAAATGTGGTGCCGCAGCTTCTGACCAACAGCGGCGAGGGATTTGTGAAGGCCGCAAAGTTCCTGAAGGAGCTTGGATATAACGAGGTGAATATCAATCTCGGCTGTCCGTCAAAAACTGTTGTCACGAAGTATAAAGGCTCGGGTTTGATATACGATACGGAGAGGCTTGACAACTTCTTATATGAAGTATTTGCCGCCGACGTGATGGATGTGTCTATAAAGACCAGAATAGGAAGAGACAGTTCTGTGGAGTTTGAGGATATCATAGAAATATATAAGAAGTATCCGATAAGTGAGCTGATCATACATCCGAGAATACAGACGGATTTCTACAAGAATACGCCAAACATGGAAGTGTTTGCCGAAGGTGTGGCTTCATATGGAAGACCAGACACAGTGTGCTACAACGGAGATATAAACAGTGTGGTGGATTATGACAGGTTCACGGGCGATTTTCCTGATATAAGTAAGGTTATGATAGGCAGGGGGATAATAGCTGATCCTTGTCTGGCGGAGCGGATAAAGGAAGAGTGTGGCGACAGTACATATGACTGGAACAGATTTTTCATATTCCACGATGAACTTTACAGGAATTACTGTGAGTCGGATGTGGGCAGGGGCAACACGATGTTCAAGATGAAGGAGCTGTGGGCTTACTGGTCGAGGCTGTTTTATGATGTGGAGGGAGCTGAGAGGGCTCTTAAGAAGATCCGGAAGACTAGAGATAATGGTGAGTATGAGGCGGCAGTCAGGATGCTGGCTGCACTGTGCAGATGAAATGAGTTTAGTATGATGGGGTGTATTGTATGAGTGTATGCTTGGATTACTATATGTTAGTTGTGTTTTGATGATTAGGAGATGATATCATGGGATGTCTTGGAAATTGTATATGGTTTTTATGTGGCGGAATATTGAGCGGACTTTCGTGGGTGGCAAGCGGGGTGCTGTGCTGTATAACGATGATAGGGATTCCGATTGGGATGCAGTGCTTTAAGTTTGCAGGACTTGCATTCTTTCCATTTGGAAAAGAGATAGTGTATGGAGGCGGGGCTGGCTCGCTGATCGCGAATATCATATGGCTGCTCTGCTGCGGAATACCTATGGCGGTAGAGAATGCCTGCCTGGGGCTGCTGCTTTGCATAACGATAGTCGGAATTCCATTTGGGCTTCAGTTCTTTAAGATCGCCAAGCTGTCGCTCATGCCGTTTGGTGCAGAGATTGTGGGATGATGGTGGAAATATACATAAATATAGTTGACAGAACTTGAATCACTAGAATATAATAATGTGGCGTCAGATATGTGCTGACGCCATATATAAGGCAATGACGAAGAGAAGTAGCATAGATTATCGCCCACAGAGAGCCGGTGGTGGTGGGAGTCCGGCGGAGTGAATATATGTGAATAACACTTTACCAGCCGCAAGCTGAAAGATATAGCCCATAGCGGGATACGTGTTTTATGTCGAGTAGGGGAGCCGTAGCTGCACGATACGCAGAGAGGTCATGAGCAAGGTGACTGAGAGGGACTGGGACGCGATGCTTTGAATATACGAAGATCGTGTAACGGTAAATCAGGTGGTACCGCGGACATGAAAGCAGACAAGTAACCGACAGGTAGTTTGAGAGAGCTTATGTTCGTCCTGAATATTTGCATATATATATGTGCATCTGATTCAGGATGAACATAAGCTTTTTCTATTTGCAAGAGAAATAACAGCCAGTGCGTAATCCTGAAAAAGCCAAAGTGGACATAAAGCCACAGGCAAATAGTAAAGAAAAGGAGAGAACAGATGACAATCGAGAACATTTATCGTAACAGAACAATGAACGAGATCACTGAGGGCGATGTGGGACAGACACTTAAGGTTGCCGGATGGGTAGAGAATATCCGTGACCATGGTGGAGTATCATTTATCGATCTTCGTGATATGTATGGCGTGCTCCAGGTAGTAATGAGAGACACATCACTTCTTGACGGAATAACAAAGGAGGACTGTGTATCGATCGAGGGTATCGTTGAGCACAGAGATGAGGAGACATACAACCCTAAGATCCCTACAGGTACTATCGAGCTTGAGGCGAAGACTGTAGAGATACTCGGTAAGGTATACAAGCAGATTCCATTTGAGATCCAGACATCCAAGGAGACACGTGAGGATGTGAGACTCAAGTACAGATATCTTGACCTCAGAAACAAGAAGGTTAAGGACAACATGATCTTCAGAAGCCAGGTCATCAGCTACCTTCGTCAGAAGATGACTGAGATGGGCTGGAAGCCTTTCAAACAAGATAGCAAGATTCAGCCGAATTGTTGCGCCAG
>ERZ773113.1647-NODE-1647-length-10642-cov-4.545008_pt1 | contig 10642 bp, 9 predicted proteins | sample MGYA00580565_ERZ773113 | MGnify/ENA primary metagenome ERZ773113 (study PRJEB29015, sample SAMEA2737827) | human gut metagenome | biome: human gut; feature: human-associated habitat; material: faeces | place: China | collected 2012 ...
CTTTTGTCATACAGGCGAGTACTTCTCCCATATGTTCCACCTCTACGGTACACTTTCCGCATCTTCCCCTGCCGCCACATGGCGCTGTCAGCACATGGATTCCATGTTCCTGAAGTGTCTCTAAAATGGTTTTTCCTTCTTCTGCATCAAGTTTATGTGATTTTTTTTCAATTATTACTTCTATCTGCATAGGCTTTCTTATACTCTAAAAGCAGCAAACCGGATCAGATTCGATTCGCTGCTTTTTACAGGCTCTGTTACTTGTTTCGATTACTTGTTCAGAGAAGACTCACGGTAAATGATATCATCTCTTCCCGGTCCGTTGGAAACCATGGTGATCGGATATCCAATCTGTCCCTCGATAAACTCAATGTACTTGCGGCAATTTTCTGGAAGTTCTTCATACTTCTTGATACCGCGGATGTCACATTTCCATCCCGGAAGCTTTGTGAGTACCGGCTTTGCCTTCTCCAAGAGACTGGTCACAGGGAATTCAGTTGTCACTTCCCCATTGATCTCGTATCCGGTACATACCGGAATCTCATCCAGATATCCTAATACATCAAGTACCGTAAATGCCACATCGGTTGTTCCCTGCAGACGACAGCCATATTTGCTGGCTACACAGTCGAACCATCCCATTCTTCTCGGACGTCCGGTGGTTGCACCGAACTCTCCACCATCTCCACCGCGACGGCGAAGTTCATCTGCCTCATCTCCGAAAATCTCACTTACAAATGCACCGGCACCTACAGCAGAAGAATATGCCTTACATACGGTAATGATCTGTTTGATCTCATATGGCGGAACTCCTGCCCCGATTGCACCATATGCAGCCAGTGTGGAAGATGAGGTAACCATTGGATAAATTCCGTGATCCGGATCTTTTAATGTTCCAAGCTGTCCTTCTAAGAGAACCGTCTTTCCTTCTTTGAGTGCCTTGTCCAGGAATAAGGAAACATCACATACATACGGAGCTACCATATCGCGGTACTCATGTAATGTATTTAATAATTCATCCGTATCAATCAGTGGCTTGTGATACAGATGCTCTAAGATTACATTCTTCTGCTCTGCAACACGGACTACCTTTTCCTTTAACAGCTCATCGTCGAAAAGCTCACTTACCTGAAAACCGATTTTTGCGTATTTATCTGAATAAAACGGAGCAATACCAGATTTGGTTGATCCGAAAGATTTTCCTCCCAGACGCTCCTCCTCGTACTGATCAAACAGTACGTGATACGGCATCACAATCTGTGCACGGTTGGACACAAGAATCTTTGGCATCGGAACGTTGCGGTCTGTGATGGACTTAATCTCTTTGAAAAGACGTGGAATATCAAGTGCCACACCATTTCCAATCACACTCGTTGTATGACTGTAAAATACTCCGGACGGAAGTGTATGCAATGCAAACTTTCCGTAGTCATTTACGATTGTGTGTCCTGCGTTCGCACCTCCCTGAAAACGTACAATGATATCGGCCTGCTTTGCAAGCATGTCCGTAATCTTGCCTTTGCCTTCGTCGCCCCAGTTAGCGCCAACAACTGCTTTAACCATCTTTTATTCCTCCTGTATGTCTGCTTTAACTTTCCGTGCGCACTTTTTTACGCACGAAAACGGACAGGTGTAAAAACCCATCCGTTTTTACTTTATGATTATAAAGGATTCCCACTGAAATTACAAGTCATAAACTTTAATTTGTTAGCATATGAAAGTTTCCAAAAGCTGCCTGCTACGCTTCAATCTTTTTGGAACATGCGATCGCAAGTGCTCCCGGTCCGATATGACAGGCAATGGATAATGACAGTGGCTGCATGACGATCTCATTGTCCGGAAAGACAGCCTGCACTTCTTCTTTGAATGCCTCAGCGGCTGCAGTGTCAAATGTATAGGCCAGTTCCAGATTCATCTTCTCCCCATTTGGGCTGTGAAAACGCTTCTCAAAATCATTTTTCATAGCTTCGGTCATGATGGTTTTTGCCTGCTTTACCGTACGTGCCTTTGCAAATGCATCCAGCTTTTCTCCCTGGATCTGCAATACCGGCTTCAGTTTCAGTAAGGTTCCCAGTGCTGCTGCTGCCGGTGTGATACGTCCGCCCTTTTTCAGATACTCCAGTGTATCAACCATAATGTATATGGAGGATTCAAATTTTTCTTTTTCCAGAATCTCTTTGATTTCTTCTGCACCTTTTCCCTGCTCTGCCAGCATTTTGGCATCGAGCACGGACTGCCGCATCGTTACGGAGATACGCTGGTTATTGACTACCTGTACTTTTCCGTCATAGTCCTGGGAAAGCATATATGCCGTCTCACAGGAACTGCTTAAGCCCGAAGACATCGGTATGTATACAATTTCATCGTATTCTTTCAAAAGTTCATCCCATTTATCGGTCACATCTCCAACCAGCGGCATGGAGGTTTTGATCTCTCCGCCCTCTTTGAGTTTCTGATAAAACTGCTCCTGTGTCAGGTCAATATCTTCATAAAACATCTGTCCGTTAATATAAAAAGGCATCGGCATTACCACTACGCCAAGTTCTTTTGCCTCGCTCTGTGTAATACCACTGTTACTGTCCGTTACAACAATCACTCGACTCATTTTTTCCACTCCTGATTTTCGTTGTTTTTCCCAACGATCCATTTGGCTTTGAACCGTTACGCTTTTACTATCATATCATAGGACAAAAAAAATGAAAAGCCTTGATTTTCAAGGCTTTTCATATCTATTTCACATAGTTTTTGATACTATGTTTACTTTATAACGCAACGGTTATGTCCGATTACATCATTCCGCCCATTCCCGGAGCACCGCCAGCTGGCATTGCAGGAGTATCCTCCTTAATGTTTGCAACTGCAGACTCTGTAGTAAGTAAGGTAGAAGCAACGGATGTTGCATTCTGCAGGGCACTTCTTGTAACTTTGACTGGATCAAGAATTCCAGACTCTACCATATCAACGTATTCTTCTGTAGCTGCGTTGAAACCGGTTCCTGCTGCAGATTCTTTTACTTTATTGATGATAACAGCGCCTTCGAGACCTGCGTTTGCTGCAATGTAATATAACGGAGCTTCCAGTGCTTTTAAGATAACCTTCGCACCTGTCTTCTCGTCTCCCTCTAAGGTATCAGCAAGCTCTGCAACCTTCTTGGAAGCATGGATATATGCAGATCCACCACCTGCGATAATACCTTCCTCGACTGCTGCACGGGTAGCATTCAATGCATCTTCCATACGAAGCTTTGCTTCTTTCATCTCGGTCTCTGTTGCAGCACCGACACGGATGACTGCTACGCCGCCTGCCATCTTTGCAAGTCTTTCCTGTAACTTTTCTTTGTCAAACTCAGAAGTAGTTTCCTCGATCTGTCCACGGATCTGTTTGATACGTCCCTGAATCTTATCCTTGTCTCCGGCACCATCCACGATAACGGTGTTCTCTTTCTGAACCTTAACGGATTTTGCACGTCCAAGCATATCCATGGTGGTATCTTTCAGTTCTAATCCAAGATCGGAGCTGATCACCTGACCGCCGGTAAGGATTGCTATATCCTCAAGCATGGCCTTTCTTCTGTCACCATATCCAGGAGCCTTGACAGCTACTACGTTGAATGTACCACGCAGTTTGTTTACGATCAGTGTGGTAAGTGCTTCTCCCTCGATATCCTCAGCGATAATCAGAAGTCTTGCACCGGACTGTACGATCTGCTCAAGCAGTGGCAGGATATCCTGGATATTGGAAATCTTCTTGTCAGTGATTAAGATATATGGATCATCGAGATTTGCTTCCATCTTATCCATATCTGTGCACATATAAGCAGATAAGTAACCTCTGTCAAACTGCATACCTTCTACCAGGTCAAGCTCTGTCTGCATGGTTTTGGACTCTTCGATTGTGATGACACCATCGTTTGTAACCTTCTCCATAGCGTCTGCTACCAGATTACCAACTTCTTCATCACCGGCAGAAATTGCTGCAACTTTTGCGATCTGCTCTTTGCCCTTAACCTTCTGGCTCATTTCCTTTAATGCCTCAACAGCGGCATCTGTTGCCTTCTTCATACCACGTCTTAACACGATCGGATTTGCTCCTGCTTCCAGGTTCTTCATACCTTCCTGAACCATAGCCTGTGTTAAAACAGTAGCGGTAGTTGTACCATCACCGGCTACATCATTGGTCTTGGTTGCAACTTCTTTTACAAGCTGTGCACCCATGTTCTCAAATGCATCCTCAAGTTCCACTTCTTTTGCGATTGTTACACCATCGTTTGTGATCAGTGGAGCACCAAAGGATTTATCCAGTACAACGTTACGTCCTTTCGGTCCTAATGTTACACGAACGGTATTTGCTAATTTATCGACACCTGCACCAAGTGCTGCTCTGGCGTCTGAACCATATTTAATCTCTTTTGCCATGACTACAATAACCTCTCTTCTTTAAAATTCAGCCTATAATTTCCAATTTATAAAAACTACTCAACAATTGCAAGAATATCATTCTGTCTTACGATAATGTACTCTTCCCCATCAAGTTTTACTTCTGTCCCTGCATATTTGGAATAGATTACTTTCTGGCCTTCTTTTACCTGCATAACGATTTCTTTTCCGTCTACTACTCCGCCAGGACCTACAGCGATTACTTCTGCTTCCTGTGGCTTCTCCTGTGCTGCTCCCGGTAATACGATACCGGATGCGGTAGTCTCTTCTGCTTCTAACTGTTTTAATACTACTCTGTCTGTTAATGGCACTAATTTCATTACAAATAGCCTCCTTTTCGCCTTTACTAGCACTCACTTTATTCGAGTGCTAACTCTTTCTGTAAATAAAATATCACTGTTGTTTTTCATTGTCAACAGTGATACTCAATTTTTATATTATTTTTAGAATTAAATCAGTCCGTAATGTTCCATTGCATGCTTTATTCCATCATCGTAGATATCCGTTGTCACAAATTCAGCCGCCTCTTTTGCCGGAGGTGTTCCATTTCCCATGGCAATTCCATGTCCCACAAAAGAAAGCATGTCCAGATCATTGACACTGTCACCAATCGCATAGGTATCCTCATTTTTAATACCCATATGCCTGCAGAGCCAGTCTATCCCGGTCGCTTTCGATGTTCCTTTCGGAACAAACTCCACGACATGTCCCTCGTGTTCGAGACAGTCAAAATCCGCATCCAGCTCCTTGCGCACCCGTTTATAATCGGTTGTTGGCAGGATATCCCCTGACATTTTATTAATGCGGATCTCCGGCGAATAACCTTTTAATATTTTGGCAGATGCTCCCATTGCCTCAAAAAGATACAGCACATAGGGATCCGTCCTGAAATTTTCTTTATCTATCCAGTGGCAGTCCGGACCTTCCAGCACAATCGGCATCCGGCATTCTTCCATGACCCGGACAATTTTTTCTGTCAGTTCCGGGGAAAGAATATTTTCATACAGAACCTTTCCATCCATCTCCACATGGTTTCCGCATGCTGCAACAATCCCGTCAAAGCCGATCCCAAGCAGCCGCTTATCGTTAATATTGCTACGGGATCTTCCACTGCACAGAAATGTCTTATGTCCGTTTTTCTGCAATTGTTTGATGGTTGGAATTGTACTTTCCGGAATCTGCATTTTTTCATCCCACAGCGTTCCGTCTATATCAAAAAATATGTATGCCATTTTTACTCTCCTCATCTGTCAGCTGTTTCCCCTATACTAGCATAATGCGGCAGATGCGTCAAAGTATCCTGATTTTTTTCTATTTCAATGCATTTGCAATCCGCACAACAACATATCTGTTTTTCTGGAATTCGATCTCATACTGCCAGTGCGGGCACGGTGCTACTGAGCTTCCAATCTCAATGGTAATGGAAGGTTTATTAAGCAGATCCATCACATACTCCCGGTACTGTCCTCCCCAGGACTTTCCGCTGCCGCTATCCGGGGCTTTGCTGTATCCGGTAATTTTCTTTGCGATATCATACATTTTATAGATATCTTTTTTCAGGCTTCCTTTCGTACTCCCTTTTTTCTATTGTCTTTTATTAGACGTTTGCGAAACGCGCCTTGCGTCTGCCACCGCTTACACAGTCCAATGCTCTTTATAGACAGAATTGCTGAATTTATAGGAATCTGCCCAGTTTTCTTTCCAGTCACAGAAATCTGCTTTGATATGCCGCCTGATATCTTCCGTGTCCTGCATAGTATACGCCTCTCTGTTTATTTTACAAATTATATTACCTCGATTTTATTCTTTCTCCTTATCTTCCTGCTTTTTTCTGTCAGACAAATACCTCCACATCAGCACAATCCCAACTCCCAGTATCATCAGGGAAAATATCCATGCGACCGCATCTCCCCTGACACTGAAATCCAGCCAATGCGTTTCCGTCCGGACTACCGCAATAAAATTTGCCGTCATATGTCCGATCATGGATGCATAGACATTTCCCGCGCGATCCATCAGAAGTGCGAGCACCACACCGAGAATCAGTGCGTAAATGAACTGCACGATATTGACATGCACGGCTGCAAAAATCAGTGCCGAAATTCCAACCGCAAACGGTTTCGACAGCATATCTTTTAATCTTCCAAAAAGAATTCCCCGGAATACCAGTTCCTCCAGAATCGGGGTAAACACTGCCAGACAAAGAATTTCCATTCCTATTGTACTTCCGTAAAAATCAGTATTTGCCTGCTGGTAACCCATCGAAATTTCCGTCAGTTTCGTCATGGATATGAGATTGTTCAAAGAAATTCCAAAGCATGCCATGATCCCGGCCGCAAAAAGTGCATGACAGATACGTTCCCGGTTGATTCCAAACGGCTGCTTTGCAATCCCTGCCAGTGCCTGTCCCTGACGATAAAACGGAAGCATGGATGGAATTGTAAAAACAGTGGCAATCAGCTGACAGAACACATAATGTGTGGCATCTCCTCCAAATGCCCACTGTGCAATTGTCATAATAATCAGCATCACCGCATAATAAAAAAGAAACGGGTATAGAATATACCATATTTTCCCTAAAATCTCCTTAAAAAATTCCATACGATATCCTCCCGTTTCTCTTTTCCCAATTATTTTCTATGTTAAGCGTTTACAACCGCTTAATTTTTTAACGGTTTTTATGCACGTCACATGTATGCAGCTTACGCAGCAGCTCCGGAAGCTGCTCTAGGGAATCGCACATGCCTGCTACTCCTGCTGCTTTCATTTCTTCCACATCCCCGAACCCATAACTGACTGCAATACAGAAAATTCCAAGTTCTTTCGCCCCGTTGACATCAAACATCGTATCCCCGATCAGACACATCTCGGATTTTGGAATATGACTCCAGCGGCGCATGACTTCCTTAAGAATCTCGGATTTTTTATCCCGTGTACCATCAAATGTTGCACCTACCACATCATCAAAAAGCGGAAGAATTCCAAAATGCTCCAGAATCCGTTTGCAGGATACTTCCGGCTTGGAAGATGCCATGCCAATCCGGTATCCCTGTTCTTTTAATGTACGGATACACTTCTCCACACCCGGATATAACTTACACTCAAAAATACCGGTCTTATTGTACCGCTCCCGGTATTTTTGTACCGCATCATACGCTTTCTTATTGGAAAAGCCATAAAATTTTTCAAAGCTTTCCGATAATGGCGGTCCGATAAACTGGTACAGTTTCGTGGTATCTGTTTCTTCAATTCCGTAAAAATCAAGTGTATATAATACCGATTTTATAATTCCTTCCGAAGAATCAATAAGCGTTCCGTCCAGATCAAACAAAATGGTGTTCATTATTTCTTTACTCCTTTGGTATCACGGTTTCCCACATGCAGACGATGCAGGGCAACCGGCTTTCCTTTCACCTCGACCTCTTTCTCCTCACCTTCATGCAGCACATGAATACTTTTCAGTTCATCCCCGGCAGCCAGTTTCATGCCACGCACGCCCACCGCACCTTTCTTTTTCTGCGGAATTTGTGCACAGTCAATCCGAAGAAACATATCTTTCTTTGTTGCCATCACCAGTGTATCATTTTCTTCCAGCGGACATACCGTCAGTACCTCATCTTCGTCCCCCAGTTTTGTCGCTGCAGTCGTCTTTTTTGCGACCACAAACTCCATGCCGTCCACAACTTTAATCATCGCATACTTTGTGCCAAACAGGATGCGGTGTGTGCTGACCTGTTCGAGACTTGCCAGATACACAACATTCTCTTCTTTACTGTCATAATTGCAAAGGTTATCAATCGGGGTTCCTTTATCCCGGAATTTTCCATACGGAAGATCCAGCACTTTTAGCAGATGCATCTGCCCTTTATCGGTAAAAATACAGATCTTGTCCGTATTTTTACAGGTAAAGATATGTTTGTATTCTGCGTTTGCGGCCTCTTTGTTCCGCTCATAGACAGAAACATCTACAATTTTTGCATATCCGAAACGATCCATAAGGAATACAACATCCTGCTCTTCGATCTTCTTTGCTGCAACTACAGCTTCTTTCAGATTGTCAATCACAGTTTTGCGCTCTTTGCCATAAGCTTTTTTAAACGCGGTCAGTTCTTTGATGATTACTTTTGCCATGGAAGAACGATGCTCTAAAATATCCTCATATTTTGCAATATTTTCCAGTGTCTCATCATGTTCTTTCATCAATGCTTCAATTTCCAGACCGATCAGTTTATACAGACGCATTTCCAGAATGGCCTGTGCCTGACGATCCGTAAAATTTAACTGCTGTGCCATGATCTTTGAAGATGGATTCTTAAAGGTAATATGATCCGTATTTCCGTCTGTCAGACAGGCTTTTGCATCTTTGATGCTGCGGCTGCCGCGTAAAATCTCAATGATCAGATCAATGACATTGCAGGCGCGGATCAGTCCTTCCTGGATTTCTTTTTTGTCCTGTTCTTTCGCCAGAAGGGTCTGGTACTTTCTGGTTGCAATCTCATACTGGAATTTCACATGATGACGGATGATCGGCACGACGCCCATCGTCTCCGGTCTGCCATCCGCTACCGCAAGCATATTGACACCAAAGGTGTCTTCCAGCTTGGTTTTCTTGTACAACAGATTCTCCAAAGCCTCGATATCTGCTCCCTTTTTCAGCTCCAGAACAATACGGATTCCTTCTTTGGATGACTGATTGGTAATATCGGTAATGTCACTGGTTGCCTTGGATTCTACCAGACCGTAAACATCATTTAAAAACTTCCCGATATTGGCTCCGATCATGGTATACGGAATCTCCGTGATTACCATGCGGTCTTTGCCGCCTTTGCCCTTTTCAATCTCGATTTTTCCACGGATTTTGATCTTGCCGACCCCGGACTCATAAATTGCCGGAAGATCATCTTTATTTGCAATGATTCCTCCTGTCGGGAAATCCGGTCCCGGAATATACTGCATCATCTCCGCAGTGGTAATATCCGGATTTTTCATATAGGCAATCACACCGTCTATCACTTCTCCGAAATTATGTGGCGGAATGGAAGTTGCCATACCGACAGCGATACCTTCCGCACCGTTGACCAGAAGATTTGGCACCTTTACCGGCAAAACAACCGGTTCTTTTTCCGTCTCATCAAAATTCGGCATGAAATCCACAACATTTTTATCCAGATCTGCCAGATAGGCTTCCTGCGTTACTTTCTGCAGACGTGCCTCCGTATATCGCATGGCAGCGGCACCATCGCCTTCAATGGACCCAAAATTTCCATGCCCGTCCACAAGCGGCAGTCCCTTTTTGAAATCCTGTGCCATGACAACCAGGGCATCATAGATGGAAGAATCTCCATGCGGATGATATTTACCCATGGTATCTCCGACAATACGCGCACTCTTACGATACGGTTTGTCATAGCGGATTCCCAGTTCATACATATCGTAAAGGGTACGGCGCTGCACCGGTTTTAATCCATCACGGACATCCGGCAGCGCACGGGCAATGATAACGCTCATCGCATAGTCAATATATGATTTTTGCATCAATTCCGAATACTCGGTACGAATGATACTCTGTTCCATTTTGTTTCTTCCTCACTCCCAGAAAATCTGATCAGATCTATACATCTAAGATCGCATCGTTTGCATGTTCATAAATAAAGGCCTTCCGCGGCGGCACATCCGTGCCCATCAGCATAGCGGTTACATCCGACGCCATACGACCGTCTTCAATCTCCACGCGCTTCATGACACGCGTCTGGGGATTTAAAGTAGTCTCCCATAACTGCTCGGCATCCATCTCTCCGAGACCTTTGTATCGCTGCAGGGTAAAACTTCCGGTATGTGTTTTCCGGTATTTTTCCAGTGCCGCATCATCATAAAGGTACTCTTCTTTCCCTTTTGACGGAATCACTTTGTACAATGGCGGCATCGCCACATAAACATGTCCTTCAAAAATCAGTTCCGGCATAAACCGGTAAAACAGTGTCAGAAGCAGCGTGGAAATATGGGCTCCGTCGACATCGGCATCTGCCATGATAATAATCTTGTCATAGCGCAGCTTACTGATATCAAAATCATTTCCGTACCCTTCCGAAAAACCGCAGCCGAATGCGTTGATCATTGTCTTGATTTCTGCATTGGCAAGCACCTTGTCGATACTGGCTTTTTCAACATTCAGAATTTTTCCGCGGATCGGCATGATCGCCTGATAC
>ERZ773113.1648-NODE-1648-length-10635-cov-36.168336_pt1 | contig 10635 bp, 10 predicted proteins | sample MGYA00580565_ERZ773113 | MGnify/ENA primary metagenome ERZ773113 (study PRJEB29015, sample SAMEA2737827) | human gut metagenome | biome: human gut; feature: human-associated habitat; material: faeces | place: China | collected 2012 ...
GGCCCGGCGGCGCCATCAACCCTCGCGGCGAAGCCGCGTCAACCTTCGGGAATACTGGAAAGCACCGTCCCGATCCCGACCTGGGCCCTCCGCAGAGCACAAAAAAAGAGCCGCAGTTTCCTGCAGCTCTTTCTGCTCTTAGTCTTCAACAGGATATACGCTGACCTGTCTCTTGTCTCTGCCAAGACGTTCGAAAGCAATTCTGCCTTCTGCAGTAGCAAAGAGTGTGTCATCCTTGCCGATCTTAACGTTCAGGCCGGGATGGAGATGAGTGCCTCTCTGGCGAACGATGATGTTGCCCGGTTTAGCAATCTGTCCTGCGTGCATCTTTGTGCCAAGGCGCTGCGCGTTGGAATCGCGGCCGTTGCTTGTGCTGGAAGCACCTTTATGATGAGCGAATAACTGAAGATCAAAAAGTAACATGAAATTCACCCCTTTATGTCTAGAATCTTTAAATGGCGGGGGTACCGGGTTTCTACAGCTCGAAGACCGTGAACCATGGTTTGAAAAAGAACCTGGCTTTTTTCATCCTCTGGTGTGGAAATCTCCACATGCATGAAACCGAAGTCGGAATCATAGGTTCCTTCTCTATGAAGCACATCTTCCAGGCCGCCGGCAGTTGTCAATGTAATGGCACTGACCGCGGCACAGATGAGATCATATTCCCCATCCTTTTCATAACCATCTGCGTGTCCATGGATGGAAAAGCCTCTGTACAGCCCTTTCCTATCATGAAGCATTTTTACAGTGATCATTATGCTTCGATTTTTTCAATCTTTACCTTTGTGAAAGGCTGACGATGACCCTGGCGGCGGCGGTAGTTGGACTTAGCCTTGTACTTGAAGATACGGATCTTGCGTTCCTTACCCTGTTCAAGAACCTTGCCTGTTACCTTGGCACCTGCTACGTTGGGCTGGCCAATCTTGACGTCATCTCCGGAAACCAGAAGAACTTCATCAAAAGTTACTTCAGCGCCTTCTTCAACGTCCAGTTTTTCGATGGAAATAACCTTGCCTTCTTCAACAACGTACTGTTTTCCACCGGTTTTGATAATTGCGTACATTTGTGCACCTCCTCTTTACTATACTCGCCGATGCAGGCAGCATTTCTGCATTTTCAAAGCCTTATTCGTGCGGTTGCGTCATGGCACCTATGTACAATGACTTGATTATTATACAAAAAGAAACAGGGAATGTCAATAGAAATTTTGATTTCCAGATGCGGTGGGAAAAATCTTTAAAACCGGGCCTTGCGTCAGTCTGCCTGTTTTCCCACGGCCAAAAGTCCGATGGTACAGTTTTATACAAACTGGCGCCATAATGGACAAGCCTCAAAGGGGCCTGTCCTACTTCCCGCAGTCCGCCACTTTCCTTACCAATTTCCTTGTTATACTTCCAAAGAAATCCTGGTCCCTGAAACGAAGGAAACGGATCGGCTTTTCTATGCTTCTGACCAGTAAAGTGTCCGTTTTGTTAAAACGGAAGGTGCAGGCTCCATCAAGAGAAAGACAGAGTTCCTTTTCTCTTTCCGGTACAGTGATTTTAACCACATCATCCCTGGAAAGAACCATGGCAAAACGCTGCAGCGTGTGGGCGCAGATAGGGACGATGATGATCCGGTCATCAGAAGGCCCAAGCACGGGGCCTCCGCAGGAAAGGGAATAACCGGTGGAACCGGTGGGCGATGAAATGATAAGCCCGTCGGCCGCATATTCCTGGATGAAGCTGTCATTAATAAAAAGACGGATCCTTGCCAGCTGGCCGATGGAGGCATGGCCGATGACCACATCATTCAGCACGGTGGGCAGTTTCTCTTTTCTCCCATCCCCATGAATCAAAACAGCGGAAAGATAGCGGCGATGCTCTTCCTGATAATCTCCCGACAGAATCTGGTCCACCCTTTTTTCCATATCCCTTAAGGTCATGGAATTTAAAAAGCCTAAATCTCCCAGATGGAGCCCCGCCATGAGAACAGGATAATCCCTGAATGCGCGGGCAGCGCCGAGAAAGGAACCGTCACCTCCCACGGACAGGATAAAATCCCTTTTTCCCATGGATTCATCGGTTTCATAGGTATCCTCTGTAAAACCCATGTCCATCAGGCCTTTTTTCATGGAAAGAGGCAGACTGTAATCTATATTTTTGTCTCTCAAAAGAGCGGTAAGCCTTTCCAGAGCCATTTTTAAATCCTTTTTCCCGAGGTTCGGGTAAATGCCAAATTTCATTTCTTATCCTTTCAACCCGCTGTGGGCTTCTTCCACCACTTTCACCATATCCGCTGCCCTTATTTCCTTTTCCGGCGGCGTCTGCCTCAGCCAGGCAAGAAATTCAATATTCCCGGAGCCCCCCTTAATAGGCGAATAGGTAAGGCCATGACAGTAAAGATGCTCTTCCTTAAAAGCCTGAAGCGTATCTTCAATCACTTCGGCATGTACCTTGGGGTCCTTAATAATCCCCCCCTTCCCTACCTTTTCACGGCCTGCCTCAAACTGGGGTTTAATAAGGATAACCAGAGATCCCTCTTCCTTCAGGATGGAGTGTACAGCAGGGATGATTTTCGTAACAGAAATAAAGGAAACATCGGTAGAAATGAAATCCACCATTTCTCCCAGAAGGTCCTTCGTCACCACCTTGATATTGGTTTTCTCCATGTTCACCACCTGCGGATTGGAACGAAGCTTCCAGTCCAGCTGGTTGGTACCCACATCAATGGCAAATACCTTTGCCGCCCCGTTCTGCAGGGCGCAGTCCGTGAAACCGCCGGTGGATGCGCCGATATCGGCCATCACTTTCCCTTTCAGATCGATGGAAAATGTTTTCAGCGCCTTTTCCAGCTTGAAACCGCCGCGGCCCACATAAGGCATAACATGGCCTTTGATGCGGAGCCTGGCGTCCACCGGCACCTTCGTTCCCGCTTTATCTACAGGCACATCATTTACAAGAATAATGCCTTCCATAATATGACGTTTTGCATTTTCCCGGCTTTCAAAAAATCCCTGCTCCACCAGGAGCACGTCAAGCCGTTCCTTTTTTACTTTCTGGTTAGCCAAAGTGAAACCTCTTTTTGAAAATTGACACACCCGCGGTGTGAGGGTTAACGGGCCTTTCGCCCGAGGGTTGTGGCCGCCTCACGGCGGCGGGTTGTGAAGGGAAAGGTTCTTAGGATTGATGGGCCTTCGGCCCAAGGGTTCTTAAGTTTGACGGGGCCTTTGGCCCCGAGGATTGCGGATCGCCCTATCGGGCGATGAGCATAAAGCCAGCGTTACGAGATTGGCTTTATGAGTCATATAGCATGAAAAACATTCTGATGATTAGCCGCTACGCGGCTCCCCCTTATCCGGCTTCGCCGGACTTTCCCCCTCCGGGGGACAGAATAAATCGCTCTATGCTTTCCTGCAGAGACATGACTCCATTGCTGAGCACCCATAGTGCCCCCTCGAAGAGTGGGAAAGGTGGTGGCGCCAGCCACCAAAGGGGGGAAATGCATTTCCTCGCCCGCAGGGCGGTTGTACGGTTTTAGCCGCCAAAGGCGGCATAAGAAATGGCGCCTTTGGCGCCGTACCTCGCCAGCGGGCACGGTCAGCCAACCAATAGGTAAGCCCTTTAATGGGCAGGCTAAGGGCCTACTTTGGCTGACTTGGAGGTCCTATGCAGGACCTCCACAGTACTTCATACCTCCCGAGGGCGGAGCCCTCAACCCGCCTGTAAGGCGAAGCCGATCACAGGCAGAACCCTTGGCGCCCAGGGCCAAAGGCCCGGCGGCGCCATCAACCCTCGCGGCGAAGCCGCGTCAACCTTCGGGAATACCGGCAAGCACCGCACCGGTCCCGATCCCGACCGCGCCCCAAAGGGGCGCGTCCATTATTTCTTTCTATGCAGCAGCAGATCGGTGAGTTCATAGAGAATTGTACTATCAAAAGGAAGTTTTGCCAATGCTTCTTTTGCCAGGGCCCCTTCTTCTTCTGCGTATTTCTCTGCTTCTTCCACGCCAAGAATGGTGACGAAGGTGGATTTATGGTCCTTTTCGTCCTGTCCAGGCATTTTGCCCATATCCTCCAGATTTCCTTTTTCATCCAGAAGGTCGTCGGTTATCTGGAAAAGGAGGCCCAGATGGGCAGCGAAGTTCTCAAGAAGCACCCTGTCTTTCAGAGCCGTTCCTGCCACAGCGCAGGCCATGGATACGGGAGCAGAAAGAAGGCATCCCGTTTTACAGGCATCCAGGATTTTAAGTTCAGAAAGAGTGAGATGCTTTCCTTCCGCCTCTATATCATGAGCCTGTCCCCCTACCATGCCCTCCGGACCGGCAGCGCGGGCCAGGAGAGAAATCAGTTCTACCCGGATATCAGAAGCTATCTGTTTCTGCTCCGAGAGAAGCTGGAATGCAAAGGTCAAAAGTCCGTCCCCTGCCTGGGTAGCCATGCCGGCGCCGTAAACCCTGTGGTTTGTCAGCCGGCCGCGGCGGTAATCATCATTATCCATGGCAGGCAGATCATCATGAATCAGGGAATAGGTATGCACGCATTCCAAAGCGCAGGCAGCATCTATATAAAGACCGCTGTCCACGCCAAGTATATCCAGTACCGTGAGAAAAAGGAAAGGCCGGATGCGCTTGCCTCCCGCCAGCAGGCTGTAATTCATGGCGCTGTAAAGAGTCTCATGTTCCACCCGGTCCGCCTTTAAAAGAACCGCCAGCCTGTGATTAATGAGTTTCTGCTTTTCTTTCAGTATTTCCTGAATCATGGGACGCCATCTCCTTTGTCAGTAAATCTTCTGTCTTTTGTGAAATCACTGCCAGCTCTCCATCCACTTCATTTAAGATGGATAAACAGCGGTCAGCCGCTTCCATACCCTTTTTATAAACAGCAGCCATTTCATCGATACTGATTTCTCCGGAAGAAATCCGGCGGGCAGCTTCCTTTAAGGTTTCCATACTTTTTTCAAAAGTCATTGACTTAGTTTCCATGTCCGCTACTCCATTTCTGCAGGCTCATGAGGGATTCCAGCACACTCCGATAACGGGATTTCAAATGCATTTCCTTTTGCCGGTCCAAAAGCAGAACCTGCGATTGAATCTCCCGGCGAAGATCCTGCAGACCCTTTGGTGAAGTGTGTTCCTTCATGGAAATCAGCATATCTGCAATTTCCTGTTTTTTAGAAAGGAAACAGGATTTCCGACCCTCTTCCAGCTCCCTGATCCTGTCCCTTAGAAGGGAGAGCCACACTGTCCTTTCCGGTATGGCTATTTCTGCGGCCTGGGTGGGCGTAGATGCCCTCCGGTCTGCCGTAAGGTCCGATAGAGTGGTATCCGTTTCATGACCTACAGCGGAAATTAAAGGAATCGTACTTTCATGAATTGCGTCCAAAAGGATTCTTTCATTGAAAGGGCCAAGATCATCCTCTGCTCCGCCGCCGCGGGCCAGTATCAGTATATCCGGTTTGTCCTCAGCCCTGCAGGCTTCACGGATCCTATCCGCCATGGCCCGGGCCGCTTCTTCGCCCTGTACCGATGTACTGTACAGAGTAAACCGGACGTAGGGATTCCTGAGTCCGGCCGTTTTCACAATATCATGGACCACGGCGCCGCTTTCAGAGGAAATGATGCCGATATGAAAAGGAAAAGAGGGAAGCCCTTTCTTTCGTAAAGGATCAAAGTAGCCTTCCCTTTCTAGCTCCTTCACCATATCTTCTTTTTCTTCCTGATTCCGGCTTTTATGAATATCCATGACCCGTTCCACAAAAAGACTGGGCCAGCCGGAAAGAGTATTGAATCGGATATCCCCGATTATCGTAGCCTCCATGCCGCTCATAAGGTTCCGGGTGAGAAAAGAACTGCCCATGCGGCCAATGACGCAGAAAAGCCGGGACTCCTCACCAAGAAGAGTGAAATAGGTGACGCCGGAAAAGTGGGTATGAACGGAAGAAATGGTCCCCCGTACAGCCACATGGCTGAAAATATAATCTTTCTTCATGCGCCCTGCCAGAAGGCGGGTGCATTCATTTACGCTGTAGATTTTCATAGTTTTATGACACGCCCTTTGGGCGTGAAGGTGGACGGCCCTACGGGCCGAAGGTTATGGCCGCCTGACGGCGGCGGGTTGTGTAGAAGGGTTGAGAAGGGAAAGGTTCTTAGGATTGATGGGCCCTTTCGGGCCCAAGGGTTCTTAAGTTTGATGGCCCTTCGGGCCGAGGGTTGTGGTATCGCCCTATCGGGCGATGAGTATAAAGCCAGCGTTACGGGATTTACTTTCTGTGTCATATGGCATGAAAAACATTCTGCGGATTGGCTCGCTGCGCTCGCCTCCCCCTATCCGGCTGCGCCGGACTTCCCCCTGTTCAGGGGGCAGAATAAAACACCGCGAGACAATCTTCTCATAAATCCTCCGCTCGAGATGACGGTGGCGACGGGCACCCCTATCGTCATTTCGACCGAAGCGAAGCCGAGTGGAGAAATCTCACTCCACCATGGTTCATGAAGCATTGGGGCAGGAGATCTCTCGACTCAGAGCTTCATATTGCCTAAAGTCTTTACCACCCATACCGGCACGCAGCCCCGCTCGAGATGACGATGTCGGATGACGCCTTTGGACACGCCTTCGGCGGCTTTGCACTCCCTTTCCGGTCGTCCTACAGGCATTTTCCCCCTGCACACAGAAATTGCCACGCAAAAAGGCTGTGAAAAAATGGGAATCATTTCTTCACAGCCTCTTTTTATTTTTCCCTGTTTTATCCCAGACGGGCTACAATGGTTTTGGCCCAATTTCTGTTGATAATGAGATCATCTCTGGAAATGGCATCGATACGGGAAAGGGCCGCTTCTTTGATGGCATTGTAAAGAGCCTTGTCAAATTCCATGGACGCCACCATGTGACCTTCTTTCCGGAAAAGGAATCCATTCTCCCCGTCTTCGTTGGTGGCGAAGTAGATTTCATCAATGTGCTTATCCTTGTACCGTTCCTCCACATTGTCCCAAATGGAAGACTTAATGATTTCCACAATCCGGTCATCCAGCCCTGCATCGAAAATCAGGAGTTTTTCCTTGAAATCGTTATAGGAAAGGACGATGCGCTTCCGGTACCCGTCAAACGCATTGCCTCTCTGCTTCAGAATCTTTTCCATATCCCCATAGGAAGAGCCGTCGGCATCCACAAAAATCAGGATTTTGTCCTCCTGCTGGTGATAAAGGAAATTGTAATTCAAAAGAGCCGTAGCACCGCAGTCAGGGCAGCGGTAGCGGAAAGCTTCGTCGTTCCTGACCTTCTCTTTCATTTCCGGAAATTCAAGGGTATTGATACTGTCCCAAACCTGAAAGGAATGTTTCTTCCCGCACTTGGGGCAGGTGATTTCCTGCATTGCACTCTGTGACATGACAGCCTCCTAATCAACTGATTTGATTTTTATTATAGCACACCTTCGGTGTGAGGGTTCATTGGACACACCTGCGGTGTGAGGGTTGACGGGCTTCCAGCCCGAGGGTTGTGTAAAAGGGTTGCATAAAAAGGATTCTTAAGATGGACGGGCCTTCGGCCCAAGGGTTCGTAAGTTTGACGGGGCCTTTGGCCCCGAAGGTTGCGGATTGCCATAGGCAATGCTTATAAAGTCAGCGTTACGGGATTTACTTTCAGTGTCATATGACATGAAAACAATTCTGCTGACTGGCTCGCTACGCTCGCCCCCCTATCCGGCTGCACCGGACTTCCACCTATGCAGGGGGCAGAATAAAACACCGCGAAGACTCGTTCGTCACTCAACGCATAGCGAAGAATAAAGTCCCCCACCGGGGGGAAGGTGGTGGCGCCAGCCACCAAAAGGGGTGCATTTCCTCGCCCGCAGGGCGGTTGTATAGTTTTTCCACGGGCGAAGCCCGGTTGTAAAGGTTTTATCATAAGAGGGCGCCTTCTATAATTTAGAGGCGCCCACCACAACCCTCGCGCCAGAGGCGCGTCAAACTTAAGCCCCTTAAGTACCTTCAGCCCAGCGGGCCGTCAACCCTCAAGCCCCAAAGGGGCTTGTCCATATGGCACCCACCATCCATATGATATAATGCAGTAAAGAATCCATTTTATCGTATATAAAAAAGGATTGATTCCCATGACCGACACAGAAAGCCTCCTGCTCTCCTGCTCCCAGGAAATCCTTCATGACTATTATGAAAAGAACGAAATCACCCTGCTTCTTGCCTTCATGGCCCGGGATATCACCTGGACGGGAGGAGGGTCCGATATGGCTGCTTCCGGACGGGATGCAGTGACCCGTTTCTTTATTACTACCAGGGACAAGATGATTCCCACAGTCCTCTCCCATGAGCAGTGGATATCCCATCCTCTGAGCCAGGACTTTTGGCTCTACACCGTGACCGCCGATCTGGAAACGGCGCCGCAGCTCCAGCTCTTTCTGAAGGAACATATGAAATGTGATTTTCTCTATCGAAGAAATCCGGAAGCTGCCAGCGGCAATGGCTGGGAACTGGTACATCTGAACAATTCCATTTCCTACAACAAGCTGAAGGATAAGGAAACCTTTGCGGTATCCGAAGGCGTGAAGGACCTTTGGCTCCATAACCACTACGGCACCGGCATGATCGACGACAGGAAGAAAGAAGAGCTCTTCCTCACCATCAATGATAAGGTTTTCCGCTATCTGTCCGAGGCCACAAGAAAAACCCTGACAGTTCTTTCCCTTTTCGACCGCTTTTCTGTGAGCAAGGCCCTTTTCATGTGCCCTGACGCAGATGTGCCCGCCATCCTTTCCAGTCAGGAAAAGAACAGCCTTTTTCTCTATCTAAATCGGCAGACCCGTAAATATTTCTTCTTTCCCCTGATGAAGGAATTTCTCCAGTCCGAATTCCAAATCTGGAGCGAAGAAACACAGCGGCAGTACCTGGATAAGGCGGCCCACTGGTACTACTCCATGGGAAGCCTCCCCGAAGCCATGCGATTTGCCAGCCTGACGAAAAACTATGAGCTCTCCCTCATTATTCTGGACAAAGGCGCCGACTCCATTCTTCTGGCGGGACCCCGCATCTATCCTGCCGACCTTCTGGACCACATTCCCCATGACTTGATGAAGAAGCACATGAAAACAGTGCTTCTCATGGCCTACGACCTCTATTTCTCCGAACTTCATGCCGGCTATCGAAGGAACATGGCCCGCATCCAGCGGCTGGAGCTCTCCCTCTTGGGACAGACGGCCTTGACCTTTCTCGAAGGGGCCACCGCCTTCAATCATCTGGACACCATGACCTCCCTCTTTGCCAAAGTCCTTGAAGACATCCGCAAATTTCATCTGGAAGACCAGTTCATAGCGCCCCGTCTCGGATTCTGCTGTCCCTCCTTCCTTATGATGTACCACTCCACCCCGGGAAAATTGAAAGAAGAAACGGAGCAGCTCATAGAAATCCAGGAAATCTGCTGCCGTATCAACCGCATGCCACATAATGGAATCTGGGCCCTCTATTTCCAGATGGAATACGCCTTCAACACCGGCCATTTCAGCGAAGCAGAAGACGCCCTCTCCACCCTGGAAGCCACCGAATCCTATAGGGAGGACCTTTCCATCCAAATCCGCTGCCTCCACTACCAGGCCATGCTCTCCTACTTCTACGGAGATACCGCCGGCCTGAAAGAGTCCCGAAAAAAGCTTCATGAACTCATGAACACCGCCCAGCCTTTCCAGGCCCTCCTCGCCCGCATGAGCGATGAAAGCCTGAAAATCATCCTCCCCTCCAGAGAAGGCGGGGACCGCCAAAATCAAGCCATCAACAGCTCCATGTTCTATTTCCCTGCCCTTACCTTCCTACACATTGTGGAAGACGAACGGCTCGTCCACCCCGGAAACGGCAGAACCCTCCTGGCTTCTGCCCGCCGCCACGAAAAACTGGCCCGCCAGCGCCGCTCCCTCATAGGCGAAATCCACGCCCTCCTCCACCAGGCCATCGCCTGCGACATGCTCCACGAAAACGCCCAATGCCTGGAAGCCATGGAAAAAGCCCTCCGCCTGGCAGAGCCGGACCACCTCATCATCCCCTTCCTCACCGTCAAAAACCGCCTCGCCTCCCGCTGGGCCCACCTCAAAGCCAGCCCTGCCTCCTCCCTCCTGAAAGACATCATGGACTCCCGCTTTGAATCGGCCGGGCAGATTCTGGAAAAAGAAATCCACCTGGATCAGCTGAGCAAAAAACTCACCGCCCGTGAAATGGGCATCATCCGCCTCGTCATGAAAGGCAGAACCAATAAAGAAATCGCCGCTGAAATGAACGTGGCGGAAATCACCATTAAAAAAGCGCTCTCCCTTATCTATAAAAAACTGGACATCAAAAACCGCGCCCAGCTGGTAGGGATGTTTAAAGAGAAATGAGGGGGCGGCTTTTGGACACACCCTATCGGGTGTGAGGGTTCAGAGGGTTCAGAAGGTTCAGAAGGGTTCAGAGGGTGGTGGTGGCGGCTGACGCCGCAATTTTAAAAAAGGGGCGCGGCTGGCGCCGCGGGTTGTGTAGAAGGGTTGCATAAAAAGGGTTCTTAAGATGGATGGGCCTTCGGTCCAAGGGTTCGTAAGTTTGACGGGGCCTTTGGCCCCGAAGGTTGCGGATTGCCGCTCTGCGGCAATGCTTATAAAGTCAGCGTTACGGGATTTACTTTCA
>ERZ773113.1652-NODE-1652-length-10623-cov-3.547597_pt1 | contig 10623 bp, 9 predicted proteins | sample MGYA00580565_ERZ773113 | MGnify/ENA primary metagenome ERZ773113 (study PRJEB29015, sample SAMEA2737827) | human gut metagenome | biome: human gut; feature: human-associated habitat; material: faeces | place: China | collected 2012 ...
TGATGTCATCGGTAGAATAGGCGGCGATGAGTTCGTATGCTTTGCATTTATAGACGACTCCGATTACGTCACCGAAGTGCAGCGCAAGATCAAGGATTTCTCAGCCGAGCTGAACGCAACCTGTGGCAAGCCATACTTCATAGAGATGAGCGTTGGTGTTACTGAATTTGTCTGCGATGGAGAACAGACCATCGAGGATCTACTCTCACAGGCAGACACGGCACTTTACTCAAACAAGAGATACAAGAGAATGTCCATACTGAAGTAATCTTCAGTATCAGAACAAAGATATATACATAAAGAGAGACAGATATTTATTTCGACCGAAATAGATATCTGTCTCTTTTTGTCCTATAGGTCTACTTTGCCTGATCCAGCGCTTCATTGAGCTTCTCTGTTCCCGGCAGGACAAATCTGCCCTTCTCGATGATCGGAACTTCAGTTCCATCCGGATGAACGGAATATATTCCTCCTATCTCATCGTAAGGTATTGTTATGTCTGTATGGCAGTTGAAATACGCCTTTGACACATCTGTTTTTCTCAGAATAGAACACTCATTGTCCTTTGCCACGATCTCCTTGCCATCAGGATTGTGAAGCACATTTTCCTCACTCCAGCTATAGCATGTATCTCCCACAGCAAAATGCGGTCCCATCTTCTCAACTATGAGGATAGGCAGTTTATACACTATGTCATATTTGTTTGCCATGACGTATGCTGTCGTATTTGTTCCTATTGCAAACTCTCCTATAGGAAGTGTATCCCTTCCGCCCAGAAGATTCTCCTTTATATACGCCTTGTTCTTCTCCGTATCCGGATAGTTGTCACATGTATAGTCCGCTATTTTTCCATCCTCAAATGTAAGCTTGAGATTCACATATTTCAGGCCGTCCAGGAATACTTCACTTACGTTTAATATTCCGTGGGTTCCGGTGAGCTTCGGTGAAGTGAACACCTCTCCAACAGGTATATTCACATCGGCTACGCAGTTCTCAAAGTTGGTCTCCTTCGATGGATCTGTCATCTCGTGCATCATAACGGTCATATCAGTCACATTTGATCCCTGACCGACAACCCTCACGTGTTCAGCCTTATCAAGCTCATCTATCATACTCTGATGGATCGCCCTGAACAGATCATTGTCCAGTGTGTTGATCCTGACAGTATCCCTGAATATATCTCTGTATCTATCTCCGATCTCCGGCACAGGGTATGCTATTATAGTGAAGCTGCACTGATCCTGGGCTATATATTCATTTACGATCTGTGAACTCATTGTGCGGTATGAGATCACAGCCTCCTGCTGTTTCTTGTCGAGCACAGGATTCAGTTCACTGTTCTCCGGCTCAAATGGGTTCTCGCCGAACACCTCTGCCGCGTGCTGGGTTCGCTGTATTACCGTCAACCGCAGGACCCGCATATACTGAAGCCTCATAGGCCATATTCTTGTATGCCTGTCTGAGCACCTCCAGCTTTCTCTCCATGAGCTTCTTGTCCATGAAGAGTGCCTCATCCATCCTGTGATCGTACTCGAGCTGTCTGTTAGGAACGCTTGACGAATAACCTATCCTGTGTATAAGTCTCCTGTTGATCCTGTTTGCCGCATATCGGTAGCATATCGGCCTCAGACCCATCTGCTCAAACTGCAGTATCGCGGCTCTTATCATCCTCTCCTGTCCAAGGAAATATCGGATATTTACAGTTTTCTTCTTCGAGAGATCTATTCCGGCAGCCTCGAATCCCAGTCTGTAGCCCTCGGTGAATGTTCTTGCCATGGCCTCTATCTCTGAATCCGGCAGGGTACTCATGAAAATCGCCGTGTCGATCTCATTTTTTCCAACATACTCTCCATATCTGTACAGATACGTGACATCGCCCAAATCGCTGTTCATAATGATATCCGTCGCAAATGTGAGATCAGGGTCAAGCTGCTCTCTTATCCTGTACGTGATCCAGAACTCGGCATAATCGTTCTCAAAATAATACACAGCGGATTCCAGATCCTTCACGGAAAAATCATCCTGAAACATGAAATATATCTGGACAAACAGCTCCGCAAACAAAGTTATGTCAACCACTCTGCCCTCAAATGCGTACACTGTCATTCCTCTTATCTCGTTGTACACAAACCCCATAAGCTGGGCGATGCGCTTTATCTCCTCTTTGTCACGGGTGTAATCCTTTGAAAACTCACCCATGATATATCTGTAATTTGCATAGCTTCTATTGTAGTTGTCTCCCAATATGTCATTGTACAGCCCATGGTTCATCGCCTGAAGCTGATCAAGGCTCCTGTCTGGCAGTGCGTCATTTTTTACCAGTTCCAGAACATCTCCTATTCTAGCTATAAATCCGGCAACATGACTGAAATAATCTCTGTACGGCTCCTTTACCAGTGATTCATGGATTATCTGTCTCACACGTTCCATGATAAGCTCATAGCGCTCTTCTATATCATCATATTCTTCTGTAAGATTCTTATAATAATTCATCGCATGCCCTTTCTATAATCCCATCAATAAAAATATAACAGACGCTCCAAGAACTATAACATTAAGTATGATCGCCATCTTCTTGTTTGTTATACCTCCGTTGTCCGCCCTGTAGCCTATGGCCGAGAATACCAGGCCTGTAAATGCCATCAGCATCGCGCTGACCATGAGGACTCCGTACACCCTCTGTACCTTTCCCTGGGTAAGTATGGATTTTATGATGGATATGACCACAAACACTCCGCCAAATCCGCCCAGAAAGTATCCAATTATGGTGTCCGTCGGCAGACCCGGTGTCGAAACTTTGAATTCCTTACTTCTTTGCATGATATCTCCTGATAAGTTTTGCTGTAACGTAATATATACAATATCCTATGACTCCACCAAGCGTATTCATGATGATGTCATCGATGTCGAACACACCCAGTTTGGTTATGTACTGCACCGTCTCTATGGCAAGTGTAAATCCCAGAGAGTACAGCAGAGCCTGTACAAATGTCGTGTTCTTATTTCTCGCCCATCTGAGCAACATACCAAACGGTATAAATGCGATTATATTGCCATAGAGATTCAGAAATACACTCATTGGCGACATCTGATCACCGTATGTGATAAACCGCTGTATTTCCTGCAGAGGGTGAAGATTGTATCTGCGTTCATCATATCCCCCTCTGCCAAACATATCGCTGAAAATAAGAAAGTAAACGATACAGATTATATAAAGCACAAACAACACAGAGCACACAGCCCTGAGTTTTTTTCTATCTATCTGCTTCAAAATATTACTCCTGTCAGGACAGGTCTGCAGCTTTACGCATCTCCATTATTCTGTCAAGAAGCATGTCTGCACACTCTTCCTTTGACATCATCGGAAGTTCACTGATACTGTCCCTTGTAATGAGAGTGAGAACATTGGTGTCAACACCAAATCCCGCCCCTGCGACCTTTAAATTATTTGCCGCAATAAGATCTATATGCTTTGAATCTATCTTCTTCCTTGAATTCTCTATGAGATCCCTCGTCTCCATTGAGAATCCGCAGATGATCTGATCCTGTATCCCCTTTTCAATTCTCTGATTTCCAAGTGCAAGCAGAATATCCTTCGTTCTCGAAAGCTTGATGCTCATGTCTCCGTCAGCCTTCTTGATCTTGTGTTCTGCCACCTCTGCAGGCCTGTAATCAGCCACCGCAGCAGCCTTGATGATCACGTCCTGCTCTGTACTTCTGTCCATGACAGCCTCATACATATCCTGAGCCGATGTTATGTCAACCACATTGACAAATCTCGGCGGTTCTATCTCCACCTTGCCTGTGACCAGGGTGACGTCCGCCCCTCTGAGCATGGCCTGTCTGGCAATGGCATATCCCATCTTGCCTGTGGAGTGATTCGTTATATATCTGACCGGGTCTATGGCCTCACGGGTAGGGCCTGCCGTAACCAGAAGTCTCACCCCGGCCATATCCTTTTCTTTCGCTATGGCCTTAAGGATATAATCCTGAAGAACCTCTGCATCAGGGAGCTTGCCCTTGCCTGTGTCTCCACATGCAAGGTATCCAGTTGCGGATTCCACTATCTCATATCCATATGACTCAAGCTTCTTTATATTGTCCTGTACTATAGGATTCTCTATCATTCCGGTATTCATGGCCGGTGCTATGATCTTAGGACATTTTGCCGGCATGATCGTTGTGCTGAGCATATCGTCTGCTATTCCCCCCGCTATCTTGCCGATTATATTGGCCGACGCAGGTGCCACCATGAACACATCCGCCCTCTTTGCCAGTGCTACGTGCTCCACGTTGAACTGGAAATTCCTGTCAAATGTATCGACCAGGCATTTGTTGCCTGTGAGCGTCTCAAATGTGATCGGATTGATAAAGTTTGTTGCGTTCTCCGTCATGATGACATGCACATCCGCATGCTTTTTCACCAGCATACTTGCCAGATTGGCTATCTTATATGCCGCAATGCTTCCTGTGACTCCGAGAACTACTGTCTTCCCTTTTAACATACTGTGTATTTTATCCTTTCTTCAAAGGCTGTATTCTATAACTCAGCTATAAAGTTGTCAATCAGTCTCGCCTTGCCGAACTTGACTGCCATTGCACAGAGTACATGTCCTTCTGCCTTCTCTATGGACTGCATGGTATCCATGTTGACCATCTCTACATAGTCGATAGTTGCAAGCGGTTCAGCAGAGATGAGCTTCTTCATCTCACCAACGATCTTCGCTGCGTCTCTCTCTCCGTCAGCTATCATGTCCTGCCCAAGCTTTACGGCCTTGCTGAGAACTACTGCAGCCTTTCTCTCCTCTGGTGTGAGGTAGATGTTTCTTGAGCTCTTTGCCAGTCCGTCCGCCTCTCTTATGATCGGACAGCCGACTATCTCTATATCAAAGTTCAGATCCTTGACCATTCTCATGATGATGGCAAGCTGCTGGGCATCCTTCTGTCCAAAGTATGCTCTGTCAGGTGTAACTATATTGAAGAGCTTTCCTACAACTGTACATACACCCTTGAAATGTATTGGACGTGTAAGTCCGCAGAGTGCATTTGGAAGTCCTGTCATGTTGATGAATGACACGAAGCCATCTGCGTACATCTCCTCAGGCTCCGGATTGAATATGATGTCTGCACCTGTGCTCTCACAGAGCTTTGCATCAGCCTCAAGATCTCTTGGATAGCTCTCAAGATCCTCGTTTGGTCCAAACTGTATAGGATTTACAAATACGCTTACAACTGTTCTGTCGTTCTGCTCCACTGACTTCTTGATAAGACTCTGATGTCCCTCGTGAAGATAACCCATTGTAGGAACAAGACCAACTGTAAGTCCCTGCTTCTTCCACTCTTTAACCTGCGCTCTTACCTCATCTATCTTCTTTAAAATTACCATGATCGTTTTCTCCTTTAGTATAACTTCTCTATTACTTCATCGTCTATCTTGTATGTGTGCTCAGGGCCCGGGAATGTTCCGGCATTTATCTCATCGATATAAGCCTTAACCGCACCTCTCATAACATCGCCCACATTTGCAAACTGCTTTACGAACTTTGGAACAAAGTCTGAATACATGCCAAACATATCCTGATTTACAAGCACCTGTCCATCGCAGTAACGGCCTGCGCCTATTCCTATGGTAGGGATGCTTACTGTCTCTGTGACTATCTTCGCAAGCTTCTCCGGTACGCACTCCATTACGAGCATGAATGCGCCTGCCTCCTCAACAGCCTTTGCATCCTCTATGAGCTTCTTGGCTGCAGCCTCTGTCTTGCCCTGCACCTTGAATCCGCCAAATGCGTTGATGGACTGTGGTGTGAGTCCAAGATGTGCACATACAGGTATGCTCGCCTTGACTATGGCGCTTATCTGCGGACACATGTCCTGACCGCCCTCAAGCTTCACCGCTCCGGCACGTCCTTCCTTCATGATCCTTCCGGCATTGACAACCGCGTCATACACGCTTGTCTGATAGGACATAAATGGCATATCTGTGATAACAAGAGCATTCTTTGCGCCCCTTGCCACCGCTGCACTGTGATGTATCATATCATCAACAGTTACAGAGATCGTGTCCTCATATCCGAGGATAGTGTTGCCCAGGGAATCTCCAACAAGAATAGTGTTGACTCCTGACTCATCCACGATCTTCGCCATGGTGTAATCATACGCTGTGATCATGGATATCTTCTTGTCCGTTCCCTTCATCTGCCTGAGTGTTGCCGTCGTGTTCTTCATAATTAAATTCTCCTATTCCGTTCAGTAGACGTATCAAACCGCTATAATCTCTGTCCGGGTGCTTTCTCTCTGCCACCGGCACAAGGCATCTGGACACCGCAGCATATGCGCTCCGTTCATCTCCGCTCAATGCATTCAGATGCTTTCTCACAGTTTCTGTATCGCATCTCTCAACAGGCCCTGTCAGGCTGTCAACCGTTCCCCTGTCAGCCGCAGCTTTCGCATTGCCGAGGAACAAAGGCACTATAGCCCTCTGTGCCTCCTCCGCCGAGAAGCCGCACTGTGTCAGAAGCTCCTGTGAAACCGCCAGCAGCCCTGTTACCAGATTGCTTGCAAACACCGCAGCGCCGTGATACTTCACCTTGTCGGTACCATCAATGCGCACACAGCTATTGCCGAGGGCTCTTATGACAGAACATACCTTATCGACATGTCTGTCATCTCCCTCAACTGTAAAAAATGAATTGTCCAGTTCTTTATAGGATTCGTACTTTGAACTTATTGCATACATAGGATGAATCGAATAACCAAAGGCTCCCGCCTCTGTTATACCTGAGAAAATATCTGATGTCATCGCCCCACTGGCGTGACAAATGATCCTGCCACGAATGTCAAGATCCTTTATACTCTTCCACACCTCTCCTATCTGTCCGTCAGGAACGGTGAGAAAAATAATTTCACTATACTCACACAGCTGCTCCAGGCTGTCGTACACACAGGTCTCGGTAAACTCTGCTGCAAGCTCCGCACTCTGTCTGCTGGCGCTAAAATATCCACCAACCTCCAGGCACAATGCTCCATTCGTTTTCTCTCTGACAAGCTCTCTCTTCTCTGCGATATACCTGCCAAATGTGAATCCGACTTTTCCAGCTCCAATAAATCCAATCCTCATACAATCACCTGCTTAAATCTGTTGTCAGTATCCGTGTATGCGCTTCCTGTGGAAGCATGATTCAGGTACAGCTTCTTTCGAATACCATCCATCCAACATACTAACATTCCACTTTTTAATTGTAAAGTTAGTACTTAAACTTTTCTATTACTTCTTCGTTAGCTTTCATGGCAGCCTTTTCCATGTCTCTACGCTCATCCTGAAGCTTTAATCTGACTGCCTCGTTGTTGACACCGATTATCTGAAGGGCAAGATATGCAGCATTCTTGCTTCCGTTTATCGCAACTGTTGCAACAGGGATTCCTGAAGGCATCTGAACGATAGAAAGAAGTGCATCCATTCCATCAAGAGTTGCGCCTGAGAGAGGTACTCCAATAACAGGGAGAACTGTCTGTGATGCCACAACTCCAGGGAGTGCTGCCGCCATTCCTGCAGCTGCGATTATGACCTCTGTTCCGTTATTGTTAGCTTCCTCGATGAATTCTGAAAGTCCTGCGTGTGCTCTGTGTGCTGAAAGGCATCTCACATCGACCTCCACACCGTAATTCTTAAGAATTGATACTGCCGGCTCAACCTTTGGCAGATCACTTGTTGATCCCATGATAATTGCTACTCTCATTTTTCATTTCCTCTTTTCTTGTTTATTTATATTGCAGCGCAGGCTTATTTTGCCTGCGCACTTTATATAATGTTAGATACTGTTGAGATACTGGTCTATCATCTCACTGGAGGTCTGGTAATCTCCGGTTCCCACATACTCCTTAAGTGCAGTGAAGAACTCTGTGTCTATATCTCCGTAGGAGTACCTGTCAATATCACGTATAAGGTCCTCCACAGGTTCGCGGTCCCCCGCTCTCAAGAATGCCCTGAGCTCCTTGAGCTTGCTCTTGTTTATTCCATCCCGGACTTCCTTCTCAGCAGGCTCCTCCACATGATTTATCTTTGACATATACTTGTCTATCTGCTTGAAGAAGTCGTTCATCATAGCTATAAAATCGCGGGTATTATCGCGGGCATACTGCTGGTTTCCGATATTTATCGCAGACTCCAGGTTGGCCGCCTTGCGCTCGATTCCGTAAGCCCCGATATTTGCACTGCTGCTCTTGATGTCATGGATTATATTTTTGTACTTTCTCACATCGTCGTCTATATATTTTCTGAGCTGCTGTACCTCTTCCCGGTACTCATCCCTGTAATTTCTGACAAATGTGTTAAAGGTTCTGAAGCTTCCACCCATGGCTTTGACGGAATCTTCCACGGACACAAATCTTCCAAGCAGGACTGCATCCTCCATATAGTTGATGTCATCATCGGACTGGGAAAGCTCTGTGTCTCTCTCCTTTATCTTGTCCTCCGATATATAAGTCCTCAGCATGGATTCTGCCTGATCGAGCTCTATCGGCTTAACTATGACATCGTTGAAGCCCGATGTGAGTATCTCCTCTCTGGATGTCTCGACCGTGTTGGCGGACAGCGCAATGATAGGCATCTTCTTGTACTCCTCACCGTCAAGATTTCTCATCTCCCTGACGGTATCCAGTCCATCCATGACAGGCATAACAGTGTCGATAAATACCATATCGTAATTCTCCACCATGACCTTATCAAGTGCATCAAATCCCGATGTGGCTGTGTCGCACGCCAGACCATATGTATCAAATATGGTCTTCTCCACCTGTAATGCAAGCTCTGAGTCGTCCACTATAAGTATGCGGGCATCCGGCAGCCACAGATGTGAATTGGCATTTCTTCTCGCCATCTCCTTGCGCTTTCTCTCATTGTAGTTGACATAACTATAATCAAACACTGACTGCTTGATGCTGAAGCGTATGGTCGTTCCTGCGCCATATATGCTCTCTGCGCTGATGCTTCCATCCAGCATACGCACAAGCTCCTTGGCTATGGCAAGGCCAAGACTGACTCTGAACATTCCTATATCTGATCTCTCATAGGAATCATCCAGCTCAAACAATGTTCCAAGTCTCTCTTCCTTAACTCCAAGTCCTGTATCCGATATCTTGAAGTCCAGATATATCTCATCGTGATCCCTGTCAAATATTCGGGATATCTCAGTCTCCGGTTCCTCTATGAGCTCCGAGAATTCACTGACTGTGTAATCCTCGACCTCCGCCTCATCTACATCCTCGTCAGCTCTTCTGGCTATACGCCAGTCAATGTCTATGCTTATATAGCCCTCTTTTGTAGTATTTGCGGACCATGCAAATATGTTCTCAAGAATCTCTCTCACCGCCGTCATATCTCCTATGAGTCCGTTCGGTATCTTGTCCTCAATGCTGACCTTGAGATCGATGAGATCACTGTTCACCATGGACTTGAATTCGTCGGAGAGCTCATCTATGAGATCCGAGGCAAAATACTGCTTGTACTCCGGCTCTATGATGTCGTCCTTGAGGTTTGAAAGCTTCGATATTCCATCGGACATATCGAGTATCTCTCTTCCCGCAGCATACATGGCACCGTACTGTGCATACTCATCACTCTGGGTATCCTGACAGTTTCTCATGGCAAGCTCTGAGATGGCGATTATGTTATTGAGTGGAGTTCTTATCTCATGATTAAGATAGTTTACATAATCATTCTTTGCCTGATTGGACTTCTCCGCCTCCTCACTCTTCTTGCTGAGCTCTTCCACCTGCTCGTTCTGTCTTCTGAGAAGCTTGAAGATACTTCTCGCAACAGCTATTCCCACTAAGATAAGAAGAACTATAAATATCACAATGAGCATCTTTGCCAGATTCGTCTCGAAAAAACCAAGTTCCTTGTCTATGACAAATGTAAGCGGCTGTTCACACTCCACGCCGTCCGCATTTTTTGCAGTTAACATAAAACGGTAAGTACCTCCCTCAAGATTGGTGTACTCGACCTCCATCTTGTCAGTTCCCGTGAGCGTTCTCTTCTCGCTCTCAAAGCCCTCAAGGTAATACTCCACTGATATGTCAGCACGGTTTACATAACTAAGGACTGAGAACTTGATAGTTATTCTGTTGGTGTTCTTCGGCACATCTATCTGTCCGTCCAGATCTGAGAACTGATGCTCAGTTCCATCCACCTCTATGGAGGCAATACGAACCCTAGGAGCTACCTCGTTCACATACTCTGAATTGAGATTTATCCTGCACAGCCCTTCATCGCAGCACACATACACAACGCCTGTCTTTGACACATAGTTGGTTGATTTCTCTGTTATGTTGGATATTATTCCGTCGTTCTTCGTAAAGCTTATATATTCAGGTGAGGCATTGCTCAGTATATCCTTCTCATAATATCTGTATAAACCTCTGGAACCAAACATCCACAGGTATCCCTGATCGTCCATTATGAGATCGTATATACCGTTGGTGTTATCCACGGTGGTGACCTGTCTGACGGTTCCCTCCTGATAATACAGACCATTGTCCGTTCCTATCCACAAACCGCTGCTTCCGCGGACCATACTTGACACAACGCTCATCTTCTGGGTATCATCCAGAAGATGAGCGTTG
>ERZ773113.1656-NODE-1656-length-10600-cov-81.444950_pt1 | contig 10600 bp, 9 predicted proteins | sample MGYA00580565_ERZ773113 | MGnify/ENA primary metagenome ERZ773113 (study PRJEB29015, sample SAMEA2737827) | human gut metagenome | biome: human gut; feature: human-associated habitat; material: faeces | place: China | collected 2012 ...
TGCGCGTCCAGATGCTGCTGTGTCTCGGTGTCGGTGAACTGATTTATACCAATGGTGATATCCGGGTTGGCAGTACGCCAGCTTCAACGCTACCGGGATTCAGCATCACCTATTTTCCGCCCGGCGCGGATGTTTCCGGCGATGAGCGCAGCGAGAACTGGTTCAACTCGACAGAGGTCGGTGGAACATCAAGCGGAACAGGGCTGGACATGGCCCAGACCTCACCTGATTCCGACGATATTATCGCTGACAGCATGACGGTTTCTGGTGCATCCGTAACGTTTACAGGCCTTGATACGGATGATGGTGACGATGACGACGAGGACGATAATTCTCTCCCGGACAGCTGGGTAACGGGGGCCATAGTAGAAATTAAGGCGCCGACAAATTATCTGATCTCCACCTCATCTGGTTACAGTGTTTTTGCCAGCTCGTTGCTTACCGAACTTGCTCCCGTAGCGGGTATGCCGGTGACGCTGAGTTTCAACAGTGTCGATTATGACCTCGTCATTGCGTCCTATACCCCGGGTCAGGATGCGGTGCCTGGCGAGGGTGGCAGTGCAGCAAAAATTCAGGCCAGTGCGGCTCCCGTCACCTACGATTTTTCGACCAGCTCCAGTACGTTCATGATCACATGGCAGGGCACCACCTATACGGTGTCGCTGGTAGCGAACTACATCTCGATGTCGGGACTGCTGGCGGCTATCACTGAGGGGCTCACTGGCTCCGGCCTGGTCGCGCGTGACAACGGCGGTACCGTACTGATAACCGAGGCGGCCAGTCCTTACGTGGGTGGGGCAATTACATCTTCCTCGCTGCCTGCAGCCGTTTTCGGTGATGCCCCGGTTTACACCTCCGGTACGGCATCAACCGGCGGCAGCCCGGCGGTAACGGCAAACGTGACGCTTGCGTATAACAGCACTACGGGAACCGCATTCTCGGGCATGCCTGAAGGTGTGCAACGGCTTTCACTTGCTCATCGCGGGAATGAGTACCAGATCGTCTCTGCCGACGGCACAACGGCAACAGTGGCGCGCCTGGTTAATGGGTCCGTTGATGAGTCGTGGCCGGGATTCACCGCCAGGACGATGATCGACTATGAGGCCACTGGTCTTAACGACACGCTGAGCTGGCTGGGGCCGTTCCTGGTGTGCCCTGAAAATGAGACCGTCGATATGTTCGAGGTGAATTTCTCTTTCCCGAACGGTATTTGCGGCTTTGACAGTAAGGGCAAAAAACGGATTCGCCACGTTGAGTGGGAGATACAGTATCGCGTCTACGGTTCCGGATCGGGGTGGGTGAGTCACCAGGGCGAGTATGCGCTTAAAAACGTCAACGGGCTGGGATTCACTGAGCGGATCACCCTCAGTTCTCCGGGACTGGTAGAGGTTCGCTGCCGTCGGCGCAATGAGCAGGGCTCAAACAACGCCAGGGATTCGATGTACTGGCAGGCACTGCGCGGGCGGCTGCTTACACGTCCTTCATCCTATCCCGATGTGTCGCTGATGGCGGTGACCGTTGAGACGGGCGGGAAGCTGGCGGCGCAGTCAGACCGCCGCGTAAACGTTGTGGCAACGCGTTCCTATGACTCAGGAACGGCCAGAACCATTTCGGGGGCGCTGCTGCATGTCGGGAGCTCGCTGGGTCTGGAGATGGACGTCGATACCATCAACGCGCTGGAGTCCGCGTACTGGACGCCACGGGGCGAAAATTTCGATTTCGCCACCGGCGACAGTATCTCGGCGCTGGAAATGCTGCAGATGATAGCCAGTGCCGGGAAATCCCGCTTCCTGTTAAGTGATGGCCTTGCGACGGTCAACCGCGAGGGGATTAAGCCCTGGACGGGGATCATAACGCCGCATGAGATGGTGGAGGAGCTGCAGAGCGGATTTACCGTGCCGTCCGACGATGATTTTGATGGTGTCGACGTGACGTACATCAACGGCGTCACCTGGGCGGAGGAGACTGTTAAATGTCGGACACCCGATAATCCCACGCCGGTGAAAATCGAGAACTACAAACTCGATGGGGTGCTCAATCAGGATCACGCCTACCAGATCGGCATGCGTCGCCTGATGAAGTATCTTCAGCAGCGGGTTACATACCAGACCACCACCGAGCTGGATGCGCTCTGCTACAACACAGGCGATCGTATCGTGCTCACGGATGATATTCCGGGGAACAACACGATTTCCTGTCTGGTGGAGGCGATGACAACGGCTGGTGGCGTGACAACCTTCACCGTTACGGAGCTGCTTGACTGGTCTTTCGAAAACCCCCGTGCGCTGATCCGCTATCAGGATGGTTCTGCATCCGGTCTGATGGTGGCGAGCAGAGTGGGGGATTATCAGTTGTCCGTTCCCCATCTGAGTGATTTTGATGACCCATTGAAGATTGACCAGACTTCACCAGCCATTGAGCCAGTCCGCCTGGTGTTCTGCGGCTCAACGCGTCATGTCTATGACGCCATTGTTGAGGAGATTGCCCCTCAATCAGACGGGACGTGTCAGGTTACCGCCAAAGAGTACCGCGCGTCCTTCTACGACTACGACAACGCCAGTTATCCCGGCAACATTGCATAAAACAGAAATAACTCTCAACAACCCGCTTCGGCGGGTTTTTTGTTATAGGGCGACTATGAGCACATATAAAACGAAAAATCCTTTAGGTTCCGCCGCCGTAAAGGACCTGTACGATAACGCTGAAAACGTGGATAAATTCGTTAACGACAGGACAAAAGAGGAGTTAGAGGACCGGTTAGGTGTGCTTCGCAAAACCTGGCACGGCATGGAGATGATCTTCAGCCGCTTTATCGACTACATCACTGGTCGCGGCGAGCAGGCAGTTGCAGCTATCGGCTGGCAGGAGCTTGGAAACTGGGCTGTTGGTCTGGCTGTAGATAATCGCCAGAAAATCGTCTACTACAATGGCTCCTGGTACAAATACCTAGGTGAGCTTGAGCACGTCATTACCGGAGATTCTCCTGAGAACGATGGCGGTGTGTGGTCGGCTGTAAACCCCACCGGGAAATGGTCGAACATCGGTGACGCGGCTCTTCGTTCAGAGATGGGTTCAAGCAAAACCGGAATGGGAGCTTACCTTTCGGCCTATCAGCGACAGTGGGCACTGGAACTTATTAGCAATGTCGCCACCTATCTGAACGCCGAGAAAGTTAATTTATGGGAATATCGACATCTGGCGATAGATACTGTAGTTAATGACGTTGAAACAATTAACTGGACACCTGCTCTGATTCAGGCGCTCGTTGATGGTGCAAAATATAAGCGGCAGGTTTATGCACCAGGCGGGAGATATTATTTTCAGAAAATGCCTGAGTTTGTCAATCTGGACACATCCGGTACAACAACCTCTATGTCCATGTATTCGCTGGTTGGTGACGGACACGATAAAACTATTTTCTGGACAGATAGCCTGGTTGGCCGGGAAATGCACTTCAGTACGTGCCGCTTTTATTTTGATAAATTTAGTGTGCAGCGCGTACTACAGGGGGATGATGCCGCATACCGGGATAGCGCGATACCCATCATGCAGCTTGGACGCAGTACTGACATCTCTGCGGCCAGGCTCGGTTATATGGGGGATGTACGCTTCAATGGCAGTCCATGGGGTCTGAACATTGAGCACTGCTGGGACTCAATTTTCCAGGATGTCATTGTCCATAATTTCCAGACATCAGGCATTCGCATAGGCATTCATGATGTAGACAACAGTAATAACCTGTTGTTTATCAGAACACATATTGAAAGCTGTCAGTATAAAGGTGAAAACCTGTGTCGCGCCTTTGCTGATATGTCAGATGCGACTGGTTCGCGGGTAAACCATAACATCACCCTCATTCAGCCGCATATTGAGCCTGTTAATCTGCGTTGCCATATTTTTTATTCATCCTATGGAAAAAATATCAAAGTCATCAATCCGGCATTCAACCGAAACAATGGCTCCGTGGATAAAGGGTTATACCTCGACCCTTCTCTCGCTGCGCCAGCGGTGTACTCGTCGGATGGTGTCAACATCCACATTGATGGTGGTCAGATTCAGCATATCGGGCCACGCAGTGACACCGTTGCTCCCCTGTTTAAGTTTGTTGGTACGCATAAAGGTTGGCGGTGTGACAGCTACATTGATACCGGGAAGGCGACTTCACGCACTGATTTACTGTCTTCAGTTGACGTTTCAAGAAGCAATAATGGGTTACGTGAAATTTCATTTAAGGGAGCGACAGTCAACTCATTTACCTCGATGAGCTCTGTAGGCGACAGATTGAGAGTGGCTCCTTTAAATGACCTGCAAAAAGTATTCGATCTGGTTGCAGAAACCTTCATCCCACCGGGGGAAACGGACACTATCGCACGGATTATTGCGATGTATTCCAACACGCAGGATTTATCCACTCCCCAGCAAAAGGCGTGGGATATCACCAGTGCCGGACATGCATCATTTAAGGCGTTGCGCGGTCAGCAGTACATCATTCAGGCCGGAGCAGTGGCGACGGTTAACGTAGGTGTCGGGGCACTGGAGCGGCGCGGAACTTATCTGATTAGCGGGGTGGAAAACAATAACCAACTTTTTGCGATGTTCTTTAATGTTCCGGGACAGGCTCCCAGTGAAATTAAAACTGGCTCCAGCGTTAATTTATCAAGAGTGCAACCTGATGCATCTGTCACCGGCAAGCTGTGTGTGTATCAGAATAATCAATATATCAATCTTGAAAACAGAACCGCATCCGCGGTGACTATTAACGTCAATTTTTTTGCGTGAGGTGATTATGTCCTTATCTTTATACCGCTCAACAAGAACCGTACAGGCTTTAAAGATAGCATCTGTCGCTATAGCTGAAGATTACTCGGCTGTTCTGAAAGATGCTTCAGGTAATGAGCTTATCGTAAGCGCCGATTATGTTGTGCGGGAAAAACCAAAGGCGGGTGGGTATTATATGAAAAATAATGATGGCTTTGAGGCATTTCTCGATAAAGAAGTTTTTGAAAGGGATTTCTCGGAATGATATTACCAATAATTTTTTCTGGATAAGCGTTAACGTTACGAGGTTTTTTTTGATAGCATTGTTTAGGCCGCATTGCGGCCTTCTTTAGTTTATTTTTGAAAAAAGCTCATCAAAAGATGAATTGATATATTCCCATCCCAGAAGGTTGATGGTGGCTTTGCTCATGAAAAAATACATTAAAGGTTTCCCGCTGGTTTTATTAGCAAGTCTTTTGATTTGAGGATATACTTCTAATATTTTATCTTCTAAGGTGTGGCCTGTATTACCTTCGGTTGGTATGAAATACTCCCGATCCCCCTTTAAAGATGGCGCATTCATATAGTTAATAGCATAATCCCTTTTATTCTCCCTTCCTAATACTCTAAGTGTAACGGAATCAACGATTTTTTGCGCTGTTTCTGTGTCTGAAATAGCATCTATCCACGGAAAGTCAGGAGCGCATTCAAAAAAATAATTTAGCGGAAGAGCATTTTCATATGCAAGGTACGCGTAAATGCTAAGTGGATCATACACGACATTTTCTATCGAATAGGCATACCCCTCAGCGAAAATGATTATTTCTTTTCGTAAGCTTCTTTTTTTATTATCCCAGTCAATAATTCCTCTTACAGTTTTGTTTCCTCTATCAACAAGATGTTCAACCATTCCGATTACTTCTTCACAATCACCATCACCATTTATTGCCGTTATAAGCCTTGAAACTTTTTCATCATTACCATAAACTGAGATGATATGTTTTTTTAATTCATTTTCTGGTATTTTAGGTCCGGAGCTAATAAAGGTAAGAGGTATTTTTGATGAAATGGTTTTGGACCGGTTTTTAATGTGATTATAAACTACTTCATATATTGATTGATCATTGGAATTTTCAACATATATCTGCCTTGAGTTTTCAGGGTTTATTGAAACCTGACTTACGCCATCAAGGAGTTGACTTATAGCTTCATCTTTACTAACTTTTCTTGCTTTGTAAGAATTGTCAGTAACTTCAAACTCAAGATTGAATATATTATCATTATCCATTAAGGCAACTGTAGTAGGGGAGTGAGTTGTAAATAAAAATGATACATTTAATGATTTGTTTAATAACTCAAGACATTCAAAAAAGTCGACAGTCATTTGAGGGTGTAAGTGCGAATCTGGTTCATCCAATAATATTAATTTTCTATTATTTAGATCGGCTCCAGGCGTTAAATATTTAATTTCAAACGTCTTCAATGCTAGCCAGAATATTGTTTTCTCCCCCTCGGAAAGGTTGTTTATATCAATTTGTGAATTATTTGATTGAAGAGTGAGGGTGGGTTTGTAAACAAGGTGTTTTAATTTTTCTGGTGGTGGTGAAAGATAGAATTTATTTCTGAAGAGTTTTTTTATTATATCATTAAAAATTTCATGAGGGCTTTGTGGATGCATGTTTTTGAATAGGCAATCATCGTTAAGTGGTTTTATTTCATCGTTTTTTGTGTTATTAAAGGCTAATATTTCATTTAGCCTTATAGTTTGATGGTGACCAATGTTAAATTGGCTTAAGTTAATAAAAGGATTACCCCCTACCTCATCATGAATATTATTGTAGAGATCTCTATTAACATGAATAGATAATTGTAGTTCTTCACTGGAGAGTTCTTCGGCTTTTTTTGCGAATAAAGTGGTTGCTCCATTTAATATATCTTTTATATTTGCAATATGTGAGCTGTTGTAACTGGAGCGAGGGTTTAAATTAACACTTGTATTTTGTTCTTCAAGTGAATCTTGTTTTGTATGAATTAATACCAAAAGTTGCTCTGCAAGTGTTTCAACAAGTTTACCATTTCCTTCCATTGTAAACACCCCAAGATTGGAGCTCAGTATGTTTATCATTGATACATCATTACCGGAAACCTTATTTCCGTTTATAGTAGTTTCGGATGTATAATTAGAAATACTTTTTAATAACCTTGTTTTACCACATCCGTTTTTTCCAGTTAACAAACAGGAGTGCCCGTTGAAAATTAATGCTTCAGGCATAAAGAAACCATTAAAATCATTTATTGAACGAATCTTAAATTCCATATATAAATTCCTATAAGTAAACTTGCATGCTATTAAGTGACAAAAATATTGCAAATACCTTTAAGGTTTTTTGTTAATTATTTATATGTTTATTACGTTAAGAAGTCAATTATTTTACCTGATTTTTTGGAGACTATCAGTAAAAAGCGGCCATATAATAGTATGTTAAGCTCAGGTTTTATTTACGTATGGACTAAAAGTAGCGATTTCATCGAACTAGACGCTTTTTCTTCCATGTCATAAGCGCCCAGGTAGAGATGGAACGCGAGCTGATAGTGGAGCGTACCCGAGCCGGTTTAGCCGCTGCGAGGGAGCAGGGTAGAATCGGGGGCCGCCGCCGGGTAATGACCACTGAGATTGTGGAGCGATGCCGCAGGATGTTGGGTACGGGCGCAACTCGGCAGCAGGTAGCCGATGTGATAGGGGTAAACGTGAAAACTATCTACAAGTACCTGCCTGCTTCTGAATAATCATTATGTTGCGTCGGTGCGCCTGATCGATAGCTGGAACCTGTATTGATCAGATCTCTCAATGAATCTACTGTATATAAAAACAGTATTTCAGGGGGTGAAATTATGCCGCGAAACTCAGATATCGAAATAGCCTGGCGTCAGGCAATTGTCATTGAGCCTAATGGCCGTCGCACCGTGACAACTTCCAGGTTTCTCCGTGAACTCGCAAAAGTTAACTGGATATGGTCACCGCGCCAGGCTAACCAGTGGATAGAGCACTATGTGACGACATTCCGGGATGTCTCAACGCAGGAAGGAGATGAAAGAACGTTCCAGTTATACAACCCGAACGGAGGGCTATAACGTGGGGTTTCCGTCGCCAGCAGCAGACTATGTAGAAGGGCGCCTGACCGTCGATAAACTCTGTGGTACCGGCCCAAATACTAGGCTCGTTCAGACAGAAACTGGTTACACCGTAGTCGATGTTTCCGGTAAACCAAAGCAAGGAGATACCGTTTTAATTCAATACGGCGGCGGCACTGATTTTGCAAAAATTATGGGCCGGGCATTTATTACAAGAGACGGGGAGGCTCTGGAAGGCGAGGCTTTGGATGATGTTACAGTTGTCGGGGTGGTGACATTCGTCATCAATCGAGCTTGGCCTACTGATGATGGATGCCCGGTTATATAAAACAATAGTTAATTGTATAAGTACCTAATCAATATAAAAAAACCAGCCATAAATGGCTGGTTTTTTAAGTAAACATTTCCAACGTAGGCAACGTGAATGGAGGGTGCGGCGATAAGTGGTTCACACTAATGCTCGCAGGATTATGTCTTTTATAATGTAAAACGAACATTGATGTTCTATCACCATAAGGCTTATCCATTTCATAATCATGAATGCCGACATGGTAGTGCCAAAGGCAATGCTCGTTTACAAACTGCACTTTTGCTATGAAATCAGGATCATCCGGGCTTACATCATCGGAAAACTTATTTCTACCTTCAAGATTTGCAAACCCGTTTTTCATGACTTCGTTGATAAAGGTACTAATCCTCTGCCTACTTTTAGGAGGAAATTGCCTGTATCTGGCTCTAAAGTGTGCAGTGACGGAAACGTCTACAGATCCATTAGCCATGCATCAATCTCATCAGCGGTAGCGAGTTGAGACGGGATGAGGATGTCAGCAGAAGCAAGAGAAGCACAGATCTCATCCATGGGATAGTCAGCAAAGGTATCTCTGCTAGTAAAGTTAGTTCGTGTCGCATTTGCGACTTCAGAGGCTACGAAATCAACAGCGTTGACAGTGCTTATGCCAGTAGGTGTTGAAAATGTAGAGACCATAAACATAGTGTTGATAGTCATTATTTTAGCCCCATATTTTACTATTCATCTGATAGGTTAGCATTAAGTGCGTTACGTAAGGCTATTGCTTTATCACGCGTAAGAGTTACTGATGCAACTCGTTTGATGTCGACTCTTGAACTTGACGGATGACCGCTCTCATCTGCGTATGGAAAAACGCGATGACTTAAGAAAGATAAGTTTACGTAAACAGTGCCATCAATGTTGTACTCAGTAACACCAGTTATGTCTGCGAAAACGTCATGAAAATGTTCAGCATTTTCGATTTTCGTTACGCCAAACGGTGCGGCTTTAACATTTTTTTCTGAGTTTGTCATTTTGAAGTTCTTCCCTTTTATGGATGAGAATCATACTTGAACTGATTTTTTAAGCAACATCTTCGAACCAAGGAAGATGTAACAGACAGCATGTAGGCATCCATCGAACAACATGAAACATCATTGAACAAACTATAGAGTATTTATGATAGAAAGAGTACCGCCCACAGTCTCAAAAAGTCGAAATGCCGACAACTTTTAATACCCATACATATATGGATACAACCTAACAAAAGTGTGTGCAGTTATGTGTACATGTGGAGTTTATTGAGATTTTTTTTATCATTTAAAACAGTTGGTTATATTGGTAGTCGTTATATCCATTTAACTAAGGGGACAAGGCGGCACGAGTATAGCGTTTTTTGCCCGCCTGAGTAAGAGCCATACCGTCTGACTGCTTAAACCCTCGCCACTCAGGGCGCTTTTTTTATGCCCGGTCGGCCTTTTTCCCTTTCTCCGCCGCCTGGGCGCGGGCTTCCGCTTTTCGCTTGCTGCTCATATCGTTACGGATCTGCGCATGGCTCAGCAGTGCGAAGATGAAGGTCCCGCCACAGATATTTCCCGCCAGGGTCGGCAGGGCGAACGGCCAGATAAAGTCGCTCCAGGGCAGATTTCCATTAAACACCAGATAAAGGATCTCGACCGAGCCCACCACAATATGGGTGGTATCCGCCAGGGCGATAAGCCAGGTCATGAGAATAATCACCACGATTTTGGCGGCGCCGGCGACAGGAAACATCCAGACCATGGTGGCGACCAGCCAGCCGGAAATAATCGCATTGGCGAACATCTCTGTCGGACTGTTTTTCATTACGTCTTCGGCAATGCTGACAAAGGCCTGACGGGTTGGCTCATCAAAAATAGGCATATAATTGAAGGCCCATGCGGCCACCGCGGTACCGATGAGATTGCCCGCCAGCACCACCGACCATAGCCGCATCAGCAAACCGACGTTACCGAGGGTGGGATTATGCATCACTGGCAGAACGGCGGTGACCGTATTTTCAGTGAACAGCTGCTGACGGGCCATAATTACGATAATAAAGCCGAAGGTGTAGCCGAGGTTTTCCAGCAAAAAACCTCCCGGGATCCCCTCCAGTTTGACGTGAAAAATTCCCTTCGCCAGCAGGGAGGCCCCCATCGACAGGCCGGCCGCAATCGCTGACCATAGCAGGGCCAGCGCATCGCGCTCCATCTCTTTTTCCCCTTCCTGGCGAATATGTTCATGGATCGCCATCGCCCGCGAGGGAAGGCGATCTTCATTTACTTCGATCTCTTCACCACGCTGATTTTCCTCACTTTCCACTTCTCTTTCGTCATCCTCTGCCTTTAATTTGCTATTGTCTAGTTCATCCATTTCGTGGCCCTCGCTATCAATCTGTATAGT
>ERZ773113.1662-NODE-1662-length-10562-cov-91.236414_pt1 | contig 10562 bp, 8 predicted proteins | sample MGYA00580565_ERZ773113 | MGnify/ENA primary metagenome ERZ773113 (study PRJEB29015, sample SAMEA2737827) | human gut metagenome | biome: human gut; feature: human-associated habitat; material: faeces | place: China | collected 2012 ...
CTTATTATTTTGTGTTTGGATATTCGTATGAGACGAAGAAGAAGTTTTCTCATTGTTTCAGTACCGATCTTCAATATGTATCAGTTTTGGATACGGAGATGAAGAAGCGTGGTATTTTGATTGACCGTGAAGGGAATTACAGGACAAGGTGTTTGTGCCCGGATATAGAGAACATGCGCCGTCTTTTTGTATTGGAAGGTTCAAGAGATCAATGTGCGTTGGTTTCTTTGTTTTACAGAAAGAAAACTTTTGAAGCCGATGCCGAAGAATGATTTCCCTATATCATTTGAGTCACATATTATAGATGATGTGATGGATAAGACCGGGGGCGTTTACGACCGAAACCAAATACGTGACGTTTTCAGAGCCAGTATTTCTTATGCCAATAACTTATGTACGTACACAGATAACGTGTCTGTATCGTTCCCGTATGTGGGTGATATGGTTTGTAACCTTCATGAGATGGAGAGGCGCAAACATAACCTTGAGCGTCTTAAATCCAAGGTAGAAAAATTATCTAAGTATCAGGAAAAAGAACTTCAGTGCCTTGATATTAAGATAAGGATGATAAAGGATGCTTATGACTCAGGTGAGATAAAAGGTGGGGATATGTTGATAAAACACAACAAATTATCTATCTTTAAATCTCGTAAGGGACATAGTTTTAGTGAAATACAAAATATTCAAGAACAGGAATTTAACAGATAAGTCATGAAAAAGATTTTGCAAGCGGAAGTTATATACGATGCTTTTATGGATACGATATTAAAAAAACTTCCAAGAAAAAAAGAAGATTATCCTGATTGGTACAAGGAACGTCTTGAAAAGTGTGAGGGATGTAAATTCAATACCAAGAACGTCCCTAACTCTATGCTTCCTCTTTCTTTATACGTAAGCAAGAAAATAGGTAAAAATCGTTGTTCGGTATGTACGTGCTTCATCAAGCAGAAGGCCTGGAGCAAGACAGAGGAGTGTGCGCTTGGGGAGGGGCTTCCCCGTCCTTCGTGGATGGATCGTCAGTATTCTATTGATTTTTATGATGAGAAGTCAAGATGGAACAGGTTAGAACTTATTACAATGGATTCTGATGAATTTAATGTTATTTCTACAGATGACAAGCAATACAATATTGACCTCTCTAAAGACGGTAAATCATTTGAAATCATTTTCGAACCGGTAGAAAAAGGGAACAGTATAAGGTTTTCATTCGTTCTTGAGTCGAAGCATGATATGAAGATAACAGCATCAGAGACATCTTGTGATTGTACGTCATCTAATTTGAATATCATAGACTCCCGTCACTTTAAGTTCAATATAGAGATACATACAGCAGGATTTGGAATAGGAAGATTTGTAAAGCACATGACTGTTCACTATCAAAAAGATGGGTCTCAAAAAGAGGAAAAAATTCCGTTTAATTTTGAAGGTATTATAATTCAAAAAAGTTAAGTTATGGGCGGATGTGGTAAAGCAAGGCATTTACAATGCGAGGATAAAAGGAAGTCCTTATTTTCTATGTTGCAGGCATCTTGTGACGATCTCCCAGATTATTCTGCCGGGGACATTCTCTATGCCGTACTTAGATCTTTTGCAAAGAAAAGAGGATTGTCTGTTTCTTTTTTAAGGACGTTGACAGATAGCGAGCTTTTTGAAGTGGCTGATTATAATTTATCAATAGAGTTGATGGACGTTATTATTCATGATAAAAAGGTTCTTGACAATGAAGAAGATTGATTTTGATTCAGATATAAAACATCTTATTTCTTATTACAACCATCTACTGTCTGCGCAAGATAAGGTGGGAGAGGAGATGGAAGATCTAACTAAGGATATTATTAGGAAGAAGGATGAGGAAGACAACATAGAGTTGGAAGACTTTATTGATTTGGAAGAAAAGTCGTTTATGACCAACTTGTATCAACAAGAGATAATGAAAGTATCTTCTTCTGTTAAGACCGTCTACAGGTTATCTATTAACGCCGGTCATGATCTTAACATAGATGATGACAGCAAGAAGGTTCTTGACAGGATAGTAAACGACGGAGAATCAGATTTTATTATGTACGTTGACAATAATACTGATTCTGTTATGTTCAAGGAAGAATCTGTTGAGGAAGGAATAAAAAACATGTGTAAGTATCGTGTTGATCCATCTTCTCTTGAAGACAGGTTTAATATGCTTAAGTCTCAGTATGAGGCTTTTTTAAAAATTGTTAATAATGAAGGTAAGAAAGCCGACTAACGATGATGTCTCTTACGTAGATCGGAAACTTCTTGTGCTAAGGGATCAGATAGATAAGGCTGAACGTTATCTATCTGAAAACCCTTGGGATAAAATAGAAGATTCCGATAAGAGGGAGAAAGAATTTAGGTTTCAAAAGAGCTTGTCTGATAGCTTAATGCAATGGACTGAATCTTATATTAAGATGTGTGGGATAATGGATGTCTATAATCAGCTTGAGGCTGCCAAAAACAAGAAAAGCCTAAAAGGAGGACAAACAGTATCAGGTATTCAGTCTTTTGTTAAGAATGAAGCTAAGAACAAGCTCGATAAGTAGTTTTGTCATGAATTTTGATAGTAAAGAACTTTATATAAATATGGGTAACGATATCCCGTTATGGAATGACCTTTATTCTTATGAAGAGCAAGACGATGATGTCAAGCAATTCTGGGAGAATGAGGCTATGAAACTCCTTAACGGTGTTACCATAAATGGTGTATTTATCCATCCTTGGCTATACTGGCATATCAATTTCTGGAAGATGATGATTGACGTAGGAGATGATCGTATTCCTGGAAATTCTCAGCTTCGTGATAATGAATGGATGTTTGCCGAATTTCTAAAGCAGGCGGAAGAAGAGAATAAAGGAATATTCATGTTCGGGTGCCGTCGTTTTGGAAAAGCCCTTCTTGACTCTGAGATACTTTATCTTGAGGACCGGGAAAAGATGATAGGAAATATCGTTGTAGGGGATAAGATATATGACGATAAAGGGAATTTGGTAGAGGTCGTAGGTGTCTACCCTCAAGGGAAAGTAACCACCTACAGAGTCGTATTCGAAGACGGTCGTAACGTTATTTGTTGCGGAAATCACCAATGGCGTGTCAATCATGGCGGAAAATGGCATGTTAGGAGTCTTAGATCCATAGCCGGATTAGATTATAAGAGTATGTCTATTCCAGTAGGTGAGGCCCTGAACTACCCTACGGCAAAGCTGCCGGTTCCGCCGTCAGCCTACGCCTCGATGCTGGCGGCTTATCTCGGTGGCTATGGAGGGGATATGTTTTTTGATAAATACGTTTGTAAGAAGTTTTTAAGATCGTCCATAGATCAAAAGAAAGATTTTATAGAAAACTTCATTCGTTCTTTCAGAAACGTAGTAACCGGAGAAGAAGAGCTTACGTTGTCTCATATTGACATGGATGTCATAAATTTTGTACAACGTATGTTTTGGGCTTCAGGTTGGTATGCTAAATTGGAGGGGAATAAACTTATACTATCAAGGAATCGTAAGGAATTAAAAATAAGATCCATATCGATATACGGAAAGGAGCATGCCACTTGTATAACCGTTGATAATGATTCTCATTTATTTTTGACCACCAATTACATCGTTACTCATAATACGGCCATAATGAGTTCTCTTCTGGCTCGTAATGCTACAATGACGTACAATTTGACGCATAATGTTATTGGAGCAAGTAAAGAAGACCTTGCCAATATGGGAGAGTATCTTGAGTTTGGACTTGATAATCTTCCTCCTTATCTTACTATAAACAGGACTGGTAACGACTGGACTAAAGAAGTTGTTTTAGGTACAAGAAACATCAATAATCAACGTGATGTTCATGCCAGAATAAGAATCACCAACGTTGATGATGGAAAGACACGAGGCTCATTGAAGACCGCAGGTGGAACTCCATATACGTCTATATATGATGAGGTAGGTAAATTCCCGGTGCTTGGGGCATGGCTTGCCGGTAGGCCAGCTCATATGATGCATGGTAGAATGAGGGGCGTTTGTTTGATGGCGGGAACTGGCGGTAATGTAGAAAAGTCTCAAGATGCCCAGAAAATCATGAACTCTCCGGACGAATATGGATTCATTATAATGAATTATGATATTCTAAATAAGAGAGTTATTAAACCAACATGGCGTATATGTAAATCTGGATGCTTTGTTCCGGCCCAGATGTCTCATGCTTATGAAAAGAAAGAAACGACTCTTGATAAGTATCTTGGAGTAGAGAATGCTCCCGGTCTTAAGAAGATAAAAATAAAAGTTTCAGACTTTGATAAAAATACTGGAATAATAAAATCACGTCTTGACGAACTTGTCAAAAAGGATAGAGCTTTATACGTCCAGGAACGAATGGCATTCCCTTTGTCTATAGATGATTGTTTCCTTAATACGAACGTAAATAGGTTCCCTGTAGAAGATGCGTTGAAGCACAAAAGCCGTCTTCTTGAAGAAGGTAGGCCTGGTAAAACAGTGGATATTTATCAGATAGACGGCATGAAAATGGGGTATAATTTTAGTGATAAGCAGCTTGCTGATTATCCGTTTCAAGGTGGTAACATAGATTCTCCTGTTGTTATATATGAGGATCCACCAGAAGAAGGAGGTGTTTTTGATTACACTTATGTCTCATCGCTTGACCCCTATAAATCTGACAAGGCTGATACTGATTCTGTTGGTTCGTTTTATGTACTTAAAAGATATGTAAAAATCAACGATCCATTTGCTTATTGCATAGTAGCATCATACGCATCACGTCCTCCATCTTCCGATGATTTTTGTAGGAATTGTGAAATACTTCAAGAAGCGTATGGGGCCAAGTGTCTTATGGAGAATGCCGACCGAATGTATGAATTTTATCTTACGAGACGAAATAAGCAGCTTATGTTGCTGGAAGATGGCGAACGTCTTGCCGGTAAGATTATCCGTGCCGGAGCCCGTCAGAACAATAAGCTCGGTTTGGCTCCTACGGTTCCCAATCAGCGTATGCTTTTCAATACCGTTATTCAATATTGTTGGGAGGATGTTGTTGTTGGGTATGATGATGATGGTAATGAAATAACACAGAAAGGTATTTACCGTATCCCTGATATAGAACTTCTTGATGAGATCATAGCCTTCGGCCCCGGGACCAACACCGACCGTATCATAGCCTTCGGCCACGCTCTTCTTCTGGCTAAGTATTATGATGATATGGGTTACATGCCTGAAAGTACGACTCAGAAGGAGAATCAAAAGAAGAGAGAGTGCAAGAAGATAGAACAGGTCAAAGGATTTACGGTAAGAAGACATAACCCTTATAAAATGAGGTGACGAGAACAAATTCCTTATCTTTGTGAAAAATAGGATAATAGGATGGAATATTTCAATAGAGATCAGGCTTTTCCGGCCAGAGGAGTATTTTCAGGTTTGCCGGTACAGGCGATACCTACCAAGAGAAAAACCAAGGAGTGGTTTAAAGCCACTATGGATTCTCTTGAATTGATTGGCTTAAAGCAGCTTGATGAGAACCAAAAGTTCAAGGATTTTTATAGAATGATGGAAGGTAAGTTATCCTTTATGGAGCTGAAAGACGTAATTCCTTATCTTAAGGATGTTCAGTCTATAAGGGACAATGTAAATATTCCATCATTCTTACGTCATTATGATATAATAGGTACGATCGTAAACGCTTTTGTAGGATGGTTGGGCAACCTTTCTGACAAGTATAATGTAGTTGGATTGGACGAATCTGAAGTGAATCAGTATTCTGCCACGAAGGAGAATCTCCTTCATAATTACATTAAAGAGGAATTGGACAGAAGGGTTAGGCAAGAATTGTTAAATAGGGGATTGGATCCGGATTATAATAATTTTGCAAGCGAAGAAGAAAAGCAGGCTTATGCTCAACAGATACAAGAGGTGAAAGCATCTATGACCCCTCCTGAGATAGAGAATTTCATGAATATAAAATGGAAGACTGCCGAGGTTATATGGGGTTCTCATACGCTTGAAGCAGACAGGGGGCGTTTTTACATGGATGAGATAGACACCGAGAATTTTATCGACTATCTTCTTACCGGTCGTTGTTTTAGAAACTATCATGTAGGATACGACTATTATAAGCCGGAGAGATGGTCTCCGTTGAATACGTTTTATTCTAAGACATTAGATAGCAAGTATCCGCAGTACGGTGATTATATTGGCCGTGTTCATTATTATACTGCCAATGATATTATAGTAAGGTGGGGGCATCTTCTTACGGCAAAAGACAAGCAAAAGCTTATAGGAGGTGCTGATAATTTCAATGGTACTTATAACAATGGTGATAATGGAAGCTATGTAAGTTTATCCAAATCGGCGAGTGTAGGGATGTTATATCAGAATAAGGTAATACCTTGGAAAGGATATAATGATTATGCTTCTATAAAAGCTTATGAGGATTATTACGGTATTCCAGCCGGCACATATACCGGATACGATAGTAATGGCAACGAATATCACAGAACCAGATTCATGCCAAATTTAGAGCATGGTAATTATTATAACCGTGCCCAGAGTTTAAGCGACGAGCATGTTCGTAGTGATTTGTATCAGGTAACTGAATCATATTGGGTATCCCCGGCTCAGGTGTATGTAATTACCTACCAAACTGAAACCGGATTAGTAACTACCGAAATGGTAACCGACGAGCTTCTTCAGGACTTTTTACAGGAAAATGGTATTAAGAAAATTACCAGAACCATGAGTAAGGGAATGGAGAACCCGGAGATTAATACCTATTTCGTAGATTACGTTCCACAGGTAAGGTACGGGGTTAAAATAAGTGGAGGTGCCCTCGCTCAGGACAACCTGTATCTGGATGGAGAACCTATCGATCACCAGATAAAAGGGGATAGCAACATCTATGACTTTGTTTTACCTGTTGCCGGATATATCGGTACTTCTATGGCTAACAGGATTCAGCCATATCAAATATTCTATAATTTCTCCATAAACCAGATAAACAATATTCTTGAAAAGGAGATCGGTAAATTCTTCTTAGGAGATATAAATCTGGTTCCGAGTGAATACAAGGATTTGGGTGAAGATGTGGCTGATATATGGGCAAACCTTCTTGATGTAGCTAAGTCTGTAGGTGCTCTTACATTAGATACCTCATCTCAAAACACGAAAGGTGGTGTCCCTTTCAACCAGTTTGCTGTCTATGATTTGTCCCAGACAGAGCAACTTAAAACAAGAATGGAACTTGCTGAATGGTCGAGGATGAAATGTTTTGAAATGGTTGGTATCACGCCTCAAGTAATTAACGGCCCCAACAGGTATGAGACCGCCACCGGGGTCCAGCAGGGCGTTACAGCATCTATGTTACAAACACAGATATACTTTGATAACTTCGGTTACTTCAAGAAACGCGCTTTGGATCTTCATCTGGCTGTTGCTCAACAATGTCAGGAAGAAGGAAAGGATATTTCTGTAATGTACACAAAAAGTGATCTTACCAGAGCGTTTTTATCTATAGGAACCGACGGTCTTAGTCTAAGGCATCTTGGTGTTCAGGCATTATCTAATTCCAAGAAAAGGGATGAGCTTGAGAAATTTAAAACTTTCATGTTGCAGCTAAATACAGCCGGAGGCGATATTTACGATCTTGCATCTATCTTCACATCAGATTCTATGGTGGAACTTATACAGAATGCAAGGAATACTCGCGCATACAACGAGCGTCAGATGCAGCAGCAACAACAGAATCAGATGCAGCTTAACCAGCAACAGATACAAGCTGAAGCTGCTGAGAAGGATAAGCAACGTCAGCATGAACTTGCTTTGGAAGACAAGAAAGGTCAATACAGGATACTTCAAGAGAAGATTCAGGCGGCAGGCAGGGCGGCAGACGCCAAGAGCGACGCCACCTCCCTCAACTTCCTGGCTTCTGTTTCAGATCAGACCGTAAGGCAAGCTGATATAGAAAGCAAGGAAAGGATAGAGGATAAGAAAATTGAAAACGATTCCAAACTTCATGATGATGAAATGAGAATGAAAATGGAAGAGTTAAAATTAAAATCCAAAGAGCTTGCTCAACGAGCGAGGGAAGATGCCACCAAAAGGTATGTAGCCGGAATCAATAAGAATTAAGGATTAAACATCCCCAAATTTCATTAGAAAATCTCTAATAAAATTTGGGGATGTTTAATTTTTAGTGAAGATTAAACACTTATAAGTTTTTTGTCTGAAATATAGGTATTTAAATATTTTTGCAGTATGGGAAAATTAGAAAAAAATGGAATAGTAGAATTGGACGATATTTTTAGTATCGGTCCAGTTGATGATGTTTATAATAGGGAAGAAGATATTCTGCCTATTAATGGTAATGAACCGGCTAAAAAAGATGAGAAGCCTGTAGAAGAAGGTTCTCAAATTAAAGAAGAGCCGGTTGTCGATCCTACTCCTGATCCTAAAGAGGATAAAAAAGGAGAAGAGAATGTGGTTGACGTTAAACAGGATCCGGTAGAGACCCCGGTTGTCAATTACAGAAAAGTATTGGATGCCCTTTCTTCAAGAGGGATCATTCCCGATTTGAAAGATGTGGTATTTAGCGGTGAAAACGGCGAAGAGATTACTATCAATGATCTTGATTTTAGTAAAGAAGATTCGTTGTGTGACATACTATCTACAGTCCTTGAAAGCCAGAAAGAGGATATTGTTAAGGATAAGATAGATGTTACTTCTGTTTCTGATATTACCAAGAAGCTTATTCAGGCTGATAAGGCTGGCGCTAATATCGTTGATATTCTTAAGCAATATGATACGAATGTCGCTCCGATAGAAAAGCTTGACATTGAAAACAAAGCAGATCAGATAAAGATTGTTCGCCATTATGTTGATCTTCTTGGGTTGCCTAAAGATGAAGCTGATGAGTTTTTCAAAGGCATTATCAATAAAGGAGAAGAGTATGTTGAAGCAAAGGCTATAAAGTATAAGGCTGAGCTTGATAAGAAAATGGATGATATTATCCAGCAACGTACTAAAGAGGCTGCCGAAAAGAAGGCGAAGGATGCAGAAGATTTTAGAAGGTATAAGAAAGACCTTAAGTCTTCTATCCAGGCAAAGTATCAGCTAAATGACACTATGGTATCTAAAGCTCTTGATTTTGCTCTAAAACCTTCTGAATCGAATCCCGGAATTACCAAGGCATTTAATAGGGTAAGGGAGATGATGATGAATCCGGAAGAAGCGCCAGATTTGATTATGTTTCTTATGAACCCAGGAGAGTTCATAAAACAGAAGTCGAATCAAGCTGTAGTTGATGAGAAGAAGAAAATTTATAAGCTCATCAGCCACACAAATAAAGACAAGAGGGTAGCTCCGGTAGATGATAAAGGTGATCAAGTTCAAGGTGTGAAGTTCGATGAAATCAGTATAGATTAAAAATTAAAACATTTTTTCGTTCATGGCTAATGTACTTTTAACAAAAAATTTCCCGGCCACCATGAATGGTGACACGGTGATTGGATATACCGACGCTAAAGTCGTTAAGCAAAGTATCGTAGAGCACGATCTTAGCTCTTTAGAAGATTGGTACTACGAAAATCCGGATAAGAACCATCTGGGTATGCTTGAGTTGTTTTCTAACATTACAAACTATCCTCTGCCTATGTATATGGGTATGATTAAACAGGATGCTACTATTACCGTAAATGGTATCAATGGTTCATTCCGTTATGATCTTCCGGTATCAGAAACGTATGAGGTGGTTACAGTAGAAGACACGTCTTTGAAATATGCAAAACCTGGTATTGATGAAAGCTTCTTCGAAATTGTGTTGAATGCACAATTCAAACAAGGAGATGTTATTACTTACGATGTGATTAACGGTTGCCAGGCTCTTATCTCTACAGAGCGCCCTCCGAAACAAGAAGGTGAAAACTGGAGATATTGGTGTAAGCTGTGGGGTCGTTCTCGTGCTAAATACTTCCCGAAAGACATGCTTCGTGCCGGTATTAAATATTGGAAGGTAACAAACGTTCTTGGTGAGTTCTCTACTCAGTTCTCTGGTGTAGGAGGTGCTTCTAAGGCCGGTTCTATGACTTGTGAATTTACGCTTGGTGGACACCGTGGTGTTGAAGGTGAAACGACTATGTACGCTGGTATTAAGTCTTTGGCTTATGCGGACGAACGTACACAGAATTTCATCGACAAGGCTTACCAGAAAGTTCGTCAGCTTTCTGAAATCAGAGGAGGTGATGCAAGTTATGCCATTATCGGTTCTCGTCTTGGTGACGGAAGCATTGATATGCGTACGGCACGTGTAGCCAATACAGTGTCTTTGTTCTGTTTGGCTGAGTTGGCTAAGATGGAAGCATACGAACTTATGTTCATGCGTGGAGGTAGAGTTAAGGGTCATAATGGTGTTTTGATGAAAAACGAAGGTTTGTACCATCAACTTCGCCGTGGTTTCGTTATCTCATATGCACGTCCGGGCGGTATCAAGCGCGAACACTTCCTGGCTGCTGCTGACTATATTTTCCGTGGTCGTAGCGATATGCCGATTGAAAATCGTG
>ERZ773113.1663-NODE-1663-length-10562-cov-4.730085_pt1 | contig 10562 bp, 5 predicted proteins | sample MGYA00580565_ERZ773113 | MGnify/ENA primary metagenome ERZ773113 (study PRJEB29015, sample SAMEA2737827) | human gut metagenome | biome: human gut; feature: human-associated habitat; material: faeces | place: China | collected 2012 ...
AAACCGATACTGGAAAAACTCTAACGCGGTGGCCAGTTTTTGTTGACCACTTCATACCGCAGGAGGCATGATGGAGAGCATTAATAATCAAGTGCAGTCGGTACGCCAGTTGCTGGCCATTCCCCAACTGGCCATCCCAAGCTATCAGCGACCTTACCGCTGGGGCTCCAAGAATATCTCGGATCTCTTTACCGATTTGGCAACCCATCAGGACAAGAGCGCCTACCGGCTGGGCTCGGTGGTGTTTCATCAGCACACCGATAGTGAGCAGGGCGAGATGCTTGATATCGTCGATGGTCAGCAACGCACCCTGACCCTGATGTTGACTGTCAAGGCGTTGATCGAGGTGCTGGATAACGAAAATCGCAGTGGCAAAGAGAAGAGTATCCGGTTTCAACGTCAGGATCTGCGTGAGCAATTGCAGGTCTTGCGTGGACCTATCGATGCGTTTATGCAGCGCCAGCGCTTCCCCAGCCGGGATTCGGAGTTCAACCTCAGACGCAACTATCTGGAGTTGCGTCGGCTGGTGGCCCGCCCTGAGTTTGACGAGCAGCAAATTGACTTTCTGCTCAACCGCTGTCAGGTGGTCTGCTTTGTACTGCAGGATATCTCGGAGGCGTTCCAGTTCTTCGATTCGCAAAATGCCCGGGGGCGCGATCTGGCTCCTCACGATCTGCTCAAGGCATTTCACCTGCGCGAGTTTGCCGGTCATGAGGCCAATCTCAAGGCCGAGGCGGTCGCCCATTGGGAGCGCCTGCCAAGCGACGAGCTGGCCAATCTGTTCGCCCTCTATCTCTATCGGGTACGCCAGTGGGCCGAGGGCAAGTCGGCCCGCTACTTTGGCAAGGGGGAGGTGGATCTCTTCAAGGGGGTCAACCTAGATCGGGTAGGGCATTATCCTTACGTGGAGTCGCTGCGCATCGCCCACCACTTTGTCGATGAGTACAACAGCCAGTACCAGCGCAAGATTGACGGCCAGTACATGACGTTTCCCTTTCATCTCGACCAGATGATCATCAATGGTCGGCGCTTTTTCGAGATGGCCGAGTACTACCAGACGCGGGTGGCCGCCATCGTGGCCGAGGAGTCTGATTCCGGCAAGGCGCAATCTGCCACCCTGCTCGGCGAAACGCTGACACCGATGGCCAGCAAGGTGCTATCGACCCTGGGCAGCTACGAGCGTCGCCACCGCACCGGGGATCGTTATGTGCGGGCCATGTTCGACTGCGCCCTGATCTTCTATATCGACAAGTTCGGCAGCCAAGGGCTGTCACTGGCCATCGAGAAGTGCTTTATCTGGGCCTATCGCTGCCGCATCCGCCAGCAGGTAGTGCAGTTGGCAACCATGGATAACTATGTGCTGGAGCACAATCTGATCCGTGCCATTCGTGATGCTCGTCTGCCGGGAGATCTGCACGGCTTCCCTTTGCCTAGCATGAGCAGTCGAGAGAACAAGAACAATCGCAATGGTGCCGAAGATGAGCTGGTCGGGCTGTTTCGGGAGATGAAATATTATGAATGATGCAGGCGTTCGCCCCTTTTCCATTCGTGCACTGCTTGAAGATCGCGCCCGCTATCTGGTGCCCATGTACCAGCGCAACTATGCCTGGGGTGAGGGAGAGATCACCCAGCTGCTGCAGGATGTGCTGGATTATCAGCAAAAATTGGTCAGTGGTAAGGGGCCGCAAACCTACTATATCGGCACCCTGGTGGTGTTTGCCCGGGACGATGGCAGTTTCGAGGTAATCGATGGCCAGCAGCGCTTTACTACCCTCTCTCTGCTGGCCAATTGGCTCAAACATCACGCGATAGATTCGGTGGATATGAGCTGGTATCAGACCATCAACCTCGCTTTTGAGAGTCGCCCGATATCGAGCCATACCTTCGAGCGCTTATGGCAGGGTGTTGCCCCCTACGATTTGCGGGGGAGTACCTTCAATGAAGGTTTGGTGAACGGTTTTGAGCTGATTGACAAGGCAATGGCGGATCTTGGTTTGGTAGGGGCTAAACTGACGGCCTTTTGCGACTACCTCTTCAAGCATGTGCAGATCTCTCGTATCGAAGTACCCAAGGATACCGATCTCAATCACTTCTTCGAGGCGATGAACAATCGCGGCGAGCAGTTGGAAAAGCATGAAGTGATCAAGGCGCGGCTGATGGAGACGCTGAACCAGATACCCGAGGAAGAGCATCGTCGCCAAAGTATTCATATCCTGACCCGGGTATGGGATGCCTGCGCCAATATGGAGCGCTATATCCAGTACGGCTTTACCCCGCAAGAGCGCCACCGTCTGTTTGGTGAGAGCGACTGGGGGCAGTTTGTGCCCCGTGATTTTGCCCATCTGCTTGATCTGCTAGGATCCCCAAACACGGCCGACGCTGCCGATAAAAGCCGTGCAGCTGCCGGTAGCCAAGGGCGCACCTTGTTGGCCATTTTGCAGGATGACAAGCTTGATGGTGAGCAGACGGTGGAGGAGGAGAGCGCAGGCTCCGAGCGCTTTAACAGCGTCATCAACTTCTCCAACTTCTTGCTCCATGTGCTGCGACTCGTGAGCCGCGACCCGGGTGATACGGAGGGGGTGCCGCTTGATGATAAACAACTGGTCGATCAGTTTGAGCTGCGAGTGATAAGGCAACCGGATCCAGTAGCGGCAGTTCAGCGTTTTATCTATGGCCTGTTAAAGAGCAAGTATCTGTTTGATCAGTTCATCATCAAGCGCGAGTTTGCCGATGGCAAGGATAGTTGGAGTCTGAAGCGGCTGCACTGGTATTCGGAAAAGAGCGTCAGTTACATCAATACCTTTGACAAGGATGAAAATGAGAATGGTTTCTCTGGTGTTAACCGGCGGGTCCTGATGTTGCTGTCGGCGTTTCATGTGTCGACCCCGACCCTGGTTTACAAACATTGGCTGAATGGTGCACTGAGATATCTGTTCGACAATTGTCACCCTGATCAACCGGTGGATGCCGGGGCTTATCTGTCCTATCTGGAGAGTCAGGCTCGCCGCTTTGTCTTCCAGCGCTTTTTGGCGCCTGGTGAAGGGGCTTCCTATTACCAGATGCTCTACCTTGATAACGCCCTGTTGCCCGCCATCAATGTGGATGAGAGTTGGCACAAGGTGATTACATCCAAACTTCGCTTCGGTCATATCGAGAACAACTTTGTCTTCAACTTCCTCGACTATCTGCTGTGGGTACGAGATCGGAATAGCGACAAAGTTGCTGGCTCCTTTGAGTTCACTTTCCGCAGCTCGGTGGAGCACTTCTCACCCCAGCATCCGATGGATGGCTATAAACCGGTTGAGCAGAGTGCACTCCATTCGTTTGGCAACCTTTGCCTTATCAGCCACAGCAAGAACTCGCGCTTGAGTAACTTCCAGCCGCAACAGAAGCAGGAGCACTTTGAAGCAAGCCTTGCCAATAACCAGACTGATAGTCTTAAATTGCTTGCTATGATTCGGCTGATGAAAGATAAAGGTCGTTGGCTGGAAGATGAGATAGCTGAGCATCAACAAGATATGTTGCAGGTCTTACTATCCAATCAAATTCAGCAATAACGGATTGAATCTGTTTATGAAATTTGGCTGCTATCAACTAATGGGCGTTAAGTTGATTGTATGATCTGATTGATAAAGAAGGGGAGACTAAAAATCTCCTCTTCTTTGCAGCAGTTTACTGCGGTCTTTTTGTGATGCATCAGCATAAAACGTTTTACTTGTGGACCCTAAGAAATGGAGAACATTATGTCGACTGTAGATACCTCTACAGCAGAGGAACTCAATCAAGGAGGCTCAGATTTTATTCTGACTTCCCTCGAGGCTATGCGTAAGAAGTTATTGGACCTTACGTCTCGAAATCGACTTTTGAATTTCCCTATCACTCAAAAAGGGTCTTCACTACGTATTGTTGATGAATTACCAGAACAGCTTTATGAAACCCTTTGCTCGGAAATCCCGATGGAATTTGCTCCTGTGCCCGATCCAACTAGAGCGCAGCTGTTAGAGCATGGCTATCTCAAAGTTGGGCCAGATGGTAAAGATATACAGTTAAGAGCTCATCCTAGCGCTAAGGATTGGGCGCACGTCTTAGGAATCCGTACAGATTTTGATTTACCAGATAGCCATAAAACGGTTGTTTCTGATTCAGATAGAGAGTTGCTGGAAAAAGCCCATCAGTTTATCTTGCAATATGCCCAAGGCCAGAATGGAAAATTAACAGGGATTCGTTCTGAATACGTTAATCAAGGTATAGCTTTGTCAGCGTTGAAGGAGGCGTGCTGCTTAGCAGGCTATGAAGGGCTTGAGGATTTTGAACGACAGGCAAAGGCTGGGAATGAGATTAGTATATCTTCTTCCAATCCCTCTCATGACGATAATCGGATACAGGCTCTGCTTTATCCAAATGAACTGGAAGCTTGTTTGCGCGCCATCTATGGTAAGGCTCAAACTGCTTTGGAGGAGAGTGGCGCCAACATCTTGTATTTGGCGTTAGGGTTCCTTGAGTGGTATGAAAGCGATTCCTCTGAAAAGGCACGTTATGCACCGTTATTTACAATTCCGGTGAGATGTGAACGAGGAAAATTAGATCCGAAGGATGGTCTTTACAAGTTTCAACTTTATTACACGGGTGAAGATATTTTGCCCAATCTCTCTTTGAAGGAAAAACTTCAGGCTGACTTTGGCCTCGCTCTTCCTTTGTTCAATGAAGAGGAAACTCCAGAGTCTTATTTTGCTTCGGTGAAGAAGGTTGTAGAGCAGCACAAACCTAAATGGTCTGTAAAACGTTATGGTGCACTTAGCTTGCTCAATTTTGGCAAGATGATGATGTATCTTGACCTCGATCCTGCCCGCTGGCCTTGTGACAAGCGCAATATATTGTCTCATGAAGTAATTCGTCGCTTTTTCACCAGTCAGAGCTGTGGTCAAGAGAATTCCGGCTTACCTGGTGGCTTCGGTCAGCATGAGTACTGCATCGATAGTTACCCTGATATTCATGACAAGGTTCCACTAATCGATGATGCGGATAGCTCGCAGCACAGTGCGTTGATCGATGCTATCCGTGGTCAAAACTTAGTCATTGAGGGCCCTCCTGGTAGTGGCAAATCACAAACGATCACCAACTTGATTGCAGCAGCTCTGCTCAACGGTAAGAAAGTCCTGTTTGTGGCAGAGAAGATGGCTGCACTGGAGGTCGTCAAACGTCGCTTGGATCGTGCGGGGCTAGGTCAATTTTGCTTAGAGTTGCACAGTCATAAAACTCATAAGCGCAAGGTGCTGGATGATATTAATGCTCGCTTGGTGAGTCAGGCGACCATGCCTACTATGGAAGAGATTGATGCTCAGATTTTGCGTTATGAAGATCTTAAGCAGCAGCTCAATGAATATGCCGCATTGATCAATAACCAATGGGCGCAAACAGGCAAAACGATCCATCAGATTTTGAGTGGTGCAACCCGTTATCGTCACAAATTAGATATTGATGCAACAGCACTTCATATCGAAAACCTTTCCGGGAAGCAGTTGGATAAAGTGACCCAATTACGGCTGCGTGACCAAATAGTAGAGTTTAGCCGCATCTACAAAGAGGTTCGTGAGCAGGTGGGGGCTAATGCAGAAATATATGAGCACCCTTGGAGCGGTGTGAATAACACACAAATTCAATTGTTTGACAGCGCTCGTATAGTCGATTTGCTACAAACTTGGCAGACATCAATTATCGACTTTCAACATAGCTATCAAGAATATGTAGATAAGTGGGCGTTAGAAGGCGAAAGCCTTAATACGCTTCAATATATTGAGCAATTGGTAGAAGATCAGTCGAATCTTCCAGTGTTGTGTGGTTCAGAGCATTTCCCAGCACTTAGTGAGCTAGATTCACCCGATGCCATTGCACGGGTGCGTCACTATTTAGATAGGTTCGAGTTGCTACAAGGTCATTATGTGGCCTTGAGCCAGGTTATCGAGCCTCAAAAGCTACGACTTTTAGAACAAGGACAATCGTGTGACTTTCCTCGTGAAGAGCTGGAAAAATATGGTGCAGCAGAGGATTTCACTTTACGTGATTTGGTCAGGTGGCTTGAATCCATCCAATCAATTCATGATGAGTTATCATCTATTTATGCGCAATTAAACGATTTCAAAAATGCTTTGCCAGATGGTATTGCTTCGTATATCGATGATTCGCAAGCTGGATTGCTATTCTGCTCTGAGTTGTTGTCGATTCTGGGTGCTTTACCGACTGAGCTTATTAGAGTTCGAGATCCTCTTTTTGATGATGATGATATCGATGCAGTATTGCGCGACTTAATGTGTCAAATCGAAACATTGCGTCCTTTAAGAGATGGTCTATCTACTTTGTATCAATTGGACCAGTTGCCTTCCCAAGAGATGCTCGCGCATGCCGTTGCTGTTATCCAGCAAGGGGGATTATTTGCATGGTTTAAGAGTGATTGGCGTAGTGCCAAGGCACTGCTCATGGCGCAATCTCGTAAGCCTGACACTAAGTTTGCTGAGTTAAAACGCTGCTCAGCTGATTTGCTTAAGTATTCGGAGCTGTTACAACGGTTTGAACAAAGTGACTTTGGTAATCAACTTGGTAATGCATTCCGAGGGTTGGACACCGACTGTGAACAACTCATGTTATTGCGTGATTGGTACAAGAAGGTCCGAGCTTGTTACGGGATAGGTTTTGGAAAGCGAGTTGCGATAGGCTCTGGATTATTTAACCTAGATGGTGAGATTATCAAAGGTGTGCATTTAATCGAGAAATCGCAGATTAGCTCAAGATTAATGACTTTGGTTAAACGGGTCGAGCACGAGGCTAAGTTATTACCGCGTATTTCTAGCTTGTTGGAAGAACATGCATCTTGGTTAGGTGAGCAAGGTGTATTGATGCAATCTTACCGACAGGTGCGGAATACTCTTATTGCCTTGCAGGGATGGTTTATCAATCCAGATATATCATTAGAGCAGATGACTCATTCCTCCGAGATTTTGCAAAACATAAACGATCTTCAGATATCCATTGAAAATGACTCGTTACAGTTAGGGGCGTTTTTACAATTAACCCCATTGGCTTGCGGTGCGTATAAAAATAATCAACTGACGTTAGACACTATTAACGACACGCTGAATTTTGCCGAGCAACTGGTTGATAAGATAAATTGCGTATCCTTGGCTACCCAGATCAGACATTTGGCTAGTGGTAGTGATTACGATTTACTATGTCGTGATGGTGGGGAAATAGTTTCGAAATGGAATGAACAGATTAAAAATGCTGAGTTATATGCGCTAGAAACAAAGTTAGAGCGGAGTCAGTGGCTCAAGTCGACTGATGGTTCTCTTAATACATTAATCGAGCGCAACGAAAGAGCAATACAGCAACCCCGTTGGTTGAACGGGTGGGTTAACTTTATTCGTTGTTACGAGCAGATGCATGAAAATGGATTGCAGCGAATCTGGAGTGCTGTACTTGCGGGCTCGCTCCCGATTGAAAAAGTTGAATTGGGTTTAGCATTAGCAATTTATGACCAGCTGGCGCGGGAGGTTATTCACATCCACCCTGAATTGATGAGAGTTTCCGGCTCACAGCGCAATGCTTTGCAGAAGTCATTTAAAGATTACGACAAAAAACTGATTGAATTACAACGTCAGCGGATTGCAGCAAAAATTGCTTGCCGAAATATACCAGAAGGGAATTCTGGTGGTAAGAAAAGTGAATATACAGAACTAGCTTTGATCAAAAATGAGTTGGGTAAAAAAACCAGACATATTCCAATTAGGCAATTGGTTAACCGTGCATGTAATGCGCTGGTTGCAATTAAACCTTGTTTCATGATGGGGCCAATGTCAGCAGCTCATTACCTAGAACCTGGACGAATGGAATTTGATCTGGTGGTGATGGACGAAGCGTCTCAGGTGAAGCCAGAGGATGCATTGGGTGTCATCGCGAGGGGCAAGCAACTAGTGGTCGTTGGTGACCCGAAACAGCTACCACCAACCAGTTTCTTTGATCGAAGTGCCGACGGAGAAGATGACGATGATGCCGCGGCTTTAAGTGATACTGACAGCATTTTGGATGCTGCTTTGCCACTGTTTCCTATGAGACGTTTGCGTTGGCACTATCGTTCACGACATGAAAAGTTGATTGCATACTCTAACCGCCATTTTTATAACAGTGATTTGGTGATATTCCCTTCCCCAAATGCTGAGTCTCCAGAGTATGGGATTAAATTTACCTATGTGTCAAAAGGTCGGTTCTCCAATCAACACAATATTGAAGAAGCCCAAGCAGTTGCTGAGGCCGTACTTCATCATGCGCAACACCGGCCGGGTGAGTCACTCGGGGTAGTGGCCATGAGTTCCAAGCAACGCGATCAAATTGAGCGCGCTATCGATGAATTGCGCCGAAATCGCCCTGAATTTAACGATGCAATCGATGGCTTATATGCCATGGAAGAGCCACTTTTTGTGAAAAACCTTGAGAACGTTCAAGGGGATGAGCGTGATGTAATCTTTATTTCCTTTACCTATGGACCTTCTGAGCATGGTGGAAAGGTTTATCAACGCTTTGGACCTATCAATTCCGATGTTGGCTGGCGTCGCTTGAATGTGCTTTTCACTCGATCAAAAAAACGGATGCATGTGTTTAGTTCAATGCGTTCTGAAGATGTATTGACGAGTGAAACCAGTAAACTTGGTGTTATTTCGTTGAAAGGTTTTTTACAGTTTGCCGAAAGTGGCAAACTAGATTCCCTCACAACGCATACCGGCAGGGCTCCAGATAGTGACTTTGAGGTTGCTGTAATGGAAGCACTCAATCACGCTGGGTTTGAGTGTGAACCTCAGGTAGGGGTTGCAGGATTCTTTATTGATCTAGCTGTGAAAGATCCAGGTTGTCCTGGCCGTTACTTAATGGGCATAGAGTGTGATGGTGCGGCTTATCACTCAGCTAAATCTGCTCGTGATCGTGACCGTTTGCGTCAAGAGGTTCTGGAGCGTTTGGGTTGGAGAATTAGCCGCATTTGGTCCACTGATTGGTTCAGTAATCCTGATGAGGTTCTATCTCCGATTATCCGTAAACTCCATGAGCTTAAAACATTGGCTCCAGACGTTGTTGTACCTTCCTATGAATATGTCGAAACGATTGAGTCAAGCGCTGAAGTGGCGTCTGACTCAATTGATTCTCTTATGCCCAATTTGGGGCTTAAGGAGCAACTTAAGTATTTTGCCACACATGTCATTGAGGTTGAGCTTCCTAATGTTGATGCTGATCGTCGTTTGTTGCGGCCCGCAATGCTTGAGGCTTTGCTGGAACATCAGCCTTTATCACGTTCCGAGTTTGTTGAACGAATACCTCATTATCTGCGGCAAGCAACAGATGTATACGAAGCGCAACGCTTTCTTGACCGAGTCTTGGCATTAATTGATGGCGCAGAGGCTGAAGCGAATGATGCAGCGTTTGAGTCTGAATTGGCATAATTAGTTAAAGGTAATAAGAACAGTGACAACTGTCGGACAACGTGAACGCGCAACTCAACAGCGCGTAGTCAGGTTTTTTATTGAGGAATTAGGCTATCGTTATCTAGGCGATTGGCACACGCGTCCTAACAACCGTAATGTTGAGCCTGATTTGCTCAGTCATTGGTTGATTGACCGTGGTGTTGTGGACTGACCCCACGCCCGTAGACAAATTCTGTCCTCACGACGAGGCCTGTTCGAAGGCCTCCGGACTGACGCCGCCGAGGTGACTGTGGCGCCGGGCCCGGTTGTAGAACACTTCAATGTAATCGAAGATATCCGCCCGGGCTAGATCCCGGGTTTTGTATATTCTCTTCCTGATGCGCTCTTTTTTCAGTGAACTGAAGAACGATTCGGCCACCGCATTATCCCAGCAGTTGCCACGCCGGCTCATGCTCGGGACCAGGTTATTAGCCCGGCAGAAGGGTGATGCTGCCAACTTACTGGTCGCTATGGAACATGACATCCCGGGGTTGGCCACGCGTCTCATAGGCCATCCGCAGGGCACTGCTTATCAGTGCGGTATCGGCATGCGCTGACAGACTCCAGCCGATAACCCTGCGGGCAAAAAGATCCATAACAACCGCCAGATAGCACCAGCGATTTCCTGCCCAGAGATACGTAATATCTCCACACCATACCCGGTCTGGCTCCGGTACTGCGAACTGACGCTCAAGCAGATTCGGCAGGCTGGTATGCTCCTGACGGGCATTTTTATACTGATGTTTTCCGGGCTGACAACTGCTCAGGTTCAGATATTTCATCAGACGTCCGGCACGGTAACGGCTCATCGGGACGCCGTTTTGAGTCAGCATTTCAGCCAGAGTGCGCGCGCCCGCAGAGCCCCGACTTTGGTTCCACGCCCGGCGTATTTCGCTGCACAACCTGACTCGTGCCGGATTAACCGTATCGCGTCGTTTTCGCCAGTATCGGTAACTGCTGCGGTGTATTCCCAGAGCAGAACACAGGCTGACGACCGTGTGGCTGTCACTCAGTCTGGCAACTATCGTGAACCGTTCAGTGAGTCGGACATCAAGAGCGCAG
>ERZ773113.1667-NODE-1667-length-10557-cov-4.434298_pt1 | contig 10557 bp, 4 predicted proteins | sample MGYA00580565_ERZ773113 | MGnify/ENA primary metagenome ERZ773113 (study PRJEB29015, sample SAMEA2737827) | human gut metagenome | biome: human gut; feature: human-associated habitat; material: faeces | place: China | collected 2012 ...
CCCGGACCGGCACAAGAAAGATGTCAGATCGTATTTCCTGCAATGGAAAGAGAAAGTACGGGAAAAGGTCACACATTTCATTTCTGATATGTGGAAGCCCTATCAGGATACCGCAGCAGAGGTATTTTCCAAGGCTGTGCGGGTAGTAGACAAGTATCACTGGATACGGCAAGTGATCTGGGCGTTTGAATCGATCCGGAAACAAGAGCAAGCGAAGCTTAGCCGCAAGGAACGAGTGCAGTTCAAGCGTTCCAGAGTACTGTTGAACAAGCGATATGACTATCTGGAAGAAGCGGATCAGGAACACGTTGCAGCTATGCTACAGCTGTCTGAACGATTGCAAAAAGCCCATCGCATCAAAGATGATTTTTTACAAGTGCTGGAATGTGACACCGGAGAAGCAGCAGAGCAGACACTAGACCTCTGGTTAAATCTTGCACGTAACAGCGGGTTGAAAGAGTTTGAAGCTTGCTGCGATACAATAGAGGAATGGAAAGCGGAAATACTCCAGTCGTTTGACTGCCCATACACCAATGGCTATACAGAGGGCTGCAACAATCGAATCAAGGTACTAAAGCGAAATGCATACGGCTACCGAAACTTTGGACGTTTCCGAAATCGCATCCTGCATATGTTTTCCGGCTCGTATAGGCGGCGAGAAATGGAAAAAGCTGCCCAAAATGGGCAGCCGTAAAAACAAGGGTATATATTATACCACAAAATAAAACATTTGTCAAATCTGCAAAAGGGTAAATTCGCAGATTTTACAAGTCTGTTTTTTTATGTTATAATATATAGTTGATTTATAGTTTGTTATAATAGATGTAATATTGTATATCTACAAGAGAGCAGAATGCTAAATATTTGATTACTAGATGTTTTTTTGTATATTTTAGTTCCGCAAAGACTTTGGTAGTTTCCTTTATCGGAATGGCTACACAAGAAGTGCCAGTTAAAGCAAACTTGAATATTGTATTAAAGTCTGATACAGAACAGCTTGAAGAGGTAATGGTGGTGGCTTATGGTACAGCGAAAAAATCTGCATTTACAGGTTCGGCTGCTACTATAAAAAATGAAAAAATAGCGACGAGACAAACTTCAAATGTGACAAATGCTTTGGCGGGTCAAGTAGCCGGAGTACAAACTACGAGTAATAATGGTCAGCCGGGCAAAGATGCTGAAGTGCGTATTCGTGGTATTGGATCTATATCGGCTAGTAACAAGCCTTTGTATGTGGTAGATGGAGTTCCGTATGATGGTGAAATTTCTGCTATCAGTACTTCTGATATAGAATCAATGACAGTGTTGAAAGATGCTGCTTCTAATGCTCTGTATGGTGCACGTGGTGCTAATGGTGTAATCTTGATTACTACCAAGCGTGGTAAGAGTGGGGAAGCCCGTGTTACTTTTGACGCTAAATGGGGTGTGAATAAACGTGGAGTACCTAATTATGAAACAATTACGGATCCGGCTACATTCTATGAATTAAACTATTCTTCTATTTATAATGCCGATTTGAAAGGATATGCGGCAGCCGGAGATTTGGCTAAAGCTAATGCGTACGCTAATCAAGCAATGCTTTCTTCTACATATTTGGGATATCAGGTGTATTCCATTCCTCAAGGACAGCAACTGATCGGTATGGATGGCAAATTGAATCCTAATGCGACATTAGGTTATTCTGATGGTACATATTATTATACTCCGGATAATTGGTCGGATGAAATTTTTGAAAATAACCTGCGTCAAGAGTATAATTTAAGTATCAGCGGTGCGACTGAAAAAATGAATTATTATATGTCGGCCGGCTATTTGGATGATAAGGGAATTGTTCCTAACTCTGGTTTCCAACGTTATTCTGCACGTTTGAAAGCTGACTATCAAGTGAAGCCTTGGCTGAAGATGGGAGGAAATGTATCATTTACTCATTATGATAGCCGTGAACAGGATACTGAGGGTGGTACATCAAATGCAAACATCTTTTATGCATCAAATATTATGGGAGCCATTTATCCTATGTATGTTCGTGATGCACAGGGTAATATTATGGTAGATAATCGAGGTTTCCTTCGTTATGATTATGGAAAGCCAGGACAAGATTCAAATGGTAGCCGTAATACGATTCCTAATGCAAATCCGTTGGCAAGTTATATGCTGGATAAAATGAAATATTCGGGTGATGTGGTTAGTGGAAAATGGTCTGCTGATATTGATATTTGGAATGGAATCAAGGCAAAAGTGAATATAGGTGTTGATGTAAATAATGTGCGTGCTACAGAGATGGTTAACCCCTTCTACGGACAGTATTCTGAAACTAGCGGAGTCGGAGGTTTGATCAGTGTATCTAGTGAGCGTACATTTAGTGTAAATCAGCAGTATTTGTTGACATACAACAAAACATTTAATGATGTTCATAATGTGGATATTTTGGCCGGACATGAAAGTTATGACTATAAATATCAATATTTGTACGGACAACGTGAGAAATTGTATGATCCGAATGTTCCTGAATTAGGCAATGGTATTATGAACCAGAGCAATAATTCATATTCTCGTAATTATGCAACAGAAGGATGGCTGTTCCGTGCACAATATGACTATGATGGACGGTATTTTGTTTCAGCTTCTTTCCGTCGTGATGCTTCTTCTTGTTTTCACCCGGATAATCGTTGGGGTAACTTCTGGTCTGTAGGAGCAGGATGGTTGTTAAGCAAAGAGAAATTCTTGGAAAACCAGTCTTGGATTGATATGTTGAAATTTAAAATCAGCTATGGTTTGCAAGGTAATGATAACTTGATGTTCCAAGGTGGTTTGTACCGTAACTACTATCCGTATCAAGACCAGTATACATTGGCAAACAGTAATGGTGATTTTTCAACTTCTCTATATTATAAAGGTAATAAGGAAATTACTTGGGAAACTTCACACAGCTTTAATACTGGATTTGATTTTGCTTTTTGGGGTGGTAAGTTAGGTGGTTCTGTTGAGTACTTCTCACGTAAAACAACCGATATGCTTTATTTCAAACCGGTAGCAGCTTCAATGGGTTATTCCCGTTTCCCCGAGAATGTGGGGTCAATGGTAAACCGTGGGGTTGAATTGGACTTGTATTCCAATATAATTGAAAACAAGAATTTTTCCTGGAATGTAAACTTTAATCTTACACATATTAAGAATAAAGTCTTGGAATTATCTCCAGAACTGAATGGACAATTGATTGACGGTGCCCGGATTTATCGTGAAGACGAGTCTATGTACCAGCTTTATTTACCTAAATATGTAGGTGTGGATTCTGAAACAGGAGAGAGCCTGTGGGCGCTGGTGACTCCGGATGAGAATGGTAATACAGTTACGAAATCTTATTCTGTCGCTTCTGAAAACAGATTCGCATCAGGTGACATTTTACCTAAAGTTTATGGTGGTTTTGGAACAAGTGTTACAGCCTATGGCTTTGATCTCTCTGTTTCGTTTGCATATCAGCTTGGTGGACGTATTCTGGACTATACTTATCAAGGATTGATGGATGTGGCAGCCACGGGTAGTGCTTTGCATAAAGATATGTTAAAAGCATGGACTCCTGAAAATAAAAATACGGATGTTCCTCGTATGAATATTAATGACCAATATACGAACAGATTAACAGATCGTTTCTTGACTAGTTCGGATTATTTAAGCTTGCAGAATATTACATTGGGTTATACTTTGCCGAAGAGTCTGACACGTAAAATGCAGATTGACGGTGTCCGTGTATTCTTTGTTGCAGATAATGTGGCTTTGCTGACAGCTCGCAAAGGGTTGGACCCACGTCAAGGTTATGTGGCTGCTGACAATGTATATTCACCTATCCGCACAATTTCCGGAGGTATATCTTTAAATTTCTAATTTAGCAACCCATTTTTAAGAATATGAAATTGTCAAATAAATATATAGCATTTGCAGGTGTCGCTTTATTAATGGCATCTTGCGATTTGGATAAATTTCCTGAAGGAGATTACATATCTGAAGAACAGAAAGAAGATATAATCAATGGCAGACCCAATTTGATAACTGCTGAAGTGAACGCCATGGCAGCCAAATTAAATACTTTTGGTACGATTTCAGATGATGCCACTACTTATCATAATGACTATGGAATTCCTGCCGTGTTTATGATACTGGAATCAGGAGGACAGGACTTGGTTGCATTGGTTAATGGATATAACTGGTTTAGAACATCTCAAAATTATAGCGACAGGGTATACGATAGTTCAAGCGATGAATTGATTTGGAAAACGTTCTATAATCACTTGAAAGCTGCAAACAATGTGCTGAAATTGATAGCGGCAGATACGGAAGATTCTTCTTTGAAGGTTTATCGTGGCCAAGCTTTAGCTGCTCGTGCTTATGACTATCTGAACTTGGTTCAAATTTATCAGTTTACTTATGCAGGTCATGAAAATAGTCTGGCAGTACCTATTGTTACAGAAACAATGACTGATGAAGATATGCAGAATAATCCGCGTGCAACTGTACAGCAGGTGTATGACCAGATTATGAGTGACTTGAATACGGCTGCTGATTTATTGACCGGGTATGATAATGGCTCAAACAAAGATCAGATTGACGAGGCGGTAGTTTACGGATTGCGTGCTCGTGCCAATCTGTTAATGCAAAAATGGGCGGATGCAGCTAAAGATGCAGAACGTGCCATTGCTGGCGGTACACCTCAGACTTTAGCCCAGGTATCTACTCCTACCTTTAATTCAGCATCGGCAAGTTCATGGTTATGGGGAGTGATGATTACGCCTGATAATGATGTTGTCCAGACAGGTATTATCAACTGGCCTTCGCACTTGTGCTCTTTTACCGGGAACGGTTATACTTCAGGAGTGCCTGATGGATATAGAAAGGTGAATTCTGCATTATATGATTTAATACCCGAAACAGATATCCGTAAACAATGGTTCTTGTCTCCGGATAATAAATCTTCATTGATTGATAATGAGCAGATTGAGGGTACTTCCATCGTTGAATATTTTGGTTTGACTCCGTATGTAAATACAAAGTTCGGAGCTTATCAAAGTATATTTGGTAACACAACCAATGCGTCAGACTGGCCTTTGATGCGTGTTGAAGAAATGTATCTGATAAAGGCTGAGGCAGAAGCCATGGGTGGTAATCTGAGTGGCGGAAAGAGTACATTGGAAAATTTTGTACGGACATATCGGGATCCTTCTTTTACAAGTAAAGCTAATTCAGCACAGGATTTTCAGGATGAGGTTTGGTTGCAGCGTCGTATGGAACTTTGGGGAGAAGGTTTCTCACTGTTCGATATCCTACGCTTGAAAAAGCCGGTGGTTCGTAAGAATACGAATTATGACCCGTCTGTACAATATAATTCAGCAGCAGAAGCGCAGATCCTGATCTATCGGATTCCGCAATGTGAAATGGAAACCAATTCCGGAATCAGTGACACTGATAACAATCCGGCTGCTCCACAACCACAACTATAGGGAATAACTGTAATAAAAAAGAGGATGACGTTCAACGTTCATCCTCTTTTTTTGTTATATTTGTCGCGAACTTATTTAGATTGATAGATAAATGAAAGAATTTGTAATTTCTGAAGCACAGGTTGAAACTGCCATCTTAGTTGGTTTGATTACTCAGACACAAGATGAGCGTAAGACCAAGGAGTATTTGGATGAGTTGGAGTTCTTGGCCGAAACGGCCGGAGCAACAGTGGTGAAAAGGTTTACTCAGAAACTGCCTGCTGCCAATTCCGTGACTTATGTCGGTAAAGGAAAGCTGGAAGAAATCAAGGAATATATTCATCAGGAAGAGGAAAATGAGCGTGAAGTCGGAATGGTGATTTTTGATGATGAACTTTCTGCCAAGCAGATACGTAATATAGAAGCTGAACTGAAAGTGAAGATTTTGGACCGTACTTCGCTGATTCTGGATATTTTTGCCATGCGGGCTCAAACTGCAAATGCTAAAACACAAGTGGAGCTGGCCCAATATAAGTATATGCTGCCTCGTCTGCAACGTTTGTGGACTCACTTGGAGCGTCAGGGAGGTGGATCCGGTGCCGGTGGAGGTAAAGGCTCTGTGGGATTACGTGGGCCGGGTGAAACTCAGTTGGAAATGGACCGTCGTATCATTTTGAATCGTATGTCATTGTTGAAAGAACGGTTGGCTGAAATTGATAAACAGAAGTCCACTCAACGTAAAAACCGTGGGCGTATGATACGTGTAGCTTTGGTAGGGTATACCAATGTGGGAAAATCTACTTTAATGAATTTGCTTTCAAAAAGCGAGGTCTTTGCTGAAAATAAACTTTTTGCAACATTGGACACCACAGTACGCAAAGTGATTATTGAGAATCTGCCATTTCTGCTTACAGATACCGTAGGATTTATCCGTAAATTACCAACGGATTTGGTTGATTCCTTTAAATCAACCTTGGACGAAGTGCGTGAAGCTGATCTGCTGATTCATGTGGTGGATATTTCTCATCCGGATTTTGAGGAACAAATTTCTGTGGTTGATAAAACGATTGCTGATTTGGGGGCAGGTGGAAAGCCTACCATGATTGTTTTTAACAAGATAGATGCTTATACCTATATAGAGAAAGCAGAGGATGATTTGACTCCTAAAACCAGGGAGAATATTACATTGGAAGAACTGATGAAGACATGGATGGCAAAATTGAATGATAATTGTATCTTCATTTCTGCCAGAGAGAAAATAAATATGGATGAATTGAAGACTATTATATATAATAAGGTGCGCGAGCTACACGTACAGAAGTATCCTTATAACGATTTTCTTTATCAAACCTATGATGAAGAATAAATACATATAGAAGATGAAAACTTATCGTTCACTTACACAAGAAGAAATACAACAATTAAAAGAGAGATCATGCACTGCGGTTGATTGGGATGAAATTGAAGTAGTAGAGAACTTTAAGACGGACTATATTTATCATACCCGTTTTTCCGGAAAGGTCAGATTGGGGGTCTTTGAAGATGAGTTTACGTTGGCAGGTGGCATGCGTAAACATTCCGGATTGTATCATGCGACCTTGCATAATGTAACGGTGGGCGATAATTGTTGTATTGAGAATATAAAGAACTATATAGCCAACTATATCATTGGGGATTATGCATTTATAGAGAATGTAGATATCATTCTGGTAGATGGCCGGAGCAAGTTTGGGAATGGCGTTGAAGTAGCTGTATTGAATGAAACGGGTGGACGTGAAGTGCCTATTCATGATCGTCTGTCAGCGCATCAGGCCTATATTCTGGCATTGTACCGTCATCGTCCTGAATTGATTTGCCGGATGAAAGCCATTATTGACCGGTATGCTGAAGAGAATGCTTCGGATACAGGTACTATTGGCCACCATGTTACCATTGTTGATGCGGGATATATAAAGAATGTACGAATAGGTGATTATTGTAAGATAGAAGGGGCGGGACGATTGAAAAACGGTAGCTTGAACAGTAATGAGCAAGCGCCTATTCATATCGGCTATGGAGTGGTATGCGATGATTTTATTATATCAAGCGGCTCCAATGTGGAAGATGGAACTATGTTGACCCGTTGCTTTATCAGCCAGGCATGTCATTTGGGACATAACTATTCTGCATCCGATTCTTTGTTTTTCAGTAATTGTCAAGAAGAGAACGGTGAGGCATGTGCCATTTTTGCCGGACCCTTTACGGTGACTCATCATAAGTCTACTTTGCTGATTGCCGGAATGTTCTCTTTTATGAATGCGGGTTCCGGCTCTAATCAAAGCAACCATATGTATAAGTTAGGTCCGATTCATCAGGGAGCTATGGAGCGTGGGGCGAAGACTACTTCCGATTCTTATATTTTATGGCCCGCACGTGTAGGTGCATTTTCTTTGGTTATGGGGCGTCATGTGAATCATGCCGATACTTCTAATCTGCCTTTTTCTTATCTGATAGAGCAGCAAAATACCACTTATCTGGTGCCAGGGGTGAATTTGCGGAGTGTAGGTACGATTCGGGATGCTCAAAAGTGGCCTAAACGTGACAAACGTAAAGATCCGAACCGTTTGGATCAGATTAATTATAACCTGTTGAGTCCCTATACTATTCAGAAAATGATGAAAGGGCGTAGTATTCTGAAAGAATTACGTAAAGTATCCGGAGAAACTTCAGAAACTTACTCTTACCAAAGTGCGAAAATTAAGAATTCTTCTTTAAATAATGGCATTCGTTTTTATGAAACGGCTATTCATAAATTTTTGGGTAATTCATTAATCAAGCGTTTGGAGGAGGTTCGTTTTAGCAGTGATGAGGAAATCCGTGCCCGGTTGATTCCTGATACAGAGATAGGGACAGGAGAATGGGTGGATATTTCCGGATTGATCGCTCCTAAAAGTGAAATAGAGAAGTTGATGGCAGATATAGAATCTGGAATCCTGACTAATGTGGATCAGATTCATGACCGTTTTGTTGAGATGCATCGTAATTATTATACATACGAGTGGACATGGGCGTATGGGAAGATGCTTGAGTTTTATAATCTGCGTTCCGATGAAATAACGGCAAAGGATGTTATTGCTATCGTGAAGAAGTGGCAGGAGGCTGTTGTCGGATTGGATAAAATGGTCTATGCCGATGCGAAAAAGGAATTTTCTTTGTCTGCTATGACGGGGTTCGGTGCAGATGGATCACGTGAAGAAATGGAGCAGGATTTTGAACAGGTGCGTGGGGTATTTGAAAGTAATCCGTTTGTGACAGCGGTATTGCAGCATATTGAAGCGAAAACAGCGTTGGGTAACGAGTTGATAGAACGGATTGCTTCTATATGATATTTTTGATGAGAGTATCCAGACTAAGATGAACCTTCGGAAAAGTTACAGATGGTAGTTACATATAAAAAGAGCCGTATGAATGCTGGAGTAGTCATACGGCTCTTGCTATTGGATGACATTTGAGCTTGTTGGGATACTTCCTTTTTATTTTTTTACCACAGGTAGTATAACTCTGCTTGCAGCTCCTTGCTGATGATAAATTTTGATCTTTTGTTTCATCACAAAATCTTCTACCGTACAATGATAGGTATCAATAAACCTTTGTGGATTGCGGTCAATAATGGGGAACCAGGAACTTTGAATTTGAATCATCAGTCTGTGTCCCGGCAGGAATGTGTGTGCCACATCATACAGTGTGTAATTAACCGGAGTTATTTCTTCCGGTTTGAAAGGCAGGGAATTGTCGAATCCCTTACGGAAGCGTCCTCTGAATAATTCGCCACGAATCATCAGCTGGTACCCACTCATTGGGTAGTCACTCTTTAAATAACTGCGTGCAGTTTTGGAATATTCAAATTTTTCAGGATATACATCAATTACTTTCACCATAAAATCAGCGTCAGTACTACTGATGGCAGTCATTAATTCCACTTCTATAGGACCGGCCAATGTTAATGTATCACATAGCGGCTCCGTCATGAAAGTAATGACATCGGGACGTGAAGTAGCAAAGCGTTGGTCATCTACCATGAATTCTTTTGTCCGGTAAGTGGTAGGGTTTGCCGTATAGGGTACCGGACGTGACATATCTGAAATATATTCTGAATAAGACTCTTGTTCTGCCGGTGCTTGTGTGGATACTGATCCGTTCTTATGTATATAATAAGGTGTACCGGCAGTCTTTTGTACAGGCCATTCGTCGTATGTTTTCCATTCGTTTTCACCTGTATGGAATATATTTACTTTATGCTTGGGCTTTTCTCCCTTTCCTTCCAGGAAATATCGGAAAAAAGGATATTCTATTTTGTCCATGTAATAAGCCGAAGTGCTTTTACCGAAATACAGATTACCGAAACCTTGGAACCCGCGTACTGTCCATGCTCCATGCCACCAAGGACCGAATGTCAGATATAAATCTGTGTCCGGTGATTGCTCTTTGATGGCTTTATAAAGATTCCAGGCTCCGTAACAGTCTTCGGAGTCATACAGTCCACCTACCACCAATATGGCGGGCTTCAAGTTATAACAGGAGGGGCGTGCATCGCGCTCTTTCCAGAAATCATCGAAATCAGGATGGTTTTTGATATCATTCCACAATGTCTGTGTGGTATCACGTACCAGGTCGTCTACATTCTTAAAGGTACCGAGTGCCAGAAAATCTGTGTAAACATCATTCTTTACAATTTGGTTCATCACTCCTTTTCCCATGTGGCGTCCTTCCAGTCTGGGAAGGAAATTAGTGGTTTGCAGCAGGGTGAAGGCTCCGTTGTGATGACGGTCATCTCCACGGAACCAGTCAGTAACGGGAGCTTGCGGAGAAACAGCTTTCAAAGCCGGATGATTGGAGGAGGCTGTCATAGTGGCATAGAAACCATCATAACTGATTCCCCATGTTCCTACATTTCCGTTATTATATGTGTTGTGAATCAACCATTCTATGGTATCGTATGTGTCCGTAGCTTCGTCTATATTCTTTTTATCTTTCTTACCCTTTTTGTTTTTGTTGAGAGGGCGTACTTGGATAAATATTCCTTCACTCTTATGTCGTCCACGTACAT
>ERZ773113.1670-NODE-1670-length-10529-cov-3.563395_pt1 | contig 10529 bp, 8 predicted proteins | sample MGYA00580565_ERZ773113 | MGnify/ENA primary metagenome ERZ773113 (study PRJEB29015, sample SAMEA2737827) | human gut metagenome | biome: human gut; feature: human-associated habitat; material: faeces | place: China | collected 2012 ...
ACGAATAAAAACGACTCTTCTTTTAAGCCCTGGGGGGCGTGTTGTCGCAGGTTCAAATCCTGTCATCCCGACTACTGATTATCAAGAGGTTAGACCAAAAGTCCGACCTCTTTTTTATTGTGACGATTACATTTTGATTACACTTTTCGGGAAACTTAATGCAAACAGATACCAATCGTAATATTAAATTCATTTGGTATTTATTCGCATGACACCCCGGATTCATGCAGTTTACGGCTCCTTTAGTATGTTTCTTTGTACTATCACTCCTATTTTGCTTCTTCACTGTCCAAATCCACATCTTCCACTTCTCCGCTTTGTAATCCCAACACATCTTTTGCATTGAGAGGAGTTGACAATTTCAGATTTTCCCACCAATTTTGCGGATCCTGCTCAGCCCATCCGGGGCGGGCAGCCATAATAGCAGCCTCTGTTTTAGGAAAGAATGCAGAAGAAACACACTTTCCGGTCTCTGCATTTACCAAACTCGCCTTTACCGACGAACTGCCAATATCATAACCTAATAGGTACATTTAAATTGAAAATTAAGAATTTAAAAATAATAGTCTCTGTCCCGATGCATCAGCATTATCCTTCCAAGGAAAGGCCGGTGAAGAATCCCAAAGCATGTACCGATTCCCCGAAACGACCAGGCGGAGTATTCTCACAGCAATCACAACAAGGCTAAAGTTATCTGTCTGTTATCACTTCGTTCCCGACTTATTATATATTGAACGGTCGAACTTATAGAAGCGTGCCGCCCTGTGGCATACACCTACCTGTTTTTCTTCCAAAGGTACTACATATGGCATCAACGCTATCTTCTTATGGAAGTTCCTTACGTCAAACACCTTATCATAAATCAACTGATAGACAGTCCGCAACTGGGCCGCCGTAAACTTCCGGGGAAGCAAGTCGAACATTGCGGAAGGAGCATATTCCACATAATGGCGTATATGCACCAATGCATCCTGCAAAATCTGGAAATGGTCGAACGCCAGGCTTTTCACCTCCGTCACAGGTGTCCAGCAAGCATCGTATTTATCAGACAGCTGTTCGAACCGTCTGTCAATCTTCACCAGTGTCAGGTAAGCGATAGTCACAATGCGGTCTATTTTCTTCTCGTCCAAACGATGAAAACGTTCCAGCCACAGCACATCCTTAGGGTTACGGGTACGGTCTTTCGATCCATACGCCTTAAACTGGGTAAGCTTCACATTCTTCAGGCCCGTCAACTCATTCAACACCCGCTTGGCCGCCTCATCCAGATCCTCATCGTCATAGATAAGGCTGCCCGGCAACTTCATGTTATTATATCCGTCCTCGGACTGTTTCCCCACCTGCCTTACCAACAGGACACGGAACTGCTCTCCATCAAACCCAATCAGCACACAGTCCACAGATACATGTAAATTAATCGTCTGGTTTATTTCCGACATAGTAATATGGCTTTTATCATTTCCGGCAGCAAAGATAAATACTATTTTTCGAATTACACAAAACAATATATTTATTTTTATTATGTTCCAAAACACTATTTTTCAATATAATAAATATCATCCATCATACAATATCACATCTTAATCTTATCATATACACTACAATATATAATGTACAGGAGTTGTCCCGTCTTCTTTTTTCCCTTTTTCCAAAGGGCTTTTATTCCATTCAATCCCCTATTTCAGACACTTGGTTAAGGAAAAGCAATCTTTACGCCAAAAAATTAATAGAATAAAGTTGTTTATTCACAATAATTTTCTTTACTTTTGCCCATTAAAATCTAAAGATTACTCTATGAGAAAGAAAATTTTGGTCTTGGACGACAAAATAGCAATTGCAAAAGTCCTTTCAATCTATCTGGCCAGTGATTATGATTGTATTTGGTTACCGAATGGCATCGAAGGGGTAAAATGGCTTCAGGAAGGTAACATACCAGATTTGATTATATCAGATATCCGTATGCCCGAAATGCGTGGAGACGAGTTTCTGGAATGGATAAAATCCAATCAGTTATTCAAACACATTCCGGTGGTTATGCTAAGCAGCGAAGACAGTACCACAGAACGCATCCGCCTGTTACAAGAAGGCGCGGAAGACTATATTGTCAAACCTTTCAATCCCATGGAGTTAAAAGTAAGAATTAAGAAAATCATTGAGTAAATCAGCATGACCTTTCTGCTTTATATAGGAAAGAACAAGGATTTTTTGCGCAAATTCAGCAAGCTCGAAAATGTCCAGATGATTTATGCCCAAAACTACCAGGATGCCATTACAATTTGTATCAGACTGAAAGTACGTGAGAACATCATTGTCCTTCACGAACAAGGGGAGATGAACGGAGATATTGAACAGATCGGTGCTTTCAGGAAAAAGTTCTATCAGGCATATGTCGTACTCATTACGGACAGGCTGACTCCCGAAGCCAGCAAAGTCTATCTGAACAGCGGAATAAACGATACCGTCAGTTTGAACATCACCACCGCCCGGTTAAGGCAGAAAATAGACATCATCAATAAACGGCAGGAACTGCTATATGCACATAACCGGAAGAAAAAAGACGTGAGGCATTTTATCCTTCCCCAATGGAAGCGCTGCTTCGATATCCTTTTCTCCGGTGCAGCGTTAGTCTTCCTGTCCCCAGTCTTTCTGCTGATTGCCATAGCCATACGTATGGAAAGCAAAGGACCTGTTATTTACAAATCCAAACGGGTAGGAACGAATTATACCATTTTTAATTTCCTGAAATTCCGTTCCATGTATACGGACGCCGATAAAAAGCTGAAAGACCTTGCCGGTCAGAACCAGTACCAGCCGGAAGGCACTCCGGAGATTGCCAAAGATTTCTCGATGGAAGAATTAGGAGGACTGATGTTTGGAGATGACGGTGTTATAGATAATGGCGGAATGCTGGTTTCCGATGACTTCATCATTCCGGAAGAAGAGTTTATTTCCAGACAAAACGCACTGGATGAAAGTCCTTTCATAAAAATAGAAAAAGACCCGCGGGTTACCAAGGTAGGACGCGTTTTACGAAAATACAGCCTGGATGAGTTACCTCAACTGGTCAACATCTTGAAAGGCGACATGTCTGTGGTGGGGAACCGTCCTCTTCCACTCTATGAAGCCGAACGCCTGACAAACGATGAAAGTATCGAACGCTTCATGGCGCCTGCCGGGCTGACCGGCTTGTGGCAGGGGGAAAAACGGGGGGATGCCGGAAAATTATCCGCTAAAGAACGCAAAGAATTAGATTTGAAATACGGTAGAGAATTCTCCTTTTTCCTGGATATGAAAATCCTGTTCAAGACTTTGACAGCTTTTGTCCAAAAAGGAGATGTTTAAATAATTTGTTTTAGGAATAAAAAGGGGATTTATTATATGGGTAAAGTATGTCTTTTTGTCATCTGTATGTATTGTTCTATCCACCATTTAAGCGCACAACAGGAAGAGCAGCAAACACAACCGGTACAACAACCTCTTGTGACACAGGATGATATATTGGGGAATATGAATGTGGATTATGCAAAGATAAAGCTGCCTCCGTTAAGTGTCCTTTATGAGAATGCACGCAGCACCCCAAGCTTACAGATTTTAGAGAAGGAGAAACAGTTACAGAAAAAGCTACTATCGAAAGAGAAAAGGAACTGGCTGGGGTTTATCCATGCCGGTGGAAGTGCTTCTTACGGTATAGCAGACAATGTGGCCAGCAATACGGATGTCAACACCCCACTTATTTACAGGTATGTAGGCACAGAACAGACTTCGTGGAATGTGGGAGGCGGCATCAGTATTCCTTTTGAAAAGCTGTTCGACCTCCGGGGAGGAATCAAGCGCCAGCGAATCCAGGTGGATATTGCCGAGTTAAGAAAACAGGAAGCATACGAAACCCTTAAAATACAAATAGCTCATTTATATGTCCAGATTTTATCCAATATAGAAACATTGCAAAGATCAGCTGAAAATATAGCTTTATATAAAGGTGCATCGGCTGTTGCAGAACAGGAATATAGAAACAGACGTACCTCTATTCATGATGTGGCCAAGACTAAAGAACAGGAATTTGCCGCTAATCAAGACTTTGCCTTACTACGCTCTACTATTAACGACCAGCTGCTGACCCTCGAAATAATCTCCCACACCCCCATCCTGACCATACAAGGAGAAAAGGACGTTCAAGAAACAACGATACAGGAACAGGAAGAAAACAAGAAGCAAAGTAAGAAAAAAGACAAAAAGGAATAAGAAGCATGGAATTATTTAAATACATAGTCAAGTTTATCTACCGCATCCGTTGGTGGATGGTTATATTTCCATGTATAGCCGGTATCATAGCATGGTTTCTTACCAGAAATCTGGAAAAAACGTATGATGTGAAAACCACCATCTTTACAGGAATCATCTCCGGATACAACGTAGATGCCACCGATACCCGAAACGCCACCGTGCACATGAGTAATTTAATGAATATCATTACAACGGAACGCACACTGAAAATAGTATCTCTGAAACTGCTTGCCCGCTGTCTGGTCTATGGAGATGCCGAAAGAAATACCAGTTATATTTCAGCCATACATTACCAGCAGCTGGTTTCCGGTATTCCACGAGAGTTACAGGCATTGATAGACAAGCAAAACGAAGAGAAGACCTATCATAATCTGGTAGCTTTTGAACGCCCGTCCGTCAATAATTTCATCTACCAACTACTCAATTATACCCACCCTTATTTCAGCGTACCTCTACTCTCACAACATATAAAAGTAGCCAGGTTGGGAAACAGTGATATGATCGAGATTGCTTATAGTGCCAACGATCCGGGAATAGCTTATAACACACTTGAGATTCTGAATGAAGAGTTTGTCAAACAATACCATGAACTACGCTATGGAGAAACAAACAATGTGATCAAGTTCTTTCAAGAAGAACTGGCCAGATTGGGCAAAATGCTGACTGCCGCCGAGGATTCTTTAATCGAGTACAATATAGAAAACCGCATCATCAACTACGGAGAACAAACCAAACAGGTGGCAAGCATGGACGCCGCTTACCGGATGATGGACAATGATTTGCTTGTCAATTACTCCACCAGTAAGGCGTTGATCGATTTCTATGAATATAAATTAGGTGATGTGGCCAAATTGATCCGTACCAACAATGAGTTTATGGACAAACTCCATCAAATGTCCCAATTGAACACCCAGATCTCAACCATGGAAATCACTCCGGACGAAAAGAACCGGAAAAAGCTGGAAGAACAAAAAAACATGTTAAGTAACGCCGAACAAAACATCAACGATCTCGCCCTGAAACTAAGTGCCGAAGCCGCAAGTACAAACAATGTATCTTATGAGACACTCATCAGCCAGTGGCTTGACCAAATAGTCCTTGCCGAAAAAACTAAAGCCCAAATGGAAGCACGAGATATAATGAGAGAGAATTTAAATGAAGATTTCCTTTATTTCTCCCCCATCGGCGCTACCCTGGGCCGGAAAGAAAGGCATATCGGCTTTGTGGAAAGCAACTATATGTCTACCATGGGAGCCTTGAATGCAGCCATCTTGCGACAAAAGAACCTGGAAATGACCTCGGCTTCATTAAAAATCATGAATCCGCCCCTGTTTCCACTGACCTCCTCCCCCACCAATGCACGCATGATTATACTTGCATCCATACTGGGGACTTTACTTTTCATCATTGGCTATTTTCTGATTATAGAAATACTGGATCATACCCTCAGAGACAAAATACGTGCAGAACGAATTACCGGAGGAACAGTTATCGGCGCATATCCTAGAGAAAGCAAGTTAAGATACAGACGTTATAATAAAGCCATAAACAAGATGGCCGTCAGGCAACTCAGCACCGCTTTACTGCCTCATCTAAATACACAGGAACAGCGGGTCATCAATCTGTTAAGTACAGAAGAGAAAGACGGAAAGACCCATGTCGCCCGCCTGATAGAGGAATATTGGAGCAGCATCGGCCTAAACGTCCGCCGCATTACATACGATGAAGATTTTCTAAGCGAAGACAGCCAATATGTACAGGCAAACAATTTGAAAGAACTATGTTCCGATCTGGAAAAGGATGAAATACTTCTAATCGAGCACCCGGTCCTGAAAAGCAATCCTCTGCCTCCGGCTTTGTTAAATGAAGCATCCATCAATCTGCTGGTTGTCCGTGCCAACCGTACTTGGAAAAATACGGATCAGGCACTGTATGAGCATTTGTTACAAGTTAAACAAAAAGAAGTACCCCTCCTTTTCTATCTGACACAAGCAGACAGAAATACAGTGGAAGACTTTACAGGACAATTACCTCCTTACACGAACTTTAAGAATATGGAATACAGGCTGTTCCAACTCGGACTGACCGCCATTGAATACAAAGGAAAATAGATAATGATAGCAAAAGAAATAAATATAACCCATACAGGTCAAATTCTGGCCAGCTTCATTATCGGACTGTGCTTATGCCTATGGACAGCCCTCAACATGAAGCCCTCCATAGGAGTTGCAATAGGGTTCATACCTTTTGCCACGCTTTTTATCTTCATATGCATAAACAGACCCGTCATTCTGCTGGCCATCACCTTTATGCTGAATTACCTGATAATGGGAATTAACAGATATCATTCCATCCCTATTGCCATTACCAATATCTTTGATTTGCTCTACGGCATCATGTTGGCCCTTATTCTTCTGAAACAGTTGCAAAGCAATCATCATTTCAGGAAAATACTAAACGTCTATACCTGCATCACATTGGTCTGGCTGCTATATTGTATCATCAACATAGGTAATGGTATAACCGGTGAATTTTACATGGAAGCATGGCTTCGTATTTTAAGACCCTGGGCCTTATACCCTATTCTGACCTGTATTATTCTATCCATACACTGCAATCGCTACACTTTTATCCATTACTTTTTAATACTATGGGGTATCATGACCCTACTGGCTGCCGCAAAAGGATATTGGCAAAAGAACAAAGGTTTTGACAGTACCGAGCTAAGCTGGTTGTGGGCCTACGGAGCACGTACCCATTTTATCCATTCCGGCATCCGCTATTTCTCATTTTTCACTGACGCGGGTCTTTTCGGTGCCAGCATGGGATTATCCTGCACTATTTTCACGCTTACTTTTTTCTATACAAAGAACCTATTTCTCAGACTCTTCTATTTAATAGTGGGTATGGCAGGATTTTATGGTCTGTTAATATCGGGAACCCGATCGGCCATAGCTGTACCCATTGCAGGGCTGGGGCTCTTTCTGTTCCTGTCTAAAAGTTGGAAAATAGGCATCATCTCCTTTATCCTGCTTGCCGGAGGGATAGGAATGCTGAAATATACCAAGATCGGAGAGAACAATAAGTTGATCCGTCGTATGCGTACTGTCTTTGACACAGAGGATCAATCGATGATGGCTCGTTTCGAGAACCAGAAAGCACTGAATGCCTACATGGATGAAATGCCCTTCGGCATAGGCATGGGAGCCATAGACGGGGTAGTTCCTCCCCATAACAAATATTATTTCGTTTCCATCTGTCCTTCAGACTCCAGTCTGGTAGATGTATGGAAACAGATGGGAATAGTGGGACTGTGTGTGTTTTTGGGTATGCATGCCATTCTATTTCTATCGGGCTCCTACATCCTTTTATTCAAAATCCGAAATCCGGAAATCCGGGGACCGCTGACAGGTATGTTATGCGGTTGTGCAGGCATACTGGTAGCTTCTTACGCCAATATGGTTTATTTCCAGTTTCCTAACGGAATCTTGATTTATTCTTGTTTCACCTTTGTTTTTTTAGGACCTTATTTAGATAAACAATACTCAGAAATACATGGACTACCGACAGCCTGACCTATCCGTCATCACCGTGAACTATAACGGTTTTCACGACACCTGCGAATTCATTGACTCATGGGCAGCCACTGTATTCTCTGTCAGTTATGAAATGATAGTCATTGACAATGGTTCCACTGCCAATGAAGCCGCCTTGCTACAAAAAACATATCCTTTTATCCAAGCCGTACGCAGTGAGCGGAACTTAGGATTCGCCGGAGGTAACAATCTGGGTATAAACCTTGCAAAAGGAAAATACCTGTTCTTGCTGAACAATGATGTTTGTATGGTCAAAGATGCCATACCCTTGTTGATAAAACGCCTTCTGTCCTCCGACAAGATAGCAGGTGTCTCCCCGTTAATCCGTGATTATGCAGAACCGCACGCCATACAATTTGCAGGATACACCCAACTTTCGCCCATTACCTTAAGAAACAGAGCCATAGGCAAAGGGAAAATAAATAAAGACCACTACCCCGCCCAAAAAACGCCTTATCTGCATGGTGCCGCCATGTTACTGAAAAAAACAATAATAGACAAGCTTAGCCTGATGCCCGAAGAATATTTTCTATATTATGAGGAACTGGACTGGTGCACCTATATCAATAGGGAAGGCTACGAACTATGGTACGATCCCGCTTGCGAAATATGGCACAAGGACAGCAGCTCCACCGGAAAAGAAAGTCCGTTGAAATACTATTACCTGAGCAGAAACAGATTATTATATGCCTACCGCAATCTCTTTGACTGGAAACTTCCGGTTTCCATCTTATACCAGACAATGATTGTATGTCCCAAAAACATACTGACCGCCTTGGGAAAAGGAAAGAAAGCCATAGCCAAAGCACATTGGGAGGGAACAAAAGCATTTTTCAAACTTAGAAACAAAGACAAACAGCCATGATATTTCTAGCATACATAGAACTACTACTTTTCGCGATATGTGCCTTTACTGTTTTTTACCTGCTGGTGTACGCCATAGCGGCAACAGGCAACCGCACCGACAAATATTCCGAATCAAGAGTAAAACACCGTTTCGCCATTCTGATACCGGCCTATCAGGACGATGACTACATACCCTATACCGTCAAATCATTTCTGCAACAAGAATACCCTATAGACTGCTATGACATTATCGTCATTTCAGACCACCTGAAGCCGGAAACAAACAAACAGCTGGCACAATATCCCATCACCCTGTTGCAAGCCAGATTCAAGAAAAGCTCAAAAATGAAATCTGTCAAAGCTGCCATGTCACAATTACAAGAAGGACAATACGATATCGTTTTAATCATGAATGCGGACAATGTAGTGGACACCAACTTTCTTGAAGTTGTCAACAATACGTATGCCAGCGGCTCCAATGCCATCCAAACCCATCGCATCTATCAGGAAAGACCCAGCAATGTCAGCATATTGAATGCCATCACCGACGAGATAAACAATTCCATTCTTCGTGCGGGACATGTCAATTTGGGACTTTCAGCTTCGCTGAACGGCTCCGGAACCGCAATAGACTTCACTTGGTTCAAAGAAAACATCCGTCATTTAAAAGACGATGACGATGAAAAAGTCATCGAATCCCTGCTGCTCCGCGAACGGATATATGTGGAATATTTAAATAATACCCATGTATATGCCTTGAAGAATAGTGGAAAGAAAAAATTCTATACCCAACATAGCACTTGGATTAAAACCCAATATTATTCCCTGTTCACCAATATCGGTAATCTGCCCGGCGCCATTTTAAGTGGAAAATTTGATTATGCCGACCGTATTCTGCAATGGTTCATTTTCCCTCGCACCATCCTGCTAGGTATCCTCCTCCTGTTCAGTTTCCTGTCCGTATACTTCCACTGGAGCGCCTGCCTAAAATGGTGGGGATTATTACTCACTTTCTTATTGACTATGGCAATAGCCACTCCAAACTACTTGGTGGACAGCAAATTCAACAAAGCCATGAAAGCTATCCCCTTTCTGGCGGCAGGCATGATATTCAATATGCTTTTAAGAAAGAAAAAATAAAAGCTCCATGCTATCGGAAATTATACATATCATGGAATATACGCTATATATCTACCTTTCCGTCAGTGTGGGGTATATAGTCCTGTTTTCTGCCGCCTCTCATTTCTTCAAACAAAAGAAATATCCCGCGACTACTGTCCGGCAACGTTTTATCATCCTTGTTCCCGCCTATAAAGAGGATGCGGTCATTCACGCCTGCGTCACTTCCGTTCTGCGCCAAACTTATCCGGCAGAGCTTTACGACCTGATAGTCATATCCGACCACATGCGTCCCGAAACCAATGCCTCACTGCGCAAAGAACGCATCGGCTTGATAGAACTGCATGAAAAGGAAAGTTCCAAGGCAAAAGCCCTGCGCATTGCAGCAGAGACCATCACAGACCAGCCATACGATTATGTCCTCATACTGGATGCCGATAATCTGATCTCACCCTGTTATCTTCAAGAACTGAATAAGGCAGTTTCACAGGGTATAAAAGCCATACAGACACACCGCAAAGCCAAAAATATGAATACAGACATAGCCCTATTGGATGCCGCCATCGAAGAGATGAACAATTCCATCTTCCGCAAGGGACACATCCGGCTGGGATTTTCATCTGCCCTTACCGGCTCCGGAATGGCTTTCGATTTCCGATGGTTTGTCCGGAACATCATCCATAC
>ERZ773113.1673-NODE-1673-length-10520-cov-3.163402_pt1 | contig 10520 bp, 10 predicted proteins | sample MGYA00580565_ERZ773113 | MGnify/ENA primary metagenome ERZ773113 (study PRJEB29015, sample SAMEA2737827) | human gut metagenome | biome: human gut; feature: human-associated habitat; material: faeces | place: China | collected 2012 ...
CCTGTTCGGCTTCCTGCTCAACCGGACCACGTTTGGCCGCAATACTCTGGCGATCGGGGGCAATGAAGAAGCCGCACGTCTGGCCGGTGTGCCGGTGGTGCGCACCAAGATTATTATCTTTGTCCTCTCGGGACTGGTTTCTGCCGCCGCCGGGATTATTCTGGCCTCGCGTATGACCAGCGGCCAGCCAATGACCTCGATTGGTTATGAGCTGATCGTCATTTCTGCCTGCGTTTTAGGGGGTGTTTCCCTCAAGGGCGGCATCGGAAAAATCTCATATGTGGTGGCCGGTATCCTGATTTTGGGCACGGTAGAGAACGCCATGAACCTGCTGAATATTTCGCCGTTCTCTCAGTACGTGGTGCGTGGTCTGATCCTGCTGGCGGCGGTGATATTCGACCGTTACAAGCAAAAAGCAAAGCGTACCGTGTAACCCCGACGCTGACTTTTTATTGCTCAACTTATAACCATAGTTGACCCCTGAACCGCCTCGCCAGTTTTGCTGGCGGGGCGGTTGTCAAATGGCGAGCGACGTCACACTGTCTATACTTACATGGCTATGAAAGAGGTAAAGGCGTTTACCTCTCATCAACTGTAAGGAGGAAAAGGGTGGCTGACTCGTTAACCGCACCGCCTGTACTGCCCGGAAAATATGCTTTCTTTTTTGACCTCGACGGGACGCTCGCCGGGATCCAGCCGCATCCTGACGACGTGGTCGTACCGGATACGGTGCTAGAGAATTTGCAGCAGCTCTCTCGACTGAACGAGGGCGCATTGGCATTGATTTCAGGGCGCTCAATGGCCGAGCTGGATGTGCTCGCCAGTCCTTACCACTTTCCGCTAGCCGGTGTACACGGAGCGGAGCGCCGCGATATCCATGATCAACTGCATGTTGTATCACTCCCCGATACCTTAATTCAGGCGTTACACACTGAACTCTCCTCGGCGCTGGCGTCACTCCCGGGTACGGAACTGGAAGCGAAAGGCATGGCATTCGCCTTGCACTATCGGCAGGCACCGCATCACGAAGCAGCGATATTTGCGATTGCCCGTAGCGTGGTCGATGCACACCCGCAGCTCGCGCTACAGCCGGGGAAGTGTGTCGTTGAGATAAAACCTGAAGGCATTAATAAAGGTGCTGCTATTGCGGCGTTTATGGCGGAACCGCCATTTAAGGGACGTATACCGGTATTTTTAGGCGATGATCTGACCGACGAGGCCGGATTTCGCGTGGTGAATCAGGCCGGAGGGATCGCCGTTAAGGTGGGGCCTGGTAACACTGTCGCAGAATGGCGTCTGGCAAATGTCGACGCCGTCTGGCAGTGGATATCTGAAATCGCTAACCAGCAACAACAACAAATAGCGCAAAACAAAGGGGGAAACCATTATGGGTCGCTTAGTCGTCGTCTCTAACCGAATTGCACCGCCTGATGATAAAAAATCCAGTGCAGGTGGCCTGGCGGTAGGGGTGTTAGGTGCCTTGAAAGCTGCTGGTGGGCTGTGGTTTGGCTGGAGTGGAGAAATCAGTGAAGAAGAGAAACCGCTTAACAAAGTGACGCGTGGGAATATCACGTGGGCATCCTTTGCGCTGAAAGAGAAAGACTATGACGAGTATTACTCGCAATTCTCCAACGCCGTGCTGTGGCCTGCGTTTCATTACCGTCTTGACCTGGTCAAATTCCAGCGTGAATCCTTCGAAGGGTACTCGCGCGTCAACGCGCTGCTGGCGGATAAACTGCTGCCTCTTATAGAGGAAGACGATATTTTATGGATCCACGATTACCACCTGCTGCCCTTCGCCCGAGAGCTGCGTAAAAGGGGAGTAAACAACCGGATTGGCTTCTTCCTGCACATACCGTTCCCGACGCCGGAGATCTTTACCGCACTGCCGCCGCATGAAGCGCTGCTGGAGGGGCTGTGTGATTACGATTTATTGGGCTTCCAGACCGAAAATGACCGCCTCGCGTTCCTGGATTCGGTGTCAGGTAAAACGCGACTGATGACAAAAGGCGGCAAGACCCATACGGCGTGGGGGAAAACCTTCCACACCGAAGTGTATCCGATTGGGATTGAACCCGACGAGATTGCGGATCAGGCTTCCGGCCCGCTGCCGCCGAAGCTGGCGCAGCTGAAGAATGAACTCAAGCATGTGAAGAATATCTTCTCGGTAGAGCGTCTGGATTATTCCAAAGGGCTACCGGAACGCTTCCTGGCCTATGAAACGCTGCTGGATAAATACCCTCAGCACCACGGTAAAATTCGTTATACACAGATAGCGCCAACGTCGCGCGGTGAAGTTCAGGCCTACCAGGATATTCGTCACCAGCTGGAAACGGAAGCGGGGCGCATCAATGGTCGCTATGGTCAGCTTGGCTGGACGCCGCTCTTTTACCTGAATCAGCATTTTGACCGCAAAATCCTGATGAAAGTCTTCCGCTATGCAGACGTGGGGCTGGTCACCCCGTTACGTGACGGGATGAACCTGGTGGCAAAAGAGTATGTGGCGGCTCAGGACCCGGCGGACCCGGGGGTACTGGTGCTTTCCCAGTTTGCCGGGGCGGCGAATGAGCTCACGTCAGCGCTTATCGTGAACCCTTACGATCGCGATGACGTGGCGAATGCCCTGAACCGCGCGCTGACCATGCCGCTCACGGAACGTATTTCCCGCCATGCTGAAATGATGGAGACGATCCGGAAGAACGATATTAACCACTGGCAGGCGCGTTTTATTCAGGATCTCCGCGAAATAACGCCGCAAAGCCATGAAGGCGATCTGCAAAAAAAGATCGCAACATTCCCTAAACTCGCCTGATATTCCTCCGGGGGGTTTACGACCCCCCAAGCGGCACTAACAGCACATCAACCTGGCTTGACGCGACAATCGATTTTGCCGCGCAAGCTGCGCGAGATAAAAAGCTGTGGTTATGGTTCCCGCAAATTACTAAATCAATATTCTGTTTGCGACACATGTCGAGAATATGAGCATTAAGTTCACCGGTCGCAATTACGGTCTCGTAAACAGGATATTGTGCCTTTTCTACCAACTCTCGCAGAAATTGCTGTGTTTCTTCCTGCAATACCTCACGAATATCTTCCAGCATGGGGGCTGCCAGCTGATTATACATCTCGGGTTCGGCTGCAAGCGTGATGAGGCTAATGCGCGCATTGCTGGGCCTGGCGATGGACACGGCCCGGGAAACAAGCAGATGGCTTTCGGGAGAAACAGCAACAGATACAAGCAGATGGGAGTAACTCATGTCGCACTCCTTAGATGTCTGAAAGACAGCGTGTGATCACCATTACCGCGAATGACCAGGATCTGCAAGAGGGGATTACGACATTAGTGTGAAGCTTATCATAATTATTCATTAATTATTCTTATAAGAAGAATAACTGAAAAACGCGTCAAAATGAAAAAAATTAACAACTTAACGTAAATCACACAATTTCCCTCTTTTGCCGTTAAATCGTTTTGACCCGTTATAAACATATTTCGAATGATCACGCTCTGAAACAATTTTTGTGGGCGGCTTGCATAACTCTATGTTTTTTCACAGTAAGAAAAATGTTTCCCGGAGGGGTGAATGATGTAAATGTTTCCGCGCGACGTCCACCCGAGGAAAAGCACGTTGCATGCCAGTTCTGATCCCCCTTCTGCATGAGTATTCGTCAATTAAGAATACAAAACAGTGTCGATTGGTTAATAATTGAACAAATTACAAGTCATACTGATGGATTTATGGGTCATATTCACTTAAATTGTGTGACGTGGATCAAATTTTTTTTAAATTTGAGGGTGGCTGCATTGTATGTGGCAAATCTGACGAGTAGAGTTTGCGTCGAATTAGGAAAAATCTTAGTTATTTGTAAGAAATGATAAAACATCTAAGAGACGCATTCGCGTTTCCTCTCTTACGCGTTTCGATGAATACAAACCTAAATTCAACTATGCATTTAGCCTTTTCTTTTTTATACCGGGTGATTTCCCGGCGACATCACGGGGTGCGGTCTTTCCGCATAAAAATAATAGTTGGTTATTCGGGATGGGAACAATGCATACATCCGAGTTGCTAAAACATATCTATGACATCAATTTGTCGTATTTACTGCTCGCGCAGCGTTTGATTAGTCAGGACAAGGCGTCCGCGATGTTTCGTCTGGGTATTAACGAAGAAATGGCAACCATGCTGGGTGGTTTAACCCTCCCGCAGATGGTAAAACTGGCCGAAACGAATCAACTGGTTTGCCAGTTCCGTTTCGATGACTCTCAGACTATAACGCGTCTGACGCAGGAGTCCCGTGTAGACGATCTTCAACAGATCCATACCGGTATTCTTCTCTCTACTCGCTTGCTTAACGAAATCAGCCAGCCTGATGACGTAGCCCGTAAGAAAAGGGCCTAGCAATGAGCGAGAAAAGCATTGTTCAGGAAGCGCGTGACATACAGCTTGCCATGGAGCTGATTACGCTGGGTGCTCGTTTACAAATGCTGGAAAGCGAGACTCAGCTGAGCCGTGGTCGCCTCATTAAACTGTATAAAGAGTTACGTGGTAGTCCCCCGCCGAAAGGCATGTTGCCGTTTTCGACAGACTGGTTTATGACGTGGGAGCAAAATATCCACGCATCGATGTTCTGTAACGCCTGGCAATACCTTCTGAAAACCGGTTTGTGTAGCGGCGTCGACGCCGTGATCAAAGCGTATAAACTTTACCTTGAACAATGCCCGCAGCAGGACGAAGGCCCCCTGCTGGCACTGACCCGAGCATGGACGCTGGTACGTTTTGTTGAGAGCGGAATGCTTGAATTGTCGCGCTGCAATTGCTGCGATGGCAATTTTATTACCCATGCTCATCAGCCTGTTGGCAGCTTCGCCTGTAGTTTATGTCAGCCTCCTTCCCGTGCAGTAAAAAGACGTAAACTTTCCCGGGATGCTGCCGATATTATTCCACAACTGCTGGATGAACAGATCGAACAAGCTGTTTAACCCGAACGTGTGGGCAAGATTCCAGCAGCGGTAAGTCATTACCGCTGCTTTTTTTTACCCCTCAAACGGTAAACGCTACGAACTGAACGTCCTTGCCATAGTCACTAGCGGAAGGATGATGTCGTGCTTATCTTATTAGGTTACCTGGTAGTTCTCGGTACAGTTTTCGGCGGTTACATGATGACCGGCGGGCACCTTGGAGCACTCTATCAACCGGCTGAACTTATTATCATCGGCGGCGCAGGGGTAGGGGCTTTTATCGTTGGTAACAACGGCAAATCCATCAAGGGCACGTTGAAAGCCATTCCATTGCTGTTCCGTCGCTCGAAATATACCAAAAGCATGTATATGGATCTGCTGGCGCTGCTCTATCGCCTGATGGCGAAGTCACGTCAGCAGGGGATGTTCTCTCTTGAGCGGGATATTGAAAACCCGAAAGAGAGCGAAATTTTTGCCAGCTATCCGCGCATTCTGGCTGATGCCATGATGCTGGATTTCATCGTCGATTATCTGCGACTCATCATCAGCGGCAATATGAATACCTTCGAAATCGAAGCGCTGATGGATGAAGAGATTGAAACCCATGAAAGCGAATCGGAAGTGCCGGCCAACAGCCTGGCGCTGGTGGGTGACTCGCTTCCGGCTTTCGGTATCGTTGCGGCGGTGATGGGGGTGGTACATGCCCTGGCCTCGGCGGATCGTCCGGCGGCCGAACTGGGCGCGCTGATTGCCCATGCGATGGTAGGGACCTTCCTCGGTATTTTGCTGGCTTATGGTTTTATCTCTCCGCTGGCCAGCGTCCTGCGCCAGAAGAGCGCGGAAACCACAAAAATGATGCAGTGCGTGAAGATCACGCTGCTCTCAAACCTCAACGGTTATGCGCCGCCGATCGCGGTTGAATTTGGCCGTAAAACGCTTTACTCCAGCGAGCGTCCGTCGTTTATCGAACTTGAAGAACACGTGCGCGCGGTGAAAAACCCAAACCAACAGACGACAACTGAGGACGCATGAAAAACCAGTCCCATCCGATCGTCATCGTAAAAAAACGCAAGCACAAGGGCGGTGGGCATGGCGCGCACGGCTCGTGGAAAATCGCGTACGCCGACTTTATGACTGCAATGATGGCGTTCTTTCTGGTGATGTGGCTGATCTCCATCTCCAGCCCGAAAGAACTGATCCAGATTGCCGAATATTTCCGTACGCCGCTGGCGACGGCAGTGACCGGTGGGCCGCGTATCTCTAACAGCGACAGCCCCATTCCTGGCGGCGGTGATGATTACACCCAGCAGAAGGGTGAGGTGAAAAAAGAGCCGAACATCGACGAGCTGAAGAGGAAGATGGAACAGGCGCGTCTGAAAAAACTGCGTGGCGATCTCGATCAGCTGATTGAGGCTGACCCCAAACTGCGTGCGTTGCGACCGCACCTGAAAATCGATCTGGTGCAGGAAGGGTTGCGTATTCAGATCATTGATAGCCAGAACCGTCCGATGTTTAAAACCGGCAGCGCTGAGGTTGAGCCGTACATGCGCGATATTCTGCGCGCTATTGCACCGGTGCTGAACGGCATTCCTAACCGAATCAGCCTGTCAGGCCACACGGATGATTTCCCGTACGCCAGTGGGGAGAAGGGATACAGCAACTGGGAGCTTTCTGCCGATCGTGCCAACGCCTCGCGTCGCGAGCTGGTGGCCGGTGGGCTTGATGATGGCAAGGTACTGCGCGTGGTCGGCATGGCAGCAACCATGCGCGTCTCCGACCGCGGGCCGGATGACGCCATCAACCGTCGTATCAGTCTTTTAGTGCTGAACCAGCAGGCGGAGCAGGCCATCCTGCATGAAAACGCCGAAAGTCAGAATGAGTCACTGGACGATTTAAAACAGCCTGGGGCCGTTCCTTCGGCTGCCGTTCCAACATCGCCACCAGCCAATCCGAGGTGATAGCGTGAGCATGGATATTAGCGATTTTTACCAGACATTCTTTGATGAAGCCGACGAATTGTTGGCCGATATGGAGCAACATTTGCTCGACCTGGTGCCCGAAGCACCGGACTCCGAGCAGCTCAATGCCATCTTCCGTGCGGCGCATTCCATTAAGGGCGGAGCCGGAACGTTTGGATTTACCATCCTGCAGGAAACAACCCATTTAATGGAAAACCTGCTGGATGAAGCACGACGCGGTGAGATGCAGCTCAATACCGACATTATCAACCTGTTTTTGGAAACCAAAGATATTATGCAGGAACAGCTCGACGCCTATAAAAGTTCGGCAGAGCCTGATGCCGCCAGCTTTGAATATATCTGCAATGCGCTTCGCCAACTCGCCCTGGAAGCAAAAGGTGAGGTCGCAGCAGCCGTTGTCCCTGCTGCAAAACTGAGCGTTGTCGATGCGGTTGGTGCCGGTGAAACCGTGCCAGCCGCTGCGCAAGCGGGCAAATTGCGTGTTGTGCTTTCACGCCTGAAAGAGAATGAGGTTAACCTGCTGGAAGAAGAGCTGGGTAACCTGGCGACGTTAAGCAATGTCGTGAAAGGCAAAGACAGCCTCGCCGCTACGCTTGATGACGGGATTGGTCAGGACGATATCGTGGCGGTGCTGTGCTTTGTGATTGAAGCCGACCAGATTGCCTTCGAAACCGAAACCGCCGAAGCGGAAGCTCCAGTAGCGCAGGAAGAGGTGGCCGTCATCGCTCAGGCTCCGACCCCGGCTGTCGCGCCTGCGGCCCCGGCGCTGAAAGCGGTGCCAAAAGACGCTGCTGCACCTGCACGTGGTGAAAAACCGGCCGCGCGCTCCAGCGAATCCACCAGCATTCGCGTTGCCGTTGAGAAGGTTGACCAGCTGATCAACCTGGTGGGCGAACTGGTGATCACCCAGTCGATGCTGGCACAACGTTCTAATGAACTGGACCCGGTTACCCATGGCGATCTGATCACCAGCATGGGTCAGTTACAACGTAACGCCCGCGATCTGCAGGAATCGGTCATGTCCATCCGTATGATGCCGATGGAATATGTCTTCAGCCGCTTCCCGCGCCTGGTACGCGATCTCGCGAGCAAACTGAATAAACAGATTGAACTGACGCTGATGGGTAGCTCCACCGAGCTGGATAAGAGCCTGATCGAGCGCATCATCGACCCGTTAACGCACCTCGTGCGTAACAGCCTCGACCACGGTATTGAACTGCCGGAAAACCGCATTGCCGCCGGGAAATCCCCGGTCGGGAATCTGATCCTGTCTGCGGAACATCAGGGCGGAAACATCTGCATTGAAGTGACCGATGACGGCGCAGGCCTGAACCGCGAGCGTATTCTGGCGAAGGCGATTTCGCAGGGCATGGCGGTCAACGAAAACATGACCGATGAAGAAGTGGGGATGCTGATCTTCGCGCCCGGCTTCTCTACCGCAGAGCAGGTGACTGACGTTTCCGGGCGCGGCGTCGGCATGGACGTGGTGAAACGTAACATCCAGGAGATGGGCGGCCACGTTGAGATCCAGTCTAAGCAGGGTTCCGGCACCACCATTCGCATCCTGCTTCCGCTGACGCTGGCGATCCTCGACGGGATGTCCGTGAAAGTGGCAGACGAAGTGTTCATTCTTCCGCTGAACGCGGTGATGGAATCCCTGCAGCCGCGTGAAGAAGATCTGCATCCGCTGGCGGGCGGTGAGCGCGTGCTCGAAGTGCGCGGGGAATATCTGCCGCTGGTGGAACTGTGGAAAGTGTTCGAAGTGGACGGCGCGAAGACCGAGGCCACGCAGGGCATCGTTGTGATCCTGCAAAGTGCGGGCCGTCGCTATGCGCTGCTGGTTGATCAGCTGATTGGTCAGCATCAGGTGGTGGTGAAGAACCTCGAAAGCAACTACCGCAAAGTGCCTGGTATTTCTGCCGCGACCATTCTGGGTGATGGTAGCGTGGCGCTGATCGTCGATGTGTCGGCGCTTCAGGGATTAAATCGTGAACAACGTGTGGCGTACACAGCCGCCTGATTAAGTAGAAGGTAATAACATGACCGGTATGAGTAATGTAACGAAACTGGCGGGCGAGCCATCAGGACAGGAATTTCTGGTATTCACTTTAGGCGATGAAGAGTACGGCATCGATATCCTGAAAGTGCAGGAAATTCGTGGTTACGATCAGGTTACCCGCATCGCTAACACACCTGCTTTTATTAAAGGTGTCACCAACCTGCGCGGCGTCATTGTGCCCATCGTCGATCTGCGCGTGAAGTTCAGCCAGGGCGACGTTGACTACAATGACAACACCGTGGTGATCGTCCTGAACCTGGGGCAGCGCGTGGTGGGGATCGTGGTGGATGGCGTGTCTGATGTACTGTCGCTGACCGCCGATCAAATCCGTCCTGCGCCGGAGTTTGCGGTCACGCTGTCGACCGAATCCCTGACCGTCCTGGGCGCGCTCGGCGAGCGTATGCTGATTCTGGTGAACATTGAGAAGCTGCTGAACAGCGAAGAAATGGCGCTGCTGGATATTGCCGCTTCCCACGTCGCATAATCGCCATAACTCATCCGGCCTACAATGATTGCTGTTGTAGGCCGGATTAGCGTAGCGTATCCGGCAGATTTCCCTCTTACGCTTCCCGCTCAACCAGCTCCGGTTCTTCTTCCAGTAAACCTTCATCCTGCGCCAGCATCGCCATTGACTCCGAGGGAGAGCAGTACGACTTCAAGACGTTCCAGTTTTCCGGTGTCAAGGATGTCATCGACGCGACCTGCAATATGCTGTCCGCGCTGACGAACATCCCCCAGACGATTCTGTTTGGCCGCTCACCGGCCGGCATGAACGCCACCGGTGACAGCGACTTCGAGAGCTACTACAATTTCGTGGAGAAGATTCAGCGCTTGATGCTGAAGCGTAACCTCCGCACACTGCTGGACGTTGTGTTCCGGGCGGGCATCGCTTCAGGCGATGTGGCCGAGGAACCCGACTACAAGCTGGAGTTCAAGCCCCTGTGGAGCCTGAGCGACACAGAGCAGGCCACAGTTGACCAGACCAAGGCTCAGACCGCTCTGGTCAAGGCCCAGACTGCGCAGGCATACGTCGATATGCAGGCGCTCGACCCCACCGAGGTGCGCCGCCGCCTTGCGTCCGATGAGGAGTTTGATGTCGAAGACATCATCTCCGAGGATGACGAGGATGATCTGTTGCAGTCGTTGCTGGGTACTGAGCCGAGCACCATGAGCGACGTGGAAGCCACCCAGAAGAACATTGAGCAGGGGAAGGCTCCGGGCGGCGAGGAACAGAGCGCTACCGTAGCACCTACGGCCACTCCGCCGACCACCAATGCCGATGCCGCCGACACTGACTATGGTGTCGGCGTTCTTGTTGTGCAGGATGGCCGGTTTCTCTGCGGCACTCGCCTGAAGGGCGGCTCTGTTGGTGGACCGGGTGGGCATATGGAGGCGGGGGAGTCCCCGGAAGATGCAGCCATCCGCGAAACGCGGGAGGAGTTTGGCATCACGCCGAAAGACCTCATGCCGGATAGGTTGTTGACAAAAGACGGTACTGGTATCTACCGTACCATATTTA
>ERZ773113.1685-NODE-1685-length-10484-cov-4.917154_pt1 | contig 10484 bp, 8 predicted proteins | sample MGYA00580565_ERZ773113 | MGnify/ENA primary metagenome ERZ773113 (study PRJEB29015, sample SAMEA2737827) | human gut metagenome | biome: human gut; feature: human-associated habitat; material: faeces | place: China | collected 2012 ...
ATGTTCGACATGTTTGGCGACGTGGCAGGCTCGGGCTTCCAGGACGAGGTCCCCGCGCCGGACGGCGTGGAGTGGGACCGTCACATCAAGCTCGCGCAGGAGCACGACGTCCTGGGCATCTACGTCTCGGACCACCCGCTGCGCCCGTTTGAGTATGCGCTAGCCAAGGCGCGCGACTTTTCGTTCTCGCAGATCGACACCGGCTACGAAGTTCAGAATCCTACGGGCGGCACCATCAACCAGGAGATTCCCGAGGGTAAGGCGCTGTGGTGGGCCGGCATGGTCTCGAGCGTGTCCAAGCGCGTGACCAAAAACGGCGACCCCATGGGCATCGTGCAGCTCGAGGACATGGAAGGCGAGGCCACCGTCGTCGTGTTCCCTAAGACCTACAAGGAGGCCGAGGGGTACCTGTACGGCGAGGTCGATCCCGAGACCGGTGCACAGCTGTCCGATGCGTTTGTGCGCATTAAGGGCAAGCTCGAGCGCTCGGACCGCGGCGACCAGATCATCGCGCAGGAGATCGTGCCGCTGGAGCTCAACGAGGAGAACAACAAGCCCAAGGTGTTTGAGGTTATGGTGCCCAACAGCCGCTTTAGCCAGGGCAATATGGCGCGCCTGGCCACGGTGCTCACCACCAACCCGGGCGGCGATCGCGTGGAGATCTTTATCGAGCAGGTGGACGGGCGCGTGCTGCGCGCCGAGGTGCCTGCCAAGGTCAACGCGCGCTCGATTCCGCTGCTGGCCGAGGCCAAGAGCGCATCCGAGCGCGCGCGCGCCCAGGCGCTGCAGAGCGCGCACCAGGAGGCCGCGCAGGCCACGCGCGCCATGCGGGCGCGTGTGCGCGACGAAGAGACCGCTGCGGCCGCCGCCGTGGACGCGAAACTGCCCGAGCTCGTCACGGCACTGACCGGCGGGCTGCTCGGCAGCGACGCAGCCGAGCGCAATGCCGCGCAGATCCGCCAATGGGTCGCCCCCGCGCATGAGGGCTGAACCATGAATGAAATGAATCGAAAGGGGGCGCCGACGCCATGGAATTTCTGAGAGCCATCGGCCCCGTCTTCAACTTCCTGCTGCTGGCAGGCGCGCTGTTTTTCCTGACGCGCAAGCGCATCCGCAAGCTCTTCCGCGACCGGAAAGAGCGCATTGCCGAGGCGCTCGGCCGCGCGGCCGACGCGCAGGATCAGGCCCGCCACACCGCCGAGGACATTGCCGAGGCGCAGCAGGCGGCCGACGCGCAGGCGCAGTGCCAGCTCGCGGACGCGCAGCGTCAGGCCGAGGCCAACACCGCGGCCGCCGACGCCGAGACCGCCCGTCAGGCCGAGGCCGTGCGCCGCAGCGCGCAGCAGACCGAGGCGCAGCTGCGCAGCGACATGGAAGACCGCGTGAGCGACGCGGCCATTGGCCGCATCACGGCGGCCGCCGCCGGCGTGCTGGCGCAGGATGCGTTTGCACCCGCGCGCGCAAACCTCGTTGACGACTTTCTCACCCACATCGGCGAGCACCTGACCACCCAGCCGAGCGACGCACTCGCCCTCGCCGAGACCGGCACGCTGACCGTGACGGTCGAATCGGCAGAGCCCCTGAGCGCCGCCGCGCTTGACGCGCTCACCGGCACGCTCACGCGCGCCTACGGCCACGTCACCGTCATGACGACCGTGCGCCCGGAGCTGATCGGCGGCGTGTGCCTGCGCATCGGCGACACGCACTATGACGGCACGCTGCGCCACGCGCTCGACCTGCTCGAGCAGGACGCGGCCAACAGCGTCCTGCACACCCCGCAGAAAACGCCCGACCTCGCTGACTGCATCCGCGCCAAGCTCGCGGACACGCACGTCGGCATCGACGTGTTCCAGTCCGGCGTCGTCACGAGCCTGTCGGACGGCATCTGCCGCATCCGGGGCCTCGCCGACGCCATGGCCGGCGAGCTACTGGCCTTTGACGGCACGCTGCGCGGCATGGTCATGGACCTCGGCCGCGAGGACATCGGCGTCGTCCTGCTCGGGCCCTACGGTCACCTGCAGGAGGGCGACCGCGTGCGCCGCACGGGGCAGATCATGTCCGTGCCCGTGGGCGAAGAAATGACCGGCCGCGTCGTGGATGCGCTCGGCCGGCCGATCGACGGCCTCGGCCCGATCCGCACGACGGAGCGCCGCGCCATCGAGAGCCCCGCGCCCGGCGTCATCGCGCGCAAGGGCGTGAGCGTCCCGCTGCAGACCGGCATCAAGGCCATCGACGCGCTCGTGCCCATCGGCCGCGGCCAGCGCGAGCTCATCATCGGCGACCGCCAGACCGGCAAGACCGCCATCGCCATCGACGCCATCCTCAACCAGAAGGACACCGGCGTGCTGTGCATCTACGTCGCCATCGGCCAGAAGGAATCGACCGTCGCGGGCGTCGTGCAGAAACTGCGCGACCGCGGCGCCATGGCCTACACCACCGTCGTGTGCGCGCACGCATCCGAGACCGCGCCCATGCTCTACATCGCGCCCTACGCGGGCGCCGCCATCGGCGAGTACTTCATGTACCGCGGACGCGACGTGCTCATCGTCTATGACGACCTGTCGAAGCAGGCCGTGGCCTACCGTGAGATTTCCCTGCTGCTGCAGCGTCCGCCCGGACGCGAGGCCTACCCCGGCGACGTGTTTTACCTGCACTCCCGCCTGCTCGAGCGCGCCGCGCGCCTGAGCGAAGAAGCCGGCGGCGGCAGCATGACCGCCCTGCCCATCATCGAGACGCAGGCGGGCGATATCTCGGCCTATATCCCGACGAATGTCATCTCCATCACCGACGGGCAGATCTTCCTCGAGACGGACCTGTTCCACGCCGGTGTGCGCCCGGCCATCAACGTGGGCCTGTCCGTGTCGCGTGTCGGCGGCGCGGCGCAGCTCGGTGCCATGAAGCAGGTCGCCGGCCGGCTGCGCATGGACCTGGCGCAGTACCGGGAGCTGGCGTCGTTCGCGCAGTTCGGCTCCGATCTCGACAAGGCCACGCGCGACACGCTCGCGCGCGGCAGCCGCATGACCGAGCTGCTGAAACAGCCGCAGTATGCGCCCATGGACGCGGCCGATCAGGTCGCGGTGCTCTTCGCCGCCGGCGAGGGGTACACGGACACGATCGCCGTCGAGGACGTGCCGCGCTACGCCGACGCCCTGCTCGCGTGCATCCACCGGACGTATCCGGAGCTGCACAACCTTGTGCACAGCGGCAAAAAGCTCCCGCCCGAGGCGCTCGAGCGCCTGCGTGAGCTCGCAGCCGAGACGCTGAAAAATCTATGAACCACCATTCCCGCCGCCGGCAGAGAGGAGTTGACGCACCTTGACGAACCTGCATAAGATCCGCGCGCGCATCCGCAGCGTGAACAGCACGCAGCAGATCACCCGCACGATGAAGATGATCGCCGTGTCGAAGCTGCGCAAGACGCAGACGAGCCTTGCGGGCGTGCGCCTGTTCGCGGACAAGAGTCAGGCCGTGCTCAACGCCCTGCTCGCCGGCGACGCGAGCTTTGAGCACCCGTATCTCACGCCCCGGCGGCACGTCGGCCGCGTGTGCTACGTGGTCTTCTGGGGCAACCGCGGGCTGTGCGGAGCGTATAACCAGCTGCTGCTGCGCCACCTCGAGGGGCTCGTGCGCGCCGAGGCGCGCCCCTGCTCCGTGATCGTGTGCGGCCGCTGGGGGCGCGACGTGCTCGCGGGCACCGACCTGCCCGTGCGGCAGATCTTCTCCGACCTGAGCGACACGCCCACCATGGCCGAGGCGCTCGAGATCGCCGAGGAGCTCAAAAACCTCTACCGCACCGGCGAGGCGGACGAGATCCACCTCGTCTACCAGCACTTTGACTCCGTGCTGCACCAGACGCCGACGCACCGGCAGCTGCTGCCCGCCGCGCCGGAGGCCGACGCGCCCGCCGCGAACAACAACTACCTGTTCGTGCCGGACGCGCAGACCGTGCTCGACAACGTGCTCGAGCTGTACCTGAACAACACGGTCTACGCCGTGATGCTCGAGGCCCGCGTGGGCGAGCACGCCGCGCGCATGACCGCGATGACCGCCGCCACGGACTCGACGGCGGAGCTCATCGAGGACCTGAATCTGGAGTTCAACCGCGCGCGTCAGGCCGCGATCACGACGGAGATCTCCGAGATCGTCGGCGGCAGCGCCGCGCTGAAAAAATCGGACAAATCGGACTAACACCGCGGCGGCAGCGCCGCGTCCCACGAAGGGAGAACGTATGGAAAACGGTATCGTCAAAAGGGTCATCGGCCCGGTGGTGGACGTGCAGTTCCCGGCCGGAAAGCTGCCGGAGATCAACAACGCCATCGAGGTGCACGCCGGTAAGCGCCGCATCGTCATGGAGGCGGTGCAGCAGCTCGGCGACAATGCGGTTCGCTGCATCTCGCTCTTTTCCACCGACGGGCTGCAGCGCGGCTGCGTCGCCGTGGACACCGGCACGAGCGTGAAAATGCCCGTCGGCGAGGCGACGCTCGGCCGCATGTTCAACGTCATCGGCGAGCCGATCGACGGCAAAGGCCCCGTCAACGCCACGGAATATCTGCCCATCCACCGCGAGGCCCCGGCCTTCACGGACATCGCCCCCGCGACCGAACTGCTCGAGACCGGCATCAAGGTCGTCGACCTGCTCGCGCCCTATGCCAAGGGCGGCAAGATCGGTCTGTTCGGCGGCGCAGGCGTCGGCAAGACCGTGCTCATCATGGAGCTGATCCGCAACATCGCCTACGAGCACGGCGGCTACTCCGTCTTTGCCGGCGTGGGCGAGCGCTCGCGCGAGGGCAACGACCTCTGGAACGAGATGAACGAATCCGGCGTCATCAGCAAGACGGCGCTCGTCTTCGGCCAGATGAACGAGCCGCCCGGCGCGCGTCTGCGTGTGCCGCTCTCGGGCCTGACGATCGCGGAAAACTTCCGCGACGAGTCCGGGCAGGATGTGCTGCTGTTCATCGACAACATCTTCCGCTTCACGCAGGCGGGCAGCGAGGTGTCGGCCCTGCTCGGGCGCATGCCCTCCGCCGTCGGCTATCAGCCCACGCTCGCCACCGAGATGGGCAAGCTGCAGGAGCGCATCACCTCCACGCGCAACGGCTCGGTCACGAGCGTGCAGGCGATCTACGTCCCCGCCGACGACCTGACCGACCCTGCCCCGGCCACGACCTTTGCCCACCTCGACGCCACGACCGTGCTCGACCGCAGCATCTCGGAGCTGGGCATCTACCCGGCCGTCGATCCGCTCGGCTCGACGTCGCGCATCCTCGAGCCGGACATTCTCGGCCGCCGGCACTATGACACCGCGCGCGCCGTGCAGCGCGTGCTGCAAAAGTATAAGGACCTGCAAGACATCATCGCCGTGCTCGGCATGGACGAGCTGAGCGTGGAGGACAAGGCCGCCGTCAACCGCGCGCGGCGCATCCAGCGCTTTTTGTCGCAGCCGTTCCACGTGGCGGAAAACTTCACGGGCATGGCCGGCAAGTACGTCCCGCTCGACGAGACCATCCGCGGCTTCGAGGCCATCCTCGGCGGCGAGTGCGACGACATTCCCGAGCAGGCGTTTTTGTTCTGCGGCTCGATCGACGACGTGCTGCGCAAGCGCGACGCACTGCAGTGAGGTGCGCCATGGCGGACACACTGCATCTGGAGATCGTCACGGCCGGCGGCGCGGCCGTGGACACGCAGGCCCAGCAGGTCACGCTCCCCCTCGCCGACGGGGAGGCCGGCATCCTGCCGGGCCACGCGCCGCTGCTCGGCGCGCTCGTGAGCGGCGTCGTGCGCTATACTTCCGGCGGCGCGGAGCACTACTGCGCCGTGAGCCCCGGCACGGTGAACGTCGCCGCCAACACCGTGACCGTGCTCGCCCGCACGGCCGAGCCCGCACCGGACATTGACCTGCCCCGCGCCGAGGCGGCGCTGCGCCGGGCCGAGTCGGATCTGGAGGTGCGCGGCATGGAGATGAACGTCTCCACGGCCGAGGCGGCCCGCGCGCGCGCCCACGCGCGCATCCGCGCGGTAAAACTCTGGCGCGAAAACGGATAAAAAACCGGCCGGAAGCCCCCGCACTGTCCCATGCAGCGGACAGCCGCGGGGTTGCAATTTCACCTGGGATATGAGAAAATGTCTGCGTATTCGCTTACGCAGACATTTTTGCGTTCCCCGCCCTGCGCAACGGGGAAAACGCACTGATTGAGCGCGGAGGGTAGCTGGTATACAGTCAGAGCACAACGCACGCCGCCGCAGATGCGCGCAGTCCTGGCCTCCCCTGTGTAAGGGGAGGTGGCGCGGCGCTTTGCGCCGTGACGGAGGGGTTGCAGACACCCCCACGCTTTTATCATCAAACAGGAGATGTGACCCATGGCCCAACCCACTCGCGGCCGCAATTCGCAGGCCAAAAATCATCTGATCACCATCGTGCTCGCGCTCATCATCGCGGTCCTCGCCACGTGGTTCGGCTACGGCCGCGACCACGCAGCCGCCGACCCGAGCGCCACGGCTGCGCCCGGCGTCACCGCGACGGCCATGCCCGGCGGCGGACTGACCGTAACGTATCTCGATGTCGGCCAGGGCGACTGTACGCTGCTGCAGTGCGACGGGCAGGTCATGCTCATCGACGCGGCCGAGGGCAACCAGGCCAACAAGATCACGGCCTACCTCAAGCAGCACGGCGTGACGGCCATCGACTACCTCGTCTGCACGCACGCGCATGCCGACCACTGCGGCGGCATGAAGGCCGTCATCGCGGCCTTCCCGGTGCGCACGCTCTACAGCTCCGTCACCTCGAGCAGCAACGGCGCGTTCCAGCGCGTCATGCGCGCGGCCGAAACGGCAAACCTCGCCATCACCGTGCCGAACGTGGGCGACACGTTCTCCCTCGGCAGCGCGACCGTGACCGTCCTCGGCCCGCAAAAGCACTACAGCGACGTCAATAACCAGAGCCTCATCCTGCGCGTGGACTACGGCAGCAACGCCTTCCTCTTCACCGGCGACGCCGAGTACGAGAGCGAGACGGACGTGCTTGACGCGGGCGAGGACGTCCGCTGCGACGTCATCAAGGCCGGCCACCACGGCAGCCGCACCTCCACGGGCTACCGCCTGCTGTACGAGGCGCAGCCGAAGTACGCCGTCATCAGCTGCGGCGCGGACAATGAGTACGGCCACCCGCACGACGACACGCTCAGCCGCCTGCGCGACGCGGACGTGACCGTCTACCGCACGGACCTTAACGGCACGATCGTCTGCCGCTCCGACGGGGTCAACCTCACCTTCACCACCGAGAAAGAAGGCTGATCCCCTTGCACCGCACCCTCTCGGCGGCGGGCGCGTTCTGGCTCGCCGCGTTCACGTATTTCATCTGGGGCTTCACGTTCCTCGCCTCGCGCATCGCGCAGGACTACGGCACGCCGTTCGTGCTGCTGTTCTGGCGCTTCGCACTGGCATTCCTGCTGCTGAACCTGCTGCGCCTGACGGGGCGCTTCCCCGTGCGCTTTCGCTCTCGGAAGCTCTGGCCCGTGCTGCTGGCGGGCCTGTTCGAGCCCGTGCTCTACTTCCCCTGCGAGCAGTATGGTCTCCGGCTCACGAGCACGTCGTTTTCCGGCGTCATGGTCGCGCTCATCCCGCTGTGCTCGCTCGTCTACGGGGCGATCTTCCTGCACGAAAAGGCCACGTGGCGGCAGGTCGTGTTCTCGGTCCTCTCCGTCGCGGGGGTGATCGTGCTGGCCGTCTACGCCACCGGCATCGGCGCGGGCAGCTTTCTCGGCTTTCTCATCCTGCTCGGCACGGTCTTTGCCGGCGCGGGCTACATGGTGGCCTGCCGCGCCTGTTCCGGCAGCTTCACCGCCTTTGAGCGCACGTACATCACCTGCGGCATGGGCGCCGCCGCGTTCGGGGTGCTGTCCGTGCTCGAGCACCGGCACGACCTGAACGCCGTTGTGCTGCCGATGACGCACGCGCCGTTTGCGCTGGCCATCGTGTTTTTGAGCGTCGTGGCCTCGGTGCTGTCCTACCTCGCGCTCAACCGGGCGCTGGAGGTGCTGCCCGTCGCGCGCACCGCAGCGCTTATCAACTTCTCGACCGTTGTGTCCGTGCTCGCCGGAGTGCTCCTCCTGCACGAGCCGTTCGGCTGGGTCAGCGCCGCGGCCTCGGCCGCCATCCTCGTCGGCATCTGGGGCGTGCAGCGCTTCGCTGCGCCGGCAGTGCCGGATACCGCCGAGAGCGCCGAACCGCTGTCCCCGTCGTGAACGGCCCGGCCTTTGCCCCACTTCCAGTCTAGTATGCTTTTGCATTACTTGTCAAGCGAGAATTGCTGATTTTGCATAATTCTAGTTTTCCACAATCTTTCCACATTTTCGCCGATTTCCCACAGCGGCTTTCTTTCCCCCTGGCTTTCTTTGAGAGAGACAGGGTAAGATATGCTTTGCCGTGTGTTCCTGCTGCAGGGTAAGACACGGTGTGGTACGGTACTGTACGGTATGGTACGGTGCCACGTGACGTACACACACCGTACCCGTGACACAAGCGCCCCGCCGCGCCGGGCATTTCCGGCCGCAAACCCGATAAATATTCATTTCAAAGGATGACCCCTATGCAATCTACCGAACAAAAGATCGAACGCGCCGCGCTGGCTGGTCTCGCCGCGGCGAGCATGGACGAACGCGAGCGCTCGACGGACATTTCCCTTGCCGAGCTGGCCGCGCTCGTGGAGACAGCCGGCGGCCAGCCCGTCGTGACGCTGCTGCAGAACAAGCCCACGCCCGACCCGCGCACCTTCCTCGGCGAGGGCAAGGTGGCGGAGCTGCGCGAACTCATCGTCGCCAACGACTGCGACCTCGCGGTGTTTGACAATGAGCTCTCCCCGTCGCAGATGCGCGTGCTGGAGGAGGAACTCGGCGTGCGCGTGCTCGACCGCTCGGGCCTGATCCTCGACATCTTCGCCCAGCGCGCCCAGACGCGCGAGGGCCAGCTGCAGGTGGAGCTGGCGCAGTACCAGTACCTTCTGCCGCGCCTGACCGGTATGTGGACGCACCTCGTGCGGCAGACGGCCTCCGGCGGCTCGTCGCCGATCGGCACGCGCGGCCCGGGCGAAACGCAGCTTGAGACCGACCGCCGCCACATCCACAGAAAGATCGACAAGCTGAAGGCGGAGCTGGAGGAGGTGCGCCGGGTCCGGGGCACCCAGCGCCAGCGCCGCATGAAAAACGAGATCCCCGTGGTGGCCATCGTAGGCTATACCAACGCCGGGAAGTCCACCCTCTTAAACGCCATCACCGGGGCCGGGATCCCCGCCAACAACCGCCTGTTCGACACCCTGGACACCACCACCCGGCTGCTGACCGTCAGCGATACCCTGGACGTGGTGATCTCCGACACCGTGGGCTTTATCCGCAAGCTGCCCCACCAGCTGGTGGAGGCCTTCAAGGCCACGCTGGAGGAGCTGGAGTACGCCGATCTGCTGCTGCACGTCATCGACGTGTCCAATCCCCAGTGGCAGCAGCAGGCCGCCATTGTGGAGGACCTGATCCACGAGCTGAAGGCGGATCAGATCCCCTGCATCCGGGTATACAACAAGTGCGACGTGGCCTTCTCCGGAGAGCGGAGCCATGAGGAGGACGCCGTGTCCATCTCCGCCAAGACCGGCGAGGGGGTGCCGGAGCTGCTGGCGTGCATCGACAAAAAGCTGGACAAGGGCACCCGCCGGGTGACCATCCACCTGCCGTATGACAAGGGCAGCCTGCTGGATATGCTGTACCGGGAGGCCAAGGTGGAATCCGTGGAATACAGCGAGACCATTGACATTGTGGCGGTGTGCCCGCCCAAGGTGCTGGGCCAGATCGGAGACTATACCCCGGACTGGACGCCGCCGAAAGAGGACTGGGAATGATCACGCTGAAAACGCGGCGGCTGCTCCTCGCCCCCTGGCGGGAGGAGGATGCCGAGGCATTGTACGCTCTGGCGTCGGACCCGGAGATCGGACCCATGTGCGGCTGGGAACCCCACGGAAGCGTGGAGGAAAGCCGGGAGGTCATCCGGGATGTGTTCAGCGCGCCGGAGGTCTGCGCGATTCTCAGCAGAGAGAGCGGCGCACTGCTGGGAGCGGTGGGCTTTCAGCCGTCATCGGAGATTTTTCCGGAGCTTTCTGCCACAGAGCAGCGGGAGATGGGCTATTGGCTGGGACGGCCGTATTGGGGCCATGGCGTTATGACGGAGGCTGCAACAGAACTGCTGCGCTTCGGCTTTGAGATGCTGGGGCTGGAAGCTGTCTGGTGCTCGCATTATGACTGGAACAGCCGGTCCCGCCGGGTCATTGAGAAATGCGGCTTCCGCTATCAGTTCACGAAAGAGACAACGAATGTCATCGGAATGACCAACAAAACGGTGTTTTACGCCTTGAAAAAGGAAGAATGGCTGGCTTTTTCCGGTGAAAAGGAGTTTGCATGACGGAGTACATCGTCCCCTATCAGGACGCCGAGAGCGAGTTTACGGAA
>ERZ773113.1689-NODE-1689-length-10466-cov-3.885025_pt1 | contig 10466 bp, 8 predicted proteins | sample MGYA00580565_ERZ773113 | MGnify/ENA primary metagenome ERZ773113 (study PRJEB29015, sample SAMEA2737827) | human gut metagenome | biome: human gut; feature: human-associated habitat; material: faeces | place: China | collected 2012 ...
GGCTGTTTTTTGTTTTTCTGCGTCTCAGTCCGCGTCACAGCCGAGCACCACATAATAATATGTTTTGCCCGCCTCATTGAACTGAATGGCGGGCGGGGCGAAATACTGATCCTCTTCCTGCTGGCAGAACCAGCTTACGCTGCTGTTGTCCCATATCGCCGCGTTGCCCCGGTTATTCGAGTTGTAAAACCCGCTGACACCGCGCAGCGCCCAGTGCTGCGTGTCGCTCTGCTCGCTCACCATCACAAGCAGCGGGTAAAAGCCGCAGTCGATCTTGTTGGGATTTTCCGCGCCGCTCAGACCATTGCCGGCGTAGCTGCCGTATTTGATGCGGCAGATTTTACCGTTTGCGATCGTCTGCGCCAATGCCGTGATGCGCTCCGCCGCCGTGCCGTCGGCCTCGCTGCGCGCGTCGGTCTCCGCCTTGAGCGCCGCGTCGATGCTCGCAAACGCGGCATTGAAGTCCTGCATTTTGATCGGGTCCTCCTTGACCCATTGCGGAAGTTTGTAATTTGTTGTCGTCTCCATGCTCTTTCCCCCAAATTTTGATAATGTTAGAAAAGGCAGCCCACACCCCCCTGCAAACGCGGGAACACTGATGCATGATTTGCCTTTTCATGATACGCCGTATCATGAAGCAGCGTTGCACACAACGCGGCAAAAAGCTGTACCGCCTCCGGTATTAGAATTCACGATACCACAAATTGCCGCGTTTTGTGCAACGATCCCCGTTGTGCATGGGAACTTTTTCGGCTATCATACGTCTATAGAAGTATCCGAAAGAAACGAGGAACGAACGATGAAGAAGCTCCTTTCCCTTCTGCTCCCGCTCGCGCTGGCCCTTTCCCTCGCCGCCTGCGGCGAAAAAAGCACAGACGAGGCCGCGCGCCAAACCCCGCCAACACTGACCGTGACAAGTGCAAACGCTTGCAGCGTCACCCTCAAAAGCAGCAGCTACGACTGGACCTACCCCCAGGGCCTACAGAGCATGACCGTCATTGCCTGCGGCGCGCACCCGCTGGACGAAACCTCCCGCGACATCACGCCTGTACTGGAAATGCCCTTTGCAGTGTCGGCCGCCTATTTCTACACCGTAACGCTCGATTTCAGCGATAATTCGCCCGATTCCGTCAGTCTCCGCTGCTGGCCGTCCGACGCCTGGGGCAGCACCGGCCTGCCGTCCGAGACCGTGACCGCCCAGCGGCAGGATAACGGCACATTCCGCGCAGAACTGCCGCAAAGCGACGGCATTTTCGCCGTCGACGCGCTCTGGGACGGCAGCAGCGCGACCTACACCTTCTGCACGCAGGCGGAGGGGAGCGAAGAGCTCCACCCGGGCGCGGTGCTCAGCATCGGCGAGAGCGAGGACATCCGCAAGATCGACATCTCGTGGCGCAGCGGCGGCGTGAACATCTATGCCGCCGAGCAGAGCGCGCAGATCAGCGTGAAGGAGGAATCCGCCGCGCCGCTCGCCGAGAGCGAGAAGATGGTCTGCACGATCGACGGCGACACGCTGCGCATCCGCTTCCTCGGCGACGCTTACCGCGGCAGCTACGATGGGGAAAAGTATCTCGACGTGGGACTTCCGGCGGAGCTGGTCAACGCCGGTCACTTTGAGAAGATCGAGGTCGAAACGACGGACGCCTACGCCTATGTGAGCGCCGATGCGCAGAAGATCGACCTTTCGACACTCAGCGGCGATGCGCGCGTGATGTGCGCAAGCTGCCCCGCGGTCGAGATCGAGACGGTGAGCGGCAGCGTGGGCGTGGTGGACGGCACATGGGGGAAAATCGAGCTCTCGACCGTCTCCGGCGCGATCGAGCTGGCGGGCGATGCGGAGAGTGCCGAGATCGAAACCGCGAGCGGCAAGGTGGATATCGCCGGCGCGCTCGGCGCGCTGGACTTCGAAAGCGTCAGCGGTGACCTGATTTTGGCTACCGAGCGTGCGCTGCGCCTTGATGCCGAAACGGAGAGCGGTAGCATCTATCTGACCCTTCCCGCGCAGGACGGCTTTACTCTCGACTATGAAACGAAAAGCGGCGCGTTCCGCTCCGCGCTCACCGAGCGCGAAGGCACGCTCATCGCCTGCGGCGACCGCGAAACACACTACACCGTGCCCGCGCTCGACGGCGGCGCGGTGAGCGAGCTTACGATCGAAACGATGAGCGGCGAGGGGACGATTGGAGCCTCTTCCTCTGGAAGCAACTGAAACGAAGAAAAAAGAGAGCGGCAGCGCCGCTCTCTTTTTTCGTTATTTTTCGTCGATTGCAAGCCACGTCTGGTCGAAGCCGTAGGGGAGCAGCTCCTTGATGTGCAGGTGCTTTTCTTCGTTGTCCTTATTCAGGCACACGACCTCCATGTCGGGCCCGAACTCGTAGAGCACCTGACGGCACGCGCCGCAGGGGTAGCAGTAGTCGTCGCTGCGCCCAGCGATGACGATGCGCTTGAAGCGCCGGTGCCCCTCGCTCACGGCCTTGAACGCCGCGGTGCGCTCGGCACAGTTCGTCAGGCCGTAGCTCGAATTTTCGATGTTGCAGCCGGTGAAGACCGCGCCGTCCTCACATTCGAGCGCCGCGCCCACGGGAAAGTGGGAATACGGCACATACGCCATGTCCAGCATGGCGACGGCCTTCGCCTTGAGTTCTTCTAACGTTGCCATAATAACGCCTCCTCACCAGTCTACGCCAAGATCGGGACGGACTTGCGTATCCATGATGTCCTCGGCATTATAGAATTGCAGATAGCGGCTGCGCGAGTGGCGCAGCGTGGTGCCGTCCGGATGCAGACGGTCGCAGATGACGGCGGAAATGTCGGGCTTCACATAGCTGAACGAACTCGTGCCGACGCTCGCGAAGATGCGGAAGCCCTGGCTTTGCAGGTACTTGAAGCGCTCGCCGGTCTGGTGCCAGTCGTCACCGTCGGGACGGCCGCCGTGGGGGTAGAACAGAATTTGCGTCGGACCGACGAGCGAGCCGACCTCGTCCGCCCAGCGCTCGGTGTCGTTGATGACGGTCTGGAGCGGTTTGGTGTCGAGGCGGATGTGGCCCCAGGTGTGGCTGCCGAACGTCCAACCGGTCTCCTTCAAACGCGCTATGACGGGCTTGACCGCTTCGATCTCGCTCGCGCGGTAGGCATCGAACGCGGGGCGGTCGGGCGAATCTGCCGCGATGTCGCGGTCATCCTGCGTGCGATAGCCGAGTATCCCCTGATAGCCCGTCAGCGAGAAGATGGCCTTCGCGCCGTTCAGCGAAAAGTCGGGGTGCTCGTAGACAAACTGGTCGAGAATGGGCGTCGCGTCGAGTTCCTTGGTCAAAAAGGTCTCATTTGTGTACGGATCGGTGCACTGCGCCCAGATCTCGCCGTCGTCGCCGACGACGAGCTTGCTCGTGAAGCCCTCGTCGAGCATATAGGGGTAGTAGTTCACGTCGTCAAAGCTGATGACGAGCGGCTTTTTGCCCTCTGGCAGCATCAGGGTGTTTCGCACCATGTGCGTGCCGGTCTCGTCCGTCACCTCGCTCCAGACGTCTTCCATCGCGACTAAAATGTAGCCCTTGTCGTACACGGACTGCAAAATTTTGTTGTATTCGTCGACCGTCACCATCCAGTCGTCGAGGCCGTAGCGCTGATCCTGACTGGCATTGCAGTCGTGGAAGGCCCACTGCGGATAGGCGATGATCGGGTGGAAAAAGAGGTGCTCCACCACCTGATCCGGCCCCCAGGCCTGCGTGAGCTGGTCCTCCGACCAGTAGCTGCGCACGGCGTCGTAGGGGTCAGTTGTATCGTCAGTATTGTTGTCGGTGTCGCTGCCATTCTCGTCCGTGACGGTCTGATCGTCGCCGTCGGACGGCGTCGTCTTATCGCCGCAGGCAGTCAGCAGCGACAGCACCATCAGCACGCTGAGCAGCAGTGCAAAAAAGTGTTTCATGTCAAAATCTCCTCTCTCAAAACTGCGCGGTCATTATAGCAGACTTCACTTCTTTTGACTACGCTTTTCGAGCTTTTGTTCCCATTTGTAACTATTTACCACAAATAATGAAAGCGTCACAGCTTTTCGCATCCGCAGACGCGAAATGATTTCGAATCGTTTTTTGGCGCGACATGCGCGTGCCAAAAAACTCTTCTCGCTCCGCGCGTGTCGAAGCCGCCCTTTGGGCGGCAAGGCACGAAGCGGAGTGTAATTCTCAAAAAACAAGGGACACGGAAACCGTGTCCCTTGTTTTTTGAGGAATTAAAAGTCTGCGTTGCCCACGGTGCGGGGATGCAGCTCCACGTCGCGGATGTTGCCGATGCCCGTTAAATACATCACCATGCGCTCGAAGCCAAGGCCGAAGCCCGCGTGACGGCAGGAGCCGTAGCGGCGCAGGTCGCAGTACCACCAGTAGTCCTCGGGATTCATGCCGAGCTCGCGGATGCGCTTTTCGAGCAGCTCAATGCGCTCCTCGCGCTGGCTGCCGCCGATGATCTCGCCGATGCCCGGAACGAGGCAGTCCGCCGCGGCGACGGTCTTGCCGTCGTCGTTGAGGCGCATATAGAACGCCTTGATCTCCTGCGGATAGTCCGTGACGAACACGGGGCGCTTGAAGATCTGCTCGGTCAGGTAACGCTCGTGCTCGGTTTGAAGGTCGATGCCCCACTCGACGGGGTAGTCGAACTTCTGGCCGCTCTCCTTTAAGAGCTTGACGGCCTCGGTATACGTCACGCGGCCAAAGTCGGAACTCTCGACGTGCTGGAGACGCTCAAGAAGGCCCTTGTCGACAAAGCTGTTGAAAAACGCGAGATCGTCCGGGCAGCGCTCCATCACGCGGCGGATGATATGCTTGACCATCGCCTCCATGACCTCAAGGTCGCCGTCGAGGTCGCAGAACGCCATCTCCGGCTCGATCATCCAGAACTCGGCGGCGTGGCGCGCGGTGTTGGAATTCTCGGCGCGGAACGTGGGGCCGAAGGTGTAAACGTCGCCAAACGCCATAGCGAAGTTCTCGGCGTTGAGCTGGCCGGAGACGGTCAGGCTCGTCTTCTTGCCGAAAAAGTCCTTGCTGTAATCGACCTTGCCGTCGGGCGTTCTCGGCGGGTTCTCAAGGTCGAGCGTCGTCACCTGGAACATCTCGCCCGCGCCCTCGCAGTCAGAGCCGGTGATGATGGGGGTGTTGACATAGACGAAGCCGCGGCTCTGGAAGAACTCGTGCACGGCGTAGGCCGCCGCGCTTCTCACACGGAAAGCCGCGGAGAAGAGGTTCGTGCGCGGGCGCAGATGCTGAATGGTGCGCAGATATTCGACGCTGTGGCGCTTTTTCTGCAGGGGATAGTCGGGGGAGGACACGCCCTCGATCTCGATCTCTGTTGCCTTGACTTCGAGCGGCTGCTTGGCCTCGGGCGTCAGCACGACGGTGCCTCGCACGATGAGCGCGGCGCCCACGTTCTGCGCGGCGATCTCCTTATAATTAGAAAGAGAATTCGCATCCATCACGACCTGCAAATTGCGGAAGCACGAGCCGTCGTTCAGCTCGATGAATCCGAAGGTCTTCATATCGCGGATGGTCTTCGCCCAGCCGCATACGGTGACGCTTGCGCCGCCGTACTGCTCTTTGTCGGCGAAGAGCGCGGCAATTCTCACTCGTTCCATAATAATTTTCCTTCCTTTTGTGGGTTTTCACGGGATAATAGAGGTATTATATGCCACTTCCCGTGCAAATTCAAGCCCCGCTTTGTATTGACTTTTGACAAGTTGTATGTTATCATACAACCTTACCTCAAAAGGTAAACGTGAAACTTTCACCTATTACTTTACAGGAGGATTTTAACTATGAACAAGTATCTGGATATCGCCCCCGAGGTTGCCGAGGCCCTTGCCGCCGGTAAGCCCGTCGTGGCGCTCGAATCCACCATCATTTCCCACGGCATGCCCTATCCCCAGAACGTGGAGACCGCGCTCAAGGTCGAGCAGATCATTCGCGACGCGGGCGCCGTGCCCGCGACCATCGCCATCATCGGCGGACGCCTGAAGGCGGGCCTTTCCAAGGAAGAGATCGACTACCTCGGCCGCACCGGCGCGGGCATCCCGAAGGCTTCCCGCCGCGACCTGCCCGTGCTCGTCGCGCAGGGCAAGGACGGCGCGTGCACCGTCACCACCACGATGATGATCGCCGACATGGCGGGCATCCGCGTGTTCGCCACCGGCGGCATCGGCGGCGTGCACCGCGGCGCGCAGGAGACGTTCGACATCTCCGCTGACCTCGAAGAGCTGGCCAACACCTCCGTCATGGTCGTGTGCGCGGGCGCGAAGTCCATCCTCGACCTCGGTCTGACGCTCGAATATCTCGAGACCCACGGCGTGACCGTCATCGGCTACGGCACGAGCGAGCTGCCTGCGTTCTACACGCGCAAGTCCGGCTTTGGCGTCGACTACGAGCTCGACACGCCCGAGCAGCTGGCCAAGGCGTTCCACGTCAAGCGCGAGCTGGGTCTGCGCGGCGGTCTTCTCGTCACGAACCCGATTCCCGAAGAGTACTCCATGGACAAGGAAGTCATCGACAAGGCCATTGCCGAGGCCGTCGAGGACGCGAAGAAGGACGGCATCCACGGCAAGGCCACGACGCCGTATCTGCTCGCCAAGATCAAGGACCTGACCGGCGGCGACAGCCTGGATTCCAACATCCAGCTCGTGTTCAACAACGCGCGCCTCGGCGCGGCGGCGGCTGTGGAGCTCAGCAAGCTCGAAAAGTGAGATATTTTGTCATCTATCTCGCCGCGATCAATATTCTGACGTTCTGCGTCTACGGCGCAGACAAGCGCCGCGCCAAAATTCAGGGCGCGCGGCGCGTGCCCGAAAAGACTCTATTTGCACTCGCGCTGCTGCTCGGCAGCGCGGGTGCTCTTTTCGCAATGAGGGTCTTTCACCACAAAACGCGGCACTGGTACTTCAAGTTCGGCATTCCGGCGATCTTACTTGCGCAGATCGCTCTGGGGGTGTTCGTGTATGTGCGTTTTTTCGCGGCGTAAAAAATTTTTGGGAAATTTTCGGGTTTCGTGAAACAAAACAGACGTTTCTTGCGTCTAATTAAGGAAGCAAAGGGAAACTGGGCGAAGAGGGAAGATAAAGAATTTATGAATTTTCCATTTTCCTGTTCCCTTATTTCCCGCGGCATGGTAAAATACCATGTATGAGAAAGGCTCTGTGCGCGCGGAGCCGACAACAACAAACACGAAAGGATGAAGATCACATGAAAAAATTTCTCTCCTTGCTATTGGCTCTGACATTGGTCCTGAGCCTCGTCGTCGTGCCTGCAAGGGCGGCGGACGGTAAGGAAAGCAGCGAGCCTGCCGTCACTGTCACCGGTCTGAGCATTGCTGCTGGCAATGTTGATCGAGGCGTTCAGAAAACGTTCTCGCTCGCAGGAACGCCGACTGTCACCGACAATAAGGTTCCCGCAAAAAGCGCACGAATCACTTCCTGCGCTTGGACTGTTCCGAACTTTACCGGTAATCCCGGTACATCCCCTCAGACAGCTACCTTGACCGCGTTTACGCCTACCACCGGCAGTAATACCGTCAAGGTTTCCTGCGTTGTTACGGTTGAGTATGTTATGACTGCTGCCGAGGGTGGCGGCGAAGATACGATCAAGACCGTGTCCAAAGTCGTTAACAGTGATCCTTTCACCATCGCTGACAAGCTTCTCCCGGGCGACATCACCACCGTCACCTTCAACGGCAGAACCTATTCTGTGACGGACGGCGCGGTCAACATCTCCCTTCTTGATAAAGAAACCATCGCCTCCGCCGACAACAAGTGGTCTGCCGCCGCAACTGGCTATGTGATCGATAATACGACGAACAAGCCCACCTATTCCGATTCCACGCATAAACTGACGGTGAAGACGACGGCAACGACTCCGCTTTCAACCGAAATCACAGTTACGACTACGGCAGCCACCGTGACCGCAAAGGCAAGCCTTACCGAGGTCATCTCCGGCGGCAAGACCACGCTCACCGCCACCTCCACCGGTCTCAGCAACGCCGCCACCTATGCGTGGTTCTACAAGATCGGCGACAAAGCCGAGACTCCGATCGGCACGGGCAAGTCCCTCGTCTGGACGGTCCCCGCAAACGTTACGACCGCGACCGACTACTCTGTTTACTGCAAGGCAAGCGAGGGCGATAAGCTCGCTAAGACGAGTGACCCCATCACGGTCAAGAGCCTTCCCGACACCTATACCTTCACTGTCGTCCCCGCAAGCGTTACGCTGACGCAGATCGGTCAGACCGCGACTTTGGCGGCGAACTTTATGAATACCTCCACTTCTCCCGGTCACTCCGACCTACTCCTTTGTTTCCGCCAACCTCAACATCGCAACTGTGACGTACCAGACGACCGCCGCGCCGATCGTAACGCTCAGAGCAAGCGGCTCTACCACTGTCACCGCAAAGGCAACCTATAAGGGCAAGGACTATGTGCAGAACATCCCCGTTACCGGCGCCCTGATCGAGGCGACCCTCAGTGCTGTTCAGAACGGCACTTCTGTGAACTACAGCTACAGTGATCTTGTCAACGCCGCGCAGGCCGCCATCAACAAGACCTACAGCACCGCCTACACCTACGAGACCGTCTATTCCCTCAGCGGCGTCACGCAGGTTCCCTCCACCACCGCCTACGGTGTCGGCACGAGCAATGCTTCGTACAACTATCCCACCGGCGGCTCCGGCTATCTCTACTTCAAGGCAAATCTCTCCGGCATCGGCACTGCAAAGTTCACCGCCACCGTGACCACCCGCGTTGCCAATTCTAACGTTCCCAAGACCTACAGCGTTACGTTTAACGTTCCCGTAACGCCCAGCACGACCACCTATGCCGACCAGTATCCCGAGCCGGTCGCGGCTTACGGCAACACCTATCGCTATTACGTTCAGGTTCCCTCCGGCGCAAGGTATTACTATGTTGCCGGTGTGAACACCGAGCCTGTCGACTGGAACAACGGCAGCACCCAGAAATACTATCCCACCACTGCCGCCGCCAATCTCTATTCCCTGACCGACACCAACTTCATCAATGGCAAGTGCACGCTGTATGTCGTGACGCAGGGCACCGACAATAAGCTCTACTGCGGCACCATCAGCGTCTACCAGAAGAACTACAACATCAACTACAACGGCGTGGCCGGTGAGACCGTCCAGTTCGCGCAGAGCGACTTCAACGACTTCATGAACAAGGTCGCTGAGGCCCGCGGCGACGCCAGCAAGAGCAAGTCCTATCCCTATGTCACCTTCGATTACGTGACCTTCTCCCTGCCCACCACCGCGCAGGGCACGCTGTACTATGGCGGCACCGCCATGTCCACCAGCAATTCCTCCGGCGCGTTCAACACCCGCACCAAGGTCACCAACCTCGATAGCGTGACGTTCGTCCCCAACGACAAGACCACCGCGAAGACCATCACGCTGAACTTCACCCTGTACGCGACCCGCTATTCCAGCTCCTCCACGAGCCGCGGCACGACCGTGAGCTACTCCGGCAGCGTCGTCGTCAACCTCGTGCGCGAGGACATCAAGTACACCGTCTCTCAGGGCGACAGCGTCCGCTTCGACGAGAGCGACTTCCTCAGCTACCTGCACTCCACCAAGGGCTACAGCAGCAACTACACCATCGACTACGTGACCTTTGACCAGAGCGCCGTCTCCGCCGTCAACGAGGGCTCGCTCTACACCTACTACAGCGGCTACAACTACGGCGGCTCCGTCAAGACGACTGACAAGTTCTACTACAGCGCCACCGCCAGCCAGAATGCGCTCAGCGACGTCGCGTTCCTCGCCAGCCGCTACGCCAAGACCGGCGAGACCGTCTACATCCCGTTCACCATCTACGCCCGCTACGGCACGACCGGCACCGGCACCCGCCAGCTCACCGGCACCGTGGCCATCAAGATCGGCCAGACGATGAACTTCATCGACGTCAAGACCACCGACTACTTCTACAACTCCGTCAAGTGGGCCGTCGGCAAGAACATCACCAACGGCACGTCCAGCACCACCTTCTCCCCGTACAAGTCCTGCACCCGCGCCGAGATCGTGACGTTCCTGTGGCGCGCCGCCGGCAGCCCGGAGCCGACCACCACCCGCAACCCGTTCCGTGATGTCAACGCCGTCACGCACTCGAGCTACTACAAGGCCATCCTGTGGGCCAGCCAGAAGGGCATCACCTCCGGCACCAGCACCACGGCGTTCTCCCCCGATCAGGTCTGCACCCGTGCCCAGATCGTGACCTTCCTGTACCGCTACGCGGGTCAGCCCAGCGGCTACTACTCCAACCCGTTCAAGGATGTGGGCGCCACGAGCGAGGCGAGCTACTACAAGGCCATCCTCTGGGCCGTCGGTAAGGGTATCACCACCGGCACCAGCGCCACGACGTTCTCCCCGTATGCTTCCTGCAACCGCGCCGAGGCCGTGACGCACTGGAATTCATTATGGAGATCGGA
>ERZ773113.1690-NODE-1690-length-10466-cov-3.358179_pt1 | contig 10466 bp, 4 predicted proteins | sample MGYA00580565_ERZ773113 | MGnify/ENA primary metagenome ERZ773113 (study PRJEB29015, sample SAMEA2737827) | human gut metagenome | biome: human gut; feature: human-associated habitat; material: faeces | place: China | collected 2012 ...
CCCGGCCCTCTTCCAAAAAATACGGAACTCGCATATGAATCACAAAGGATGAGGGAAATGGGATTCCTTACAAGACTTCTCGCCGGTCTTCTCGCCGCGTCCACGTTGGGCACCGGCCTGGCCGGCACCGCCAAAGCGGTGGACGCGGCCGGCGCGGCATCCGATGCGACGGGCGCCGTCACCACCACGGCCGACGATACGGGCGGACGCACGGTCCTCGACTGCAGGCAATCCGGCGAAGGCGCCACCGGACCATACGCGGACAAATTCTGCTGGATCGACTGGTCGAACCTGCCGTTGGACTCCAGCGGGAAACCGACGCCGGTGCGCATCAACGTGCCTGGTGGGCATATCGACGCGGACGCGACCGTCACGCATACCGACAACGCGGCGTTGACCGCGAAGGACTTCACCGGCAACAAGTGGAGCCGGCTGACCCCCGCGTACAGGCTCACGGGTAACACCGCTCTCGCTTTCCACCACATTCAAGGCAATAGTGCGGATCCGTTGGCGTCTGTCATGTTTTCCAACATTACGTCCGTCGCCAATCAAACCGCCACGAGCGTGAACGTACTGAAGGATTTCCAGCTCGCTTTCGGTGATGCTGAGACGATGAGCGGTTACGTCGTCAACGACAAGAAGACCTACGAACAGACCGACATCGAATCCGACAAGATGTTGGATAAGCTCGGCATGATTGGTGATGCCAATCCGAACCAATCGTATTCGGAAGCGAACACCGGCTATGGCACCACGCACGTGACATTGGCCGGAGGTCCCGCTGGCAAGCACGCACCCTTTACTGACGATTCGAATTCGAAAGGCGCGGCCGTAATCGGCGCAACGCAGCCGACCCGGTTCAAGGTCTCTTTTAAACAGGTGAACCATCCTGTCAATAATGCGTGGAGCGCGATCGCGATCGGCGTGTACATGCCGTACCTGACCGCATATCCGCTCACCTACGACAAGAACTCGTCCGATGCTTCAGGCCAGGTCCCGTCGAACCAGCGTGGCAAGGAGAACACCACCCAGCCCGCTAAGACCAAGACCAGCGGAATCGTCAAGACCGTCGCGGACGACACGTCGAATCTGCCTGACCATCTGGTCAACGGCGACTTCAATGTGAATTACAAGGACCAGTGGCTGACCGGCGGTTGGAACTGGACATCTATCACTCCTGATGGCAAGTATCTGAACTCGGTCCGTAATTGGAACGACAGCGCCACAACCTGGAAGACCGTCAATGGTTGGGACAAGACCAAATTTGGCTGGTCCAGCACCCAGAAGGACGGTACCGATGACATCCAGCACAAGGCCGGCGCGGTCGAGATCCAGTATGACGATCAGGCCGACAACGTGTACGCGGAATTATGCGCCTACGAGGCCGGCACCGCGATCTACCAGGACATCAAAACCGTTCCCGGCACCCTGTACAAGGTGCGTTTGAAGCACGCCAGCCTGTACGACGGTTATCTGGACAAGATGCAGGTGATGATCGGCGCTCCGGGCCACGAGCAGCCGGTCGAGATGACCCGCACCGGCGTGAACGGGCACGGCGACAAGCTCAACGAGAAATCAAACATCATCGCCACGAAAGTCTCGAACACGGGTGAGAACGATCGTAACCATGATTCCCAGTGGGAGTCCTACGAGGGCACGTATCTGATTCCCGCGGGCCAGACCGTGACCCGCTTCACGTTCAGGAGCGTCGGCTCCAGAAACCTTGACCACGGCAACTTGCTGGACGACATCGTGTTCGACAAGGCATACCGCCTGGACTACGACAAGAACTCCACCGCCGCCGCCGGCGAGGTCCCGTCGAACCAGCGTGGCAAGGAGAACACCGTCCAGCCCGCCAAATCCAAGACGACCGGCACGGTGAAGACCGTCGTGGATACCTCTGACGGATTGCCGACCGAATTGGTCAACGGCGATTTCGAATATCCGGGAGCTGATGTCTTAAGCCAGAACCTTCGTGACAAGAAGAGGAACTGGTGGGGTGTCAGCCGCAAGGACAAGATGGTCTACGAGTCCGATAATCCCACCAAATGGGTCTCCCTCCCGTCGACCTTCGATTCGGATAGATTCGCGTGGGATTCCAGCGAGGCCGGAAAAACGTCTGGCGTCCAGGAGGGGTCCTCGCAATGGCATACGAACGAGGTCGAACTTCAAAGGGATTCACGTACGGGCAACATGTACGCCGAGCTCTCTCCATATCAGGCACAGAGCAGCATCCGCCAATACATCCGCACCACGCCCGGTGCCCTGTACAAGGTGCGGTTGAAGCATGCCAGTTTGAGCAGCGAGTATTTGGACAAGATGCAGGTTCTAATCGGGGCGGATGGAAACGAGCAGCCGGTGAGGATGACCCGTGTCGAGTCCCAGAACGGGCTTGACGCCATCGGGGAGTCCACGGCATCCACGACCATTTCGACCCACGCATCGAACAAGGCCGAGATCTCATGGGGTTCCGGGCTTGGATATCATTCGTCACGGAACCATGACGGACAGTGGGCGACTTATGGGGGGGTCTATGTAGCCACTTCCGATGTGACGGTGTTCACGTTCAAGAGCGTTGACTCGCCGTCCTTCAACACCGGAAATCTGTTGGACGACGTGGTTTTCACCAAGGCATACAAGCTCACCTATGACAAGAACTCGGCCGATGCATCCGGTCAGGTTCCGTCGAACCAGCGCGGCAAGGAGAACACCACCCAGCCCGCCAAGACCAAGACCAACGGAACCGTCAAGACCGTCGCGGATACCAACGCCAGCCTGCCGGACCATCTGGTCAACGGCGACTTCAGCGTGAACTACCACGACCAGTGGAAGGACAGCTTCGGCGGCTGGACCAGCATCGACCCGAACGCGGGCAAGACGCTGCACGCCACCAGCCTTCCCAATGGCTCCAGCTGGAAGTGGACCGCCATCAACGGGTGGGACAAGTCCAAGTTCGGCTGGACCAGCACCCAGAAGGCCGGAAGCAACGTCCAGCAGAAGGCCAACGCGGTCGAACTCCAGTACGACGACTCCACCGCCGACAACGTGTACGCGGAGCTCTGCGCCTACGAGGCCGGCACAGCCATCTACCAGGACATCAGGACCGTGCCCGGCACCCTGTACAAGGTGCGGTTGAAGCACGCCAGCCTCAACAGCACGTACCTCGACAAGATGCAGGTCATGATCGGCGCGCCCGGCCACGAGCAGCCCGTCGAGATGACCCGCACCAGCGTCAACGGGCACGGCGATAAACTCAACGAGAAGTCCACGACCATCGCCACCAAGGTCACGAACGGCAACAACCGCCACCACGCCGACCAGTGGGAGACCTACGAGGGCACCTACCTGATCCCCGACGGGCAGACCACGACCCGCTTCACGTTCAAGAGCATCGACTCCAAGCAGCTCGACTACGGCAACGTGCTCGACGACATCGTGTTCGACAAGGCATACCGCCTGGACTACGACAAGAACGCTTCGGATGCCACCGGCGAGGTTCCGTCGAACCAGCGCGGCAGGGAGAACACCACCCAGCCCGCCAAGGACAAGACCTCCGGCAGCGTGAAGCTCGTGGCGGATGATGATGTGGTGGAATACGCCGCCAACGGCTTGCCGAAGCAGATCGTCAACAGCGACTTCGACCATGATTGGCGGAACATCGTCAGCCAGTCCAAGATGAGCGCGAAATACAATTTCGCCAACATCGACCCCGCGCACGGCGACGTGGAGATCAGCGGCGCGCTGAACAGCAAGGGCGAGGCGTCCAAGCACTGGGTCCACCTCAACGGGTTCGACGCGAACAAGTTCGGCTGGAAATCCAACCAGACCGACACCAGGGTCGACGGGCGCGGCGGCATCGTCGAGATCCAACGCTCCAAGGCGAACGACAACATGTACGCCGAGATCACCGCCTCGCAGGCCAACACGTACCTGTACCAGGACATCGACACCGCGCACGATTATCCGACCGTGTACACGGTGAAGCTCCGGTACGCGCACAGGAACGGGACCATCAACTCCAATGAGAAGATCCAGATCCTCGTCGGAGCGTCCGGCCATGAGCAGCCGGTGGAGATGACCCGCATCGCGTCCGACCGAGGCAACAGGCTGGGTGAGAAGTCCACCACGGTGAACGCTCCGAACACGGATGGCTGGCTCGGCTCGTGGGACACGTTCCAGGGTTCGGTCGTGGTTCCCGCCGGTCGGAACGTCAGCAGGTTCACGTTCAAGGCGTTGGGTTCCATCGACGGCATCTCCGGCAATCTGATCGACGACGTGCAATTCAAGCTCGCCTACAAGCTCTCCTACGACAAGAATTCGCAGGACGCTTCCGGCCAAGTCCCGTCGAACACGACGCCGGACACGACGCAGACGGCGTCCTCCAAGTCAACCGGCAAGGTGTCCGACCTCGTGCAGCGCACCACCACGCATGAGGACGGCAGCGTGACCGTGAGGACCATCGACACGAGCACGGACGTGGTGTCCGGCTGCCAGGTCTACTATCCGGCCGGCCAGAAGATCACGTTGGCGACCATGGCGAAGGACGACGACTGCTGGGATTCCAGCATGCTGTCGCGTCCGGGCCACACCCAGCTGGGTTGGAACCAGGACCGGAACGCGACCCAGGCGCAGGCCCAGGTCACGATGGTCGAGGGTGGCATGACCGTGTACGCGGTGTGGGTCGGCAACCCGGTCCTCACCTACGACACGAACAAGCCGAGTACGTGGACCGGCGAGATGCCGTCCACCCCGGCGTCCGTGAGCGTGCCGTACAACACGGCCGCGGCGGATGGTTCCGGCTGGCAGGCGGGCGACGTGTCGAAGATCCGCGGCTACAAATTCCTCGGCTGGTACACGACCCCGCAGGACGGCTCCAACCTGTACGACTGGAACACCCTGTTGACGGGCAGCGTGACCGTGTACGCGCACTGGCAGCGGTTGCAGGCCAACGTGATCTACAACGCGAACGGCGGCACCGGTTCGCATGCGAACACGACCGGTTGGCAGTATTCGGACGTGACCATTCCCGGCGACACGTCGAAATCGTTCACGCGAGACGGATACGTCTTCAAGGGATGGTCCCTCAAAGCAGGCAAGGCCGATGTCGTCTATAAGGATGGTTCACAGATCCCGTTGCAGGACAAGGACATCACCCTGTACGCGCAATGGCAGGGGATCCATGAGAACTTCACCGAGACGGGCGGCATTAGCCTGCCGCTGCTTATCGCGGGAGGTATCGGTCTGCTCGTGATGGGTGTCGGGTCCACGGTCATGCTCACGAGACGTATGAACGGCCACGGCATGCCGGACGGCGAGTGACCGGGAACAGATGACGGGAGGGCCGGCGGCCGGCCATCCACCACTCCGACCGGATGCGGCGTGATGGCCTGGACACCGGCTTTCCCTGTTCTTCCCGATATTCGTGGAATGGATCGTGGCGAAGGCATGGACGTTATGGACTGGGATTGGATCATCGAGGGCGAACGCGCCACGGAGGGCCGGCGCGGACGGCGTGTGCGCCGTCTGCATGCCCGTCGCGCGCGTCGCGTGTTCCGTGCTCTCGTCGCGGTCACCGTCGCCTGCTGCCTGTTGGGCGTGGGCGTTTTCGCGTGGCTTGGCGTGGAACAGGCCGGCACGGCCCGCCGTGCCGCCGAATCCTCCGCGTTGGCGGTGAAGGACGACCATTCGGCCGAACGGTACGCGCGCATGGTCGCCAAAGCCCGCGCATACAACCGGCGTCTCGCGGCCACACCGCAGGTCATCGGCGAACTGTCCGGCGAGGACGGCGCCGTCAAGGGCGATTTCGGGTTCAAATCCGACAGGGAGTACCAGAGCCTGTTGGATTTCGGCGACGGGATCATGGCGACAATCGAGATCCCGTCGATCGGCGTGGACCTGCCCGTCCGGCATGGGGCCGACGCGTACGCGCTGGACAACGGGCTCGGCCACCTGCACGGCACGTCCCTGCCAGTCGGCGGGACCAGCACGCACAGCGTCATCACCGGACATACGGGAGTGGCCGACAAGGCCCTGTTCACCCGGTTGACCGAACTGCGGAAGGGCGACGTGTTCTATGTTAAGGTCGCGGCCCAGACCCTCGCCTACAAGGTCACGCGCATCAGGACGGTCGACCCGGACGATCTGAGGAGCGTGCGCGTCGAACCCGGCCGCGACCTGGTCACGCTGGTCACGTGCACGCCGATCTTCCTGAACACGTACCGTCTGCTCGTCACGGGCGAACGCGCGAGCATGCCGGGCGACGCGCCCTATCCCGAGGACGCGCCAAAGACCAGCAGGCGGGACATGCGCCCCTATCTCGTGTCCGGCGTGACACTGCTCGCGGGACTGCCCGCGGCGGTCGTCGCGTCCAGGAGGAAAACCCGCCCGTACGGGAGACACGGACGGAAGGACTGACCTTGGACGGCGTCACGTGGGGTAGTCTGTAAGGGTGTGACGCCACGCCACCGCCGACAGGCCGACACGCCGATGACGCCGATATCGGATTGGGGGCACGTGGAATGTTTGACGGAAACGTCGCAGGGATGTTTCCACTGGAGCCGGATCCCATGGAGGGAACGGCATTGGAGGGTAGACAGATATGAACAAGAAGGCTTTCAGCGTCGCGGTCGCATCCGTGGCGGTCGCGGGCACCATCGCCGCACCGGCCATGGCGGACGAGACCGCGGTCACGCCGGTCGAACAGGCCCAGCAGGCCGTCGTCCAGGCGCAGGAAGCGGTCGACCAGGCCGCGGCCCAGCAGGGCGCGCAGCAGGATCAGGTGTCCGCCGCCCAGCAGCAGGTCGCCAATGCCAAGGACAGCCTCGACCAGGCCAACACCGGCGTGCAGGACGCGCAGCAGGACGTGCAGCAGGCCCAGCAGCAGGTCGACCAAGTCCAGCAGGACGTGCAGCAGGCCCAGCAGAACGTCGAGGACACCATCAACCAGGACCGGAACGTGCAGCAGGCCACCACCGGCGTCCAGCAGGCGCAGGACAGCCTCGGCCAGGCGCGGGACAATCTCAAGCAGGCGCAGGAGAAGGCCGACCAGACCGCGAAGAACGCCAGCAAACTCGAGAAGGCCATGAACGACAGCCAAGCCATCCGCGACGACGCCGCCAAGGCCAAGGAGCAGGCCGACCGGAAGGCCAAGCAGGCTCAGGCAAAGGTCGACGCGACCGACAAGGCGAAGCTCGACCAGGACACCGCCGCCAAGAAGACCGACGCCGCCAAGGCTCAGGCGAAGGCCAACGAGGCCCAACAGGCCGCGGACAAGGCGCAGGCGAAGAGCGACGAGGCGAAGGCGAAGCTCGACGAGGCCACCCGCCTGGCGGGCGACGCGAACGATCCCGCCAAGGTCAAGGAGGCGCAGGACGCCGCCCAAAAGGCTGGCGAGGCCGTCAAGGACGCGAAGCAGGCGCAGGCCGAGGCCACCGTCGCCGCCGCGACCGCGAAATCCACGGCCGACAAGACCCAGTCGAAGGCCGACGACGCGCGGAAGAAGCTCGACAAGGCGAACGACGCCGCCGACCAGGCGAAGGCGCAGGCCGACAAGACACAGGCCGCGCTCGACAAGGCCCAGGCGGACAAGACCACGTCCGACAAGGCGCTCGACAAGGCCCAGGCCGCGAACGACAAGGCCCAAAGCGAGTTCGCCAAGGCCGACCAGAAGGCCGCTGACGCGAAGACCGCCGCCGAGAAGGCCGCCCGGCAGGCGGATGCGGCGCAGGCCGCGTACGACGCGGCCGTGAAGGCCGCGCAGGATGCGAAGAAGGCCGCGGACGAGGCCGCCGAGAAGGAGGCGCAGGGCGCGGCCGGCTGGTTCCAGTCCGACAACGCGGAGCAGGCGTACAAGTATCTGACCGATTCCAGCGTCTCCCAGTACCTCGAATACACGCATATCGGCGCGAAGGACGATGCGACCAGCCTCGACAACCTGCTCAAGGCCCTGGACATGATCGACGAGTGCAACAAGCTGCGCGCGGAGAACGGGTTGGAGCCGTTGAAGGTGTCGGAGACCGCGTTGGCCATGGCCATGGTCCAGGCCAACTACGCGGCCAACGGCCACTACGAGCACAACTACCAGTACGACAACGTCGGCGAGAATCTCAACTGGGGCTTCGCCGATGACGATCCGTACGATGGTTGGTACACGATGGAGAAGGAGACCTACGACGCGGCCGTGAAGTCCGGCGACTATCCCGACCTCGCCAGCCTGTCCGCGTACGACGTGTTCCGGAAGTATCCGGACCTGTATTACAAGGTCGGCCACTACCTCAACATCGTCAATCCGGACTACATCGCCACCGGCATGGCCTACAGCGGCTACGGCGAAACCAACTATGACCACGCGTTCACGCAGGAGTACTTCAACGACTGGAACTCCTACAATACGCACGACACCGTGTACGACGCGGCCGTCTACCGCACCATGGTCGAGAACTACGTCAACCAGGTCCGTTCCGCCCAGTCCACGTACGACGAGGCGTTGAAGAAGGTCGACGAGGCCAAGAAGGCGCTCGACAAGGCCAACCAGGCGAAGGCCGACACCACGGCCGCGCAGGCCGCCGCCGAACAGGCCCAGCAGGCCGCGAAGGCCGAGGCCGCCGAAACCGCGAAGGTCCTCATCGCCGCGACCGCCAAGAGCCAGCAGACCCAGTCCGCGTACGAGCAGGCGAAGAGCGCGAACGACAAGGCCCAGGCCGACCTCAAGGCGGCCGAGACCGCCGTCGGCCAGGCGCAGACGGCTCTGGACAAGGCGCAGGCCGACAAGACCCAGGCGGACGAGCGTGTCAGCATCCTGACCGACGCGGAGAACGCGTTGGCCCAGGCCCAGTCCGCCTACGACGAGGCCAAGAGCGAGGCCGACCAGGCCCGGCAGGCGTTGGAGGCCGCCAAGGCGGATCTCGACGCGAAGCAGGACGCGTACGCGCAGGCGAAGGCCAAGAGCGACGAGGCCGCACGGCAGGTCAAGGATCTCGAGGCCGCGTTGGCCGACCTCGACGCCAAAACCCAGGCGTTGACCGCCGCGCAGAAGGACCTCGACGCGAAGACCCAGGCCTACGAGCAGGCTTCCACGGCCCGCGACGACGCCGCCAAGCAGGTCGAGGCCGCCAAGACCGCGGTGAAGGACGCCGAACAGGCGCTGTCTGACGCGCAGGCCAAGCTCGAGCAGGCCAAGCGGGACGCGCAGGCCACCGACGCGGTCAAGGCCGCGCAGGCCACCGTGGACAAGGCCCAGGCCGCATTGGCCGCCGCGATCAAGGCCGCGGCCGACAAGAACGGCTCCAAGACCGACAACAACAACACCGGCAACGGTTCCGCCACGGTGTCCGGCGCGCAGACCGGACAGACGGGCCTGAAAGCCAGCGAGACGGCCGCGCAGGCCGCCGCCGCGAAGGCCGACAAGGTCATGGCATCCACCGGCGCGAACACGAACGGCATGCTCCTCGCGGCCGTCGCCCTCACCGGCATCGGCTGGACCATGCTCGACATGAAGCGCCGCCGCATGGACGTGACCGCACGCCACAGCACACGCTGACCCAAATCCCCCTCCAATCCAGAACAAGCGGCCGGAACAGGACCCATGGAAACCCGTACGACGGTTTCCGGAACTCCCGTTCCGGCCGTTTTCCTTTCTGGTGCGTCAGAACTTGTAGACATGGTGCACCGCAGGGCGCCGCACCCCGGGACAGTATGGGAGCGTCGAGAAAACGAAAAACCGAACGAAAGGCCCACGGAATGGCGCAAACTACCCGGCAGCAGATTCAAACCATGTTCGATTTGATCGAGACCTTGAAGGAACGCAAATACCTTCCAGGGGAATCGAAGATCTCCGATGACCGCATCACCGACGCGCTGCGCACCATGGTCGAGCCGAACGGACTCATGGACGCGACCATCGCGAAGGTCCTTCGCCCCGACATGTCCGGAGAGGAGTTCGAAGCGGTCGCCATGTTGGACGAGGAGGCGTCGTACGGACTGTTCGACACGTATCGCGCCATCATGATGCCGTCCGATTACGACGTCTCGCACGCCATAGCCTGCGCGTTCAAGCAGGACATACCGCGCCTGTTCTCCGATTTCGCGCTGCAGATCCATCCGACGTCCGACCGCGCCGGCGCGTACCGCATCGCGGCTACCGTCAGCTATATGGAAGGGGATCCTGCGGCCAGATGCAAGCATTTCGCCGACCAGCTGTACCGGGTCAAACCCGAGGACGAGATGCTGAGGAACCTGTCGGTCTGATCCATGGCATCGAGCCGGCGCGGACGGCCGGCGCGGACGGCATCGCGGCCGAACGCGAACGCATCCAGGCCCAAAGGGAACAGACGGACGCCGGCGAAGGACTCGCCGCGGAAGCCATGAACCGCGTCGCAGCGCGCTGACAGGGAAAGGACTCTCTCAGGATGGACGAGATCGACGAATGGACCGTCGGTCCGATTCCCATAAGGCCGGCGCCGGACCGG
>ERZ773113.1715-NODE-1715-length-10315-cov-39.589474_pt1 | contig 10315 bp, 9 predicted proteins | sample MGYA00580565_ERZ773113 | MGnify/ENA primary metagenome ERZ773113 (study PRJEB29015, sample SAMEA2737827) | human gut metagenome | biome: human gut; feature: human-associated habitat; material: faeces | place: China | collected 2012 ...
CGCCAATCGGCGGCCCCCCGAGCGAAGCGGTGCACAGCGAACACATTTTGCACTATGCGAACTGGATTTTCAGGTCGCTGTGCATCCACCTCCCTTACGCCTTCTGCCGGCAGTCTGCTGCCAGCTCTTCTGTTTCCATTTCTTCTCCTTCTTCTTTCCGGAAGATTTTATATACGCCCACCGTGAGAAGCGGCAGGAGGAAGAGAGCCATGAAGGCGTAGGCCAGGGCCATGTAGCCTTTGGCGATGAGGTCGATGATGCCTACCTGGGCCAGAGCCACAGCGCAGGCCATGATGACTACCGTGGTCAGCCCTTTATTTCTGCGGGACAGAGCGGTTCTTCCCTTTTCTTCCAGTCCCTTGTCCACCCTTTCCAGGAGAGCATGAATCATACCGGTGGCTGTTTCCACCAGAGTCCATCCCATGATGAAGCTGAAGGCCACCATCATCCAGGAAGGCACGCCGCTTTCCTGCATCATCATCATCCAGGGCACCTGGGCGCCCAGTACTTCTTTGGAAGGATAGAAGCCCATGACGGCAAAGTAGGTAAGGAACCAGGGCACCGTAGCCAGAAGGCCGGCCAGCACACCGCTCACCACCGATTCTCTCCGTTTCGTCTGTTTCTTAATGGTGAAGAAGGAAGCAGGAAATACCACCAGGTTGCAGGCCATGTAGAGAAGGCCTGTCCAGAGAGCATGACCCATGGTGGCATCGGGCACGTAGGAATGGTCTGAAGAGGCCATGACGGCTGCAATATTTCCTGTGTGTCCGGAAATCACCAGTACTGAGAAAGTGAGGTATCCTGCATAGAGGGCCAGGGTGCCGAAGGTTTCGAAGAAGGAAATCACTTTCTCGCCGAAGAAATTCAGAAGGCCTGCCACCACCATGATGCCTACGACGCCAAACCAGTGGGACACGCCGAACATCTGCTGCACCACGGCACCGGTGGCGGAGGACATGACAGCCAGAATGATAACCATGAACACTGTGTATACCAGGTCAAATACCGGATACAGGGGTCCTGCAATGGACTGGATGAAGGATTTGTAATCATACACATGGTACAGGCGGATCAGTTCATAGCACAGCACTGCCACCAGGGCAAAGCCTGCCATAATGCCAAGGCCTGCATACCAGCCGTAGGCACCGAACTTGGCGCCGTACTCCACGATTTCCCGTCCCGTAGCATAGCCGCCGCCGATCATGACGGACTGGAGCACAATGCCGGGGAGCAGGTATTTCCCCAGATTTCCATCAAACATAGATAATACTTTCATAATAAGCCCTCCTTTACAATGGACAGGGCATGAAAAAAGCCTCTGTCCCCAAAAGACAGAGGCGGATTTTCCGCGGTACCACTCTGATTTATCACTCAGACACGCATATAAAAGATGGAATCAAAAAGCCCCTGTCCCATCACGGGACAGGGGCGAAATCGCGGTACCACCCTGCATTATACTTATGTCATAGTCCTGTAACGGGCACGCCCGCTTTCCTTACTCCCATGTTCAGGAAAGATGCTCTCCAGTGATTGTCCATGACCCGCCCGTACCGGCTTTCACCATGCGCCGGCTCTCTGCCACGTCAGTCCGCCATGTCCATCTGGTTCATCGCTTCGTTATGGGACTATTATAGCATCATTTTTTCTGCTGTCAACCCTGATGAAGAAAAATAAAAAGCAATGGCTAAAAAAATAAATCAGGTATTTTGGCATATATTATGATATGATAAATGAAATTGTTATTTTTAATAAAAAGGTTCAGAGGGTGGAGAAGGTTCTTAAGATTGACGGCCCTTCGGGCCGAGGGTTCTTAAGTTTGATGGGCCACAGGCCCAAGGGTTGTGGTGGCGCCCTTCGGGCGCAGTTTATATCCTTCCTGCGGAGGCCGGATCACTTCGCTCGCAAAACCGTACAACCGCGCCTGCGGCGCGGTTGTACGGTTTTCCCCGCCGCAGGCGGCATATATACTCATCGCCCGACAGGGTGATACCACAACCCTCAGGCTGTGCACATTCTGCAGAGAATGTGCAAGTCAGTCGAAGTTGGCCCATAGCCTGCCCATAAAAGGGCCTTCCTTTTAATCGACTGACCGTTAGGCCTGTCAAACCTGAGCCCCTTCGGCCCGGGGGGCCGTCAATCCTCGGAGCCAAAGGCTCCGTCAACCCTAACGGTACTTTCGGGGAATCCACCCCGGCGCGTACTGCCTGCTGCCCCATTTAACCAAGGATGTGATGATTTGTCAGTTTCCACCGCCCGCAGTCCCTACAGCTGCCTGACTCTGCCCCATATGGTTCTCATGATGGTCACTTTTTTCTACGTGTTCATCAACCTTATACGGCCGGAGTACAAGACTTTTTCCATCGTCTTTATTATCGGCCTCTTTATCTTTTACACCTGGAAGCGGATCCTCACCATCCTTGTGACGGCGGTCATCGCTTTTGTCCTGATTTCCTTTTTTCCCTTTCTGGCACCCGTGGCCTTTATCCTTATGCTCATTATTTTCTTTGCCCGGCTGGGCTACATTATCGAGAACTGGCGGGCGGTGCTGGCGGGGTTTTATATGTACGGCATGGCCACTTTCTTCGGCCTTCATGTGTATATGAATCTGCCCTACCGCTTTTTTCTCCGTTATTTTTTCTCCATCAGCCCCCTGTACGCCGCCGTCATAGCCTTCCTGGTCACCCTGGGTTTCCATCTCATCATGCTTTGGCTCTACCATAATCATTACACCCTGAAACGGGCCATGCCCATCATGGGGGTGGCGCCGCTTCTCATCATTCTTCTCCTCATGCCTTTTGTAAAGGCCCTGGACGGATTCGACAGCATGGATACTGTGGATAGTACTGACACTTCCATGGATACGGCAGATACCTTTGATACGGCGGATGGTCCCACCGATGCCTATGATCTGGCCCATCACGGCACGCCGGATACACCGGGCCACGATGTATCGGACGCCCCCGGCGTTCACCACACCCAGGACTATTTCCGCACCGGCCCCGACGGAAGCCCCCAGCACGTCAGCGGCTACGATGCCACCAACCCTGACGGCATAGTGGAAAACAACTTTTCCTACCACGGCGCTGCTTCCCATGACGGCACTGCAGATGTCCCTGCCGATGCCGCGCCGGCAGACGGCATTTCCGCTGAAACCGTGGACCATGCCATGGACTCCCTGGATGCTGCCGCCGACAGCAGGCCCGCTTTCCTGCAGGCGAAGGAGGAGAATAAGAGGAAACAGCCTCCCGCCGGTAAAGAAATAATCAGTTGATATGAGCCTGAGAAATGAAAGGGCAAGAAAAAGCCTTCCGTCATTTGATGACGGAGGGCTTTTTTACATAACGATTCAGAGAGCTCAGAGGTTGTGGATTGCAGGGCTGTCAAACCTCGGACCCCAGGCCCCGAGGGCCTCTCCCCTCTTTCGGGAATACCGGTAAGCGCCGCTATTGACTCTATTCCCCCAGTACGGCATGCACCGCTTCGGTGCAGAGTTTCACTGCCTTATCCATATCCTTTCTTTCGATGGTGAGCGGCGGATTGAAGTAGATAATGTCTCCCATGGGGCGGAGCACCAGGCCCAGGTCCATGGCTTTGCGGAAAATGTGCCAGCCCACCCGTCTGGCAGGGTCGAAGGCTTTCTTTGTCTTCGGATCCTCCACCAATTCGATGGCATTGATGAGACCGATGTGGCGGATTTCCCCTACGTTCTTATGATGGCCCAGGGCTTTCATCAGTTCTTCGTGGAGATATTTCCCGTCTTCATTCACCTTTTCCAGAATGTGGTCCCGTTTCATGATTTTCAGCACCGTCAGGGCGATGGCGCAGCCCATGGGATTTCCTGCATAGGTATGGCTGTGGACGAAGGCTTTGTGGGTGCCGTAGTCATCGTAGAAGGCATCGTATACTTTGTCGGTGGTAATGGTCATGGACATGGGCATGTAGCCGGCGGTAAGGCCTTTGGAGGTACAGAGGATATCCGGGGACACGCCGGCATGTTCGATGGCAAAGAGGGTGCCGGTCCTGCCAAAGCCGGCAGCGATTTCATCGTCGATGAGAAGGACGCCGTATTCATCGCAGAGTTTCCGAAGTTTCCGGAGGTATTCAGCCGGATAGATACGCATGCCTGCAGCGCCCTGCAGGATAGGCTCCACAATGCAGGCCACCGTTTCTTTTCCGTATTTCTTAAAGGCTTCCTCGGCGCTTTCAAAGCACTCCACGCTGCAGGTTTCACGGGTCTTGCCGTAGGGACAGCGGTAGCAGTCCAGACCTTTGAAATGGATATTGTTCATGAGCATGGGGTGGAATATTTTAGCATAGAGGTCCATGGAGCCCACGGACAGGGCGCCGATGGTTTCGCCGTGATAGGATTCAGGCAGGCACATGAAACGGGTCCTTTCGGGATGACCGGTCTGGTACTGGTACTGGAAGGCCATTTTCAAAGCCGCTTCTACAGAGGAAGAGCCATTGTCGTGGAAGGTGAACTTGGTAAGTCCCTTCGGCAGCAGCGGTTCCAGCTCCCGGCACAGTTCGATGGCCGGTTTATGGGTGAAGTTGGTGAAAATGACATGCTCCAGCTGATCCACCTGCTTCTTCAAAGCCTCATTGATTTCCGGATTGCAGTGGCCCAGAAGATTGCACCACCAGGAGGAAATGATGTCCAGGTATTCCTTGCCATGGGTGTCATAGAGGTATACCCCTTTGCCGTGGTCTGCCACCACCGGCGGAAATACTTCGTTATCCTTCATCTGCATGGCCGGATGCCAGATGTATTTTTTATCTTCCTCTTCCCAGTTAATGTCTGCCATTTTATATACTCCTTTATGTTTATTGTCATTTGGTCTGGATGGATATGGTGTCAGTTTTCGTGAAAAGGGGGCACGGCTTCGCCGTGGGTTGTGTAGAAGGGTTGTGTAAAAAGGTTCTTAGGATTGACAGCGGCTTCGCCGCTGAGGGTTCTTAAGTTTGACGCGCCTGACGGCGCGAGGGTTGTAGTGGCGGCCTCGCCGCAGTTTATAGCCTCCTTGCGGAGGCTGGCTCGCTTCGCTCGCAAAATCGTATAACTGCGCCGCAGGCCTGTCAAACCTGAGCCCCCTCGGCCCGGCAGGGTCGTCAACCTTCGGAGCCAAAGGCTCCGTCAACCCTTACGCACATTAGGGAAGCACTGATTCATTCATAGAGTCTGCTTTTATAAGAATTTTTATGCACTGCTTCGTCATGGGACTCCTTAAATAGCTCGCTATTCGCGTCATCCCATTCCTTGCATTGCATAAAAATCCAAGAATAAAAGCAGACAGTGATTTAATCAGCGCTTCCCTAGGGAGCACAGCCATCCCCTCAATCACTCACACTTCCGCGTAGCAGGCCTCCAGCACCTTGGGGTCGCAGTGGAGGATGGTATCTCCTTTTTTCACCAGAGCAATCACCTTGACGCCGGTGATTTCTTCTATCATCTTTACATTGTCCTCTTCCATGACGCCGCCCTGCCAGTTGTTGAGGATAATGCCTTTGATGGGGATGTGGCGGTTTTTGATGTATTCGCAGGTAGTTACCACATGGTTAATGGTGCCAAGGCCGGCATCGGCCACCACCAGTACCGGCAGATGGAGCCAGCCGATAATGTCGGTGAGGTAGTAATGGGCTTTTTCATCATGACGGATAGGGCAGACAATGCCGCCGCTTCCTTCCATGGTCACGTAGGGATATGCTTCGGTAACCCGTTTCCAGGCCTTCAGAATCACTTCTTTTTCCAGGGGATGGCCTTCCAGCTTTGCTGCCAGATGGGGCGATACGGCATGCTGGTAGAGATAGGAAAGGATCATGTCTTCCGGTTCATGAATGTCGGCAAACTTGTTTACAAAGCCTGCGTCAGAAGCGGCCACTGTCGGCGCACCGCTGATGGCGGCCTTGTAGTAGCCTGCGTCATAGCCGGCCTGCCTCATGGTTTTCACAATCAGCGCCGTTACGTAGGTTTTGCCGATATCCGTGTCGGTGCCGGTAATAAATAATCCTTTACTCATTTCAAACTCCCCCTTGCAATAAAATAAGGAAGACCTTTTTTCGTTCTTCCTTGTGAAACCTTTACTCATGGATGCCCAGTGCCTTCACCAGCCTCTTGGAAAGAAAGGCTGCCAGAATGCAGAGGCAGATATCACCGGGTACAGCCAGCAGGAAGCAGTACAGAATCACTGCCCATACGCCAATGGTTTTCCCGATGTAGAAATTATTGATGAAGTAGACGTAAATCATGCCGAACAGATACACCACTGCCAGCCCGCAGAGATTGGCAAAGAGGACATTGCCAAAGGACCAGGAGCCGCTCATTTCACGGAGCTTTCCTGTGAGCCAGGCGCCGGCAATGAATCCCACCAGGTAGCCGAAGGTGGGCTGGAAAATATAGGAAGGACCGCCGCCCTCCGTAAATACGGGCACCCCAACCAGTCCCAGCAGCACGTAAAGGGCTACGGAAAGAGCCCCTTTCCGGCTTCCCAGAAGGAGCCCAGCCAGGGTGGTGAAGAGAAGCTGCAGCGTAAAGGGACACACCGGCACCGGAATGCGAATGAAAGCGCCAATGGCAATAAGCGCCGTAAACAACCCGAAAAGAACGATTTCCCGGGACCTCCCCTGTCCCTGCTCCAATGCATTTTCCCGAACCATGTTCTCGCCTCGTTTGTAAACTAATTGTTATTCATTCTCCGTATATACGGTTTACATACGTATATAATATAACAACCTTGCTTTTATTTCAACGTTTACAATGCATTTTCAGGTGAAGGAATCACTGATGTATTCACCAGGTTCTTTGGTGGAGCCGGTGGCAAAACCAGAGTTTCCAATAAAAAAACTGCCATGGAATTATTCCATGGCAGTTTTTGAAATAAGGCATCAGCGAATCACAGTACCCTTGGTATCCTTGATGAAAAAGAGGACATTCACCGCTGCTGCCACATAAACGCAGGACAGGAGGGCGAAGGCGGCACTGAAGCCGTGGGACTGGGCCAGGGCGCCGATAATGGCAGGAGCAAAGCCCCCTACGGCACGGCCTGTATTGAAGATGAAATTCTGAGCGGTGGAGCGGGCATCGGTAGTATAGTTTTCAGAAAGAAGAGTGCCATAGCCTGCCATCATACCGTTGCAGAAGAAGCCCAGGAAGGCGCCGCCGAAGAGAAGGGCCACCGGGGTGCCCAGGTTCACGTAAATATAAACCATGGCCGCTGCGCAGATATAGAAAATAAGGTAAGGAATCTTCCGTCCCAGACGGTCGCAGAGATAACCAAACACATAAATGCCGGCAATCATGCCGATAACGGTAACAATCATCCAGCCGGACATGGATTTCGTGGTAAGGCCGTGTTCCTTCAGCAGAATCATGGGCAGCCATACCATAATGCCGTAGTAGCCGAAGTTCTGTACACTGGTCATCACCGTGAGGGACAGGGTGGTTACGGTTTTGGAAGGACTGGCGAAAAGATGGGCCAGGGGGAACTTCTTTGCTTCCTCCAGCTGCTCTTCTTCCTCGGCCGTCAGGGTTTCTCCCCTTTCCTTCCGGGCAGCCAGTTCCTTCTTCATTTCCTTGCGCTTCACCCACATAGGCGGTTCTTTAATGCCATGACGGGCCCAGGCAGCCAGGAGCGCCGGTACCACGCCTACCAGGAAAAGGCCTCTCCAGCCATAATCCGGAAGCACCACAGCCGCCAAGATGGCTGCCAGCACAGCGCCGGCCTGCCAGCCCATGGCTACACCGGCAGTGGCTCTGGCCCGCTTGGCAGCCGGCCAGGTTTCAGAAACAAGGGTCATGCCGATGCCGTATTCGCCGCCCAGGCCAAGGCCGGCCAGGAAACGGAGAATATTCAGATGGGTTACATTGTCTGCGAAGGCGCAGGCTCCGGTAAAGATGGAGAAAATAATGATGGTCAGGGAAAAGGTATGGACCCGGCCGAAGTAATCGGCGAATATACCGAAAAGATATCCCCCCAGCACCGTACCGATGAGGGTGTAGGTGGCAATGAGGCCCCCTTCTCCCAGGGTCAGGCCGAACTCACTGACAATAGCCGCCATGGCAAAAGAAAGAATCAGCACATCCAGACCATCCATGGCATAGCCGATGATGGAAGCCCACATGATTTTCCATCGTTCCTTCCGCGTGACACCGGTTTCTTCAAACTCCAGTTCTTCCAAAGATTTTTCCGACATAGTATCCCCCTAACAGGTCTTCCAAATGAATAAAAAACTGACCGCGCCGATTTCGGCACAAATTGTCTTATTTTATAATGGAAATCTTCATTTGTAAAGGGGAGAAAATAAAAAAAAAGGCCGCTTAGCGGCCCGGGATGCAAAAGGAGCAAAGGGGGATGGATGGCCGCTTCGGGGCCATGCATATCAATGAGCCGCCAAAGGCGCCTGAACCCTCCTGCGTCCCAAATGACAGTCATCCTCCAGGGACTCCATCCTATTTTCCCTTCACCAGTCCTCCCTGAACTTCCTGCACATCAAAAACCGAGAGAAAGGCATTGGGATCAATGCCGTGAACCACCTGTTTCAGCTTGGTCACTTCCAGACGGGTCACCACACAGTAAAGCACATCCTTGTCGTCCTTCAGGAAACCGCCTTGGCCGTGGAGGCGGGTAACGGCCCTGTGCATATCGTGGACAATGGCATCCGATACCTTGTCATAGTCCGTAGTCACGATAAAGACGCCTTTGGAAGAATCAAGACCGGTGGAGACAGCGTCAATCATGCGGGAGCAGATGAAATAGGCAATGAGAGAATACATGGCGCTGTTCCAGCTGAACACAAATCCGGCAGCCCCCAGGATGAAGAAATTGAAGAACATAATGATTTCCCCTACGGAAAAGGAGGTCCTGTTATCCATCCAGATGGCTACGATTTCCGTACCATCCGTGGAGCCGCCGCTCTTAATGACAATGCCTACGCCAATGCCGATGATGATGCCGCCGAAAATGGTGGACAGGAAAGGATCCGTGGTGGCAGGCCTGAGTTGCTCAAACCAGGAGGAGCAGAGGGAAAGGACTACAATGGCATAGGTGGAAGATGCCGCCAGCCCTGCTCCCAGTCTCCGGTATCCCAGGTAAAAGAAAGGAAGGTTCAAAATCACAATGAGCAGGGAAAAGGGTATGCCCGTCAAAGCCTGCACCAGAAGGGAAATACCGGTAATGCCGCCGTCGATGATGTGGTTGGGGATAAGAAACAGGTTCAGACCGGCGGAATAAATCACCGCTCCCACCGTGAGCCCCAGTATTTTTCTAAAAATAGATAACAGGTCTATATTTCTTCCTGCCATAGTCACAGCCTCCATGATGATACAAAAAATCCGCGGTCCATGCCGCGGATTCATTTTTATGGCGGAAGGGATGGGATTCGAACCCATGAACCTCTCACGAAGTTAACGGTTTTCAAGACCGCCTCCTTCAACCGCTCGGACACCCTTCCATAACGATACTATTATAGGGGAGAAAGAGAGCGTTGTCAATGGTATAGGGCCGCTTTGGACACACCTGCGGTGTGAGGGTTCTTAGGATTGACCGGCCTTTGGCCGGAGGGTTCTTAAGTTTGACGGCCTTGCAGGCCGAGGGTTGTGGTGGCGCCCTTCGGGCGCAGATTATAAAAGAAGGGGGCGCGGCTGGCGCCGCAGGTTGTGTAGAAGGGTTGCGTCGCTTTCGCTCAGGGGGGCGACAGCCCTTCGGGCCGAGGGTGATGGTGGCGCCCTTCGGGCGCAGATTTTATAAAAAAGAGGCGCGCCCTATCGTCATTTCGACCGTAGCGGAGCGGAGTGGAGAAATCCCCTCTGATGGTACGGGCGGCATTACGTTGGGAGATCTCTCGACTCAGAGTTTCATCAAAACGTTTTCCATCTGCCCCATACCGACATGCATCTCCGCTCGAGATGACGATGTTGGCGAGCGCCCCTCTCGTCATTTCGACCGAAGCGAAGCGGAGTGGAGAAATCTCTCCCCCCTCTGATGGTACGGGCGGCATTACGTTGGGAGATCTCTCGACTCAGAGTATCATCAAAGCGTTTTCCATCTGCCCCATACCGACATGCGGCTCTGCTCGAGATGACGGTGTTGGCGAGCGCCCCCATCGTCATTTCGACCGAAGCAAAGCGGAGTGGAGAAATCTCACTCCACCATGGTACAGGAAGCATTGGGGTGGGAGATCTCTCGACTCAGAGTTTCATCGAAGCGGTTTCCCTCTAACACCCATACCGGCGCATCCCCCCGCTCGAGATGACGATATTGGCGGGCACCCCTATCGTCATTTCGACCGTAGCGGAGCGGAGTGGAGAAATCTCACGCCT
>ERZ773113.1725-NODE-1725-length-10291-cov-4.195389_pt1 | contig 10291 bp, 8 predicted proteins | sample MGYA00580565_ERZ773113 | MGnify/ENA primary metagenome ERZ773113 (study PRJEB29015, sample SAMEA2737827) | human gut metagenome | biome: human gut; feature: human-associated habitat; material: faeces | place: China | collected 2012 ...
GCTAAAGGGGCAAGTGATCTGGCAGCTGGTGCTGTAACACTTGATGCAGGAATTGACAGTGCTTTAGCTGGGGCTGGAGCGCTTGCTACTGGGGCTAATGATTTGACTGGTGGAACAGAACAATTAGCAACAGGTGCAGCAGCATTAGCAGATGGTGCGAATAAAATAGGTAAAACATTAACAGATGGAATGACAGAAGCAAAAGAAAAGTACGATAATGCATATGAAAGCTTTTATCAGTTGGCAGTTGCTGTTATTGGTGGAAAACTTGGATATAATCCTTCAACAATGACTGATGAACAGAAAATAGCAGCTGCTACAGCACTTGCCAATGAGGCTGGTTATGGATTATCAGCTACAGCTGATATTACAAATGAAAATCAGTGCACAAAAGCAGCAGCATTTATAATGCAGAATTATAATGATACAGATATTGCAACAGGTAAAATTGGTATAAGAACAGCAATGGTAAGTGCATTAACTGCTAAATATGCAGCAGCAGATACTGAACACAAATATACATTAGAACAATTAAAAGCAAAGGCAAATAGTGATGCAGACGCAAATCTTGTAGCTATTTCCAGTGGACTTTCACAGGCTTATAAGGCATACGGTCTACTTAATGATACGATGACATCCCTTACAGCTGGCGGAGAGAACAGTTTCTTTAATGGAATTACTAAATTGAATGAAGGAGCAGGTCAGGTTAATACTGGTGCAAATGCCCTTAAAGCAGGAATTGACCAGCTAAGCACAGGTGCAGGACAGTTAAGTGCAGGTTCTAAGCAGCTTAAAGCAGGTCTTGGTACATTAAGCACAGGTCTTAACACACTCAGCACATCAGTTGGTTCATTCTCAACTTACAAGGAGGGAACTCTCTGCTCAAGTTTATATGCATTAAATCTTAATGCAGGAAAGTTACAGCAGGAAGGAACAGAAGCCCTTCAGAGCGGACTTTCACAGCTTACAGCTAATAATGCTACATTAAAGAGTGGTGCTTCACAGCTTGCAGATGGAACAGCTACATTAAAGGATAGCTCAGGAACACTTGCAGACGGAGTTACACAGTTAAATGAAGGTGCAATCACATTAAAGGATGGAATGGCACAGTTTAACAGTGAAGCAATTGAGCCTATCACAAAGCTTGTAGACTCAGACGCACAGACAGCTGTTGACACAATCAAGGCAGTAGTTAAGGCAGGTCAGGAATACAATTCATTCTTAGACAAGTCAGATGACAAAGCCGGAAGTGTAACATTTGTCTATAAGACAGCAGGCATCACAGCCAATAAATAAGCTTTTTTCTTTCAAACACTTTCATATAAAGATGGAACAGCCACCCTTGGGTTTCCCCGCGGGTGGCTGTTTCAATATGTTATATATGAATAAATGTGAATATTACAAGGTATAATCTATATTAACGGGGATTTCGCAGGAATATGATACTTAACAAATGGGGATTTGAGTAGAAATCGAGGTGACATGAATGGGGATTTGCGCGTAAATGGTGTTTACACGAACGGGGATTTGCGTTATATTATATTAAAAGGGGTGATAATACTATGGGAAAACTTGTGTTTAAGAGAAAAATATATGAAGAGATACTTGAGTGGAAAGAGAAACGAAGTAATAAATATGCACTCTTGATAAAAGGCGCAAGACGAGTTGGGAAGTCTACAATAGCAGAAGAATTTGCCAAGAATGAGTTTAAATCTTATATATTAATTGACTTTGCACATACAAGTAATGAAATTATAGAATTATTTGATGATACTTATAATCTGGATTTTTTCTTTTTAAAATTACAACAGTTAACAGGTGTCAGATTATATAAGAATGAATCTGTGATAATATTTGACGAAGTACAGCTGCTTTCAAAGGCACGGCAGGCAATTAAATATCTTGTTGCTGATGGAAGATATAAATATATTGAGACGGGTTCTCTTTTGTCAATAAAAAAGAATACAAGAGATATATTAATTCCGAGTGAGGAACATAAGATATCGATGTATCCAATGGATTTTGAAGAATTTTTGTGGGCTATTGGTGATGATATAACTGCTGACACGATTAAGATGTTATTAAAGAATAAAAAAGCTGCCGGCAATGCCATGCATAGAAATCTTATGAGGGTTTTCCGGTTATATATGCTTATAGGAGGAATGCCGCAGGCAGTAGAAACTTATATAGAGCAAAATAATTTACAGGCAGTTGATGAAGTAAAAAGAGAAATTGTTGATTTGTATGAGGAAGATTTTACTAAAATTGACGGAACGGGACTTGCAGGAGATATTTATGACGCTATTCCAGCCAACCTTAGCAGTAATGCGTCAAGGTATGTTTTGTCTAATGCAAGAGAAGGAACCCGTGCAGAGCAGGTGCGTGAATTAATACCAGATATGCTCAGTTCATTTACAGTTAATATTGCTTATCATGCTAATAATCCTGGTGTAGGAATGTCATTAACTAAAGATTCTGGAAGATATAAGTTGTTTTTATCTGATGTTGGATTATTTGTGACACTTGCATTTAAGGATAAGAATTATACTGATAATGTGATATATAATAAGCTTCTTTCAGATAAACTTGATGCTAATTTAGGGTATATATATGAAAATGTTGTAGCTCAGATGTTAACTGCGAAAGGCAATAATCTCTTTTACTACACAATGGATAGTGATACATCTAATCATTTGTATGAAATTGATTTCCTGATTTCAGTAAGAGATAAAATATGCCCGATTGAAGTAAAATCCGGTAACTACAGAAGTCATAAGTCATTAGATGTATTTTGTGACAAATTTAGTAATCGCATAAGTGATAAATATGTTGTTCATACTAAAGATTATAAATGGGAAAATGCCATTAATTATATTCCAGTATATATGGTGCCGTTTTTATAAAAAAATCAAGTAGAATTGTTATGTAATAATTCTACTTGATTATAATTAATTATTATTCTTATGTTTCTTGATTATCTCTTCATATCTGCGCTGGGAAGCTTTTTCTTCCTCAGTAAGTTCTTCTGGCGCGTCTTCAATATCGTTAAGCTGTGCAAATACATCAGCTAAATCGTCTAAATTGAGTAAATTCTTGTTGTCTGGCATAATACCCCTCCTTTATTAAGCTGATTGTTATTATGGAATCTGATGGAAGAAATCTTCCAGCCGTATAAATGTTTTCGTAAGAACCTCAGCTTCTTCTTTTGTTAAATCCTTTGTGATATGTCCAATCATATCCTTGTGAAAATTCTCATGATGTCTGTATGCGGCAATTCCTTTGTCTGTAAGAGAAGCGTAGACTATACGGCGGTCTTTCTCGCCACGCTTTCTTATGACATAGCCCTTTTTCACAAGTCCGTTGATTCCAACTGTAAGAGTTCCCATTGTTACTCCAAGTGACTTGGAAATTGTGGACATAGTACGAAGTTCTTCAATTCCGATTGCCTCTATAATATGCATATCTGTAACAGAAATATCTTTAAATTCTTCTGTGATAAGAGCCCTTTCTTCAATGTTCAAGATATCATTGAACAAGTCTACAAGCACAGAATTCAGAGACTCAAATATATCCATAAACACGTACCTTAACCTTACTTATTAATAGAATAATTATATCTTATTAAAAAGTAATATGCAAGTTTGCAATTTGAACAAATGTGGTGTAATATGTCATTGGAATATGCAAAACTGGGTATTTGATGCCCTTAATCTATTATGACGTTGGAGGAAGACATGAAATTTATAGCAATTGGTGAATTGATGTTGAGATTATCACCACCTAACTATGAAAAACTTGTAACTACACATGATTTCAGAGTTAATTATGGCGGAGCAGAGGCAAATGTAGCGGTTTCCCTTGCCAACCTTGGTGTTGATTCAACATTTTTTACAGTATTACCTAACTCAGACCTTGGAAAGTCAACTATTAATTATCTTAAGTCTAATGATGTGCATACCAAGCACATTATAAGATCAGAAGGAAGAATGGGACTTTATTATCTGGAAGAAGGTGTTTCTGTCAGACCTTCACAGGTAATATATGATAGAGCTGATTCTGCATTTGCAGAATACGACTATAAGGATGTTGATTTCGAGGAGATTCTTAAGGATTATGACTGGCTCCATATAAGCGGTATCACTCCTGCTCTTTCTTACAACTGTCGTAAGATGATGGATATGGCAGTTAAGGCGGCTAAGAAGATGGGACTTACTGTCAGCTTCGACCCTAACTGGAGAAGTACTCTCTGGTCATTTGAGACTGCAAGAGATGTTCTTAGTAAGTACCTTCCTTATGTTGATGTGCTTATTGGAATCGAACCTATCCATGTATACAGAGAAGATGGAACTGATGTTAAAGACGGTCTTACAATGGACCCATCATTTAAGGACATGGACAGAGTATTTAAGGCAATAGACGAGCAGTATCATATGAAGGCTATTGCAAGAACTGTAAGATATGTACACTCAGGAAGCAACAACTCTTTAAAGGCTTTCTATTATACTAATGGAGAGACTTATGAGAGCAAGACAATTAATTTTGAGATAGTAGACCGAGTTGGTGGCGGCGATGCATTTTCATCAGGTCTTATCTATGCCCTTATGGACAATATGACTCCTGAAGATACTGTTAATTTCGCTGTTGCTTCTTCAGTAATGAAGCACGCTATCAGAGGTGATACTAATATCACTTGTGTTGACCACATTAAGAGACTTATGAAGAATTCGTCTTTCGATGTGCAGAGATAATTTAATATTAAGATTACCTGTTCCGTGTGTGGAACAGGTTTTTTTACGGAGGCTTAAGTTATGAGTATTAATATTTGTCCAATGGTTGCACTGGCAGCCGAGCTGACGAATGTGCCTTTATGGCTTTGTATACCATTTGCATGTCTGCTTTTGTGTATAGCCATAATTCCACTTGTAAAAGGAGAATGGTGGGAAAAGTACAGACCATTTGCTGTAATATTCTGGTCACTGCTTTTCATAATTCCGTTCGCAGTTAAGTATGGTGCTGGAACAGCAGCAGAGACTGTACTTGAATGTCTGGTAAATGATTATCTTACATTCATTGTACTGCTTTTTGGTTTGTTCTGCGTAGCAGGTAACATAACAGTTGAGGGAAGTCTTGTTGGTTCACCAAGAGTAAATGTTATTCTTCTTGGAATAGGAACCTTTCTTTCAAGCTGGATTGGAACGACAGGTGCGTCAATGCTTCTTGTAAGACCTGTTATTAAGATGAATTCTTGGAGAAGAAATAAGGCTCACATTATGGTGTTCTTCATTTTCCTTATATCTAATATGGGAGGAAGTCTTACACCTATCGGTGACCCACCACTTCTTATGGGATTTTCAAGAGGTGTTCCTTTCTTCTGGAGTATAAGATTCTTTCCGATACTGCTCCTTAACATGATTATTCTTCTAACAGTGCTTTATTTTATTGACAAGAGAGCATACAGGAAGGATATAGCAGCAGGTTATATGCCGGAGATTAAGGAAAATGAGCCACTTATAAGATTTGAGGGATTACATAATATTATATTCATCGTAATTATTGTTGTAGCAGTTATATTAAGCGGAGTACTTCCGGATGTATCATTTTTCCAGAATGCTGCCGGCGAGGTAATCTCAATTCCTATATTTGGAGAGGTTAAGCTTGCAATTACTTCACTTATTGAAGTGGTTATGATTCTTTTAGCCGCATTTTTATCATTCAAGACAACTAATCCAGAGATAAGAAAGAAGAACCATTTCACATGGGGAGCCATTCAGGAAGTTGCTGTACTTTTCATAGGTATATTTATTACTATGCAGCCAGCTCTTATGATTTTAAAGAGCGCAGGTGCGGAACTTGGACTTACACATCCATCACAGATGTTCTGGGTAACGGGTGCACTTTCAAGTTTCCTTGATAATACACCAACTTACCTTGTATTCCTTACAACGGCTGGTTCAATGGGATTTGTGTCAGGACTTACAACAGCTCTTGGAATTGTTCCTGCAAAAATGCTTACAGCAATATCATGTGGCGCGGTATTTATGGGAGCAATAACTTATATCGGTAATGCACCTAATTTCATGGTTAAGTCAATATCAGATGAAAATGGTGTTAAGATGCCAAGCTTCTTTGGGTATATTGTGTGGTCATTGTGCTGCCTTGTACCAGTATTCCTTATTGACACACTATTATTCTTTATATAATTAGGAGGTGCGCATTATGGCAGATAATGATAAAATAACTGAACTTGCGAACAGAATATACGCACTGGACGAGAAAGTATATAAAGCTACAGGTTCTAATCTGGGACGTGTATATCAGGGAAACAAGGAAAAATGTATTAATGATTTAAGAGATTTGCTTAAATCCAGTGCGGATTCTTCAGTTCTTAGAAGTGAGCTTGCACTTATAAGTAATATGGCAAGAACCACTAAAAAGAATCCTCAGCTTCATAAAGAAATAATGCATGAATATGGTGAGATATTTGATGAAGCAATGGCTATGCAGGAAGCGAGAGAGGGAAATGATATTATTGACCCGGAGCATGCAGAGCTTAATATGTCCAATCTTGCAAACAGATTTGGAAAGGACGACAATCTTATTATATGCATAGGCCGTTCATATGGCTGTGCCGGAACAGATATAGGTTTCAAGCTTGCTGATAAGTTAAGAATCAGCTATTATGATGTATCTATCATGAACGAGATATTACAGCGTAATGAAGAACATGAAGAAACTGACAGAGCTTTATTCCAGAATAAAACAGCAAGGACACCGGCTCAGTGGTGGAGAGATTTTAGGAAGTACCATGGTCTTTCAAGGTCGGATGTACAGTTCTTTAATACATCTAAGAAGCTGGTCGATTTAGCAAAGCAGGAACCATATGTTATCATGGGAAGATATGCGGATAATATTCTTACTAAGAACCACATTCCTCATATAAGCATATTTATCACAGCTCCTAAGAAGTTGCGTATACAGAGAACTTACCATACAAGCAAAGAGAAGCTTACTTATAAGCAGGCTGCGAAGTATGTTTCAAAAGAGGATAAGGCACATCTTAAAAGATACGCATTCTATACAGGCAAGAAGTGGGGCGAAGCAGATAATTACGACCTCACAATTAACAGTTCAACTTATGGAATTGACGGAAGCGTAGATCTGATTATGAGAATTGTGGCTAAGAACAGGATGACAGAAGCATAATAGAATAATGTAAATGTAAGTTGCAGTAACGGTTAAGGTTGCTGCAACTTTTTTAGTAAATAAATTGATTTTTAAAATGTTATGGGATATACTAATTTTAGTAAAGATAGGTTTAGTAAAGATAACTTTACTAAAATTAATTTTATTAAAACAGGAGGTCGTAATATGTGTGATAAATTTATTGGAAGAAAAAATGAATTGAAAAGCTTAGAAACTGCATACAGCAAGAACTCTTTCCAGATGTGCATTGTATATGGCCGCCGGAGGATAGGAAAGACAACTCTTATCAATGAATTTATAAGAGGAAAAGAGCATATAGCTTTTACGGCAATAAAGGGTAGTGCAGAAAGAAATATTGAGTTATTCGGGGAAGTTGTTGTTGACTATTTTATGCCGGGAATTAACGGGGTAAGATTCACAGATATAAAAGACATACTTAATTTTATTACCAACAATATTGGAGATAAAAAGCTTGTACTTGTTATTGATGAACTTCCTTATCTTGCGGAGGCAGATAAAGAATTTTTATCGCTTTTGCAGGTCGAGATTGATAAGAACTGGCTTAATAAAAACATTTTTCTTATTCTGTCTGGCTCATCTATCAGCTTTATGGAACAGGAAGTGCTTAGCAGTAAGAGTCCGATATACGGAAGGCGACAAATTGAAACTGAAAATAAAGCCCGGCACACAGCCCGGCGCCAAAGTCCGCCTGAAAGGCAAAGGCGACATGCATTCCGATGGTACGCGCGGCAACCTGATTCTGACATACAACGTGCAACTCCCTGCCAGCCTGAGCGAAAGGCAAAAAGAGCTGTTGCAACAAATGAGAATGGGATGAAGATAAGGAAATATGTTGTGAAATCCGGAGAAAAGTGCGATATTTGCACCGGATTTTAAACTTCAATATCAAGCAATATGAACGACAATATCACACCCTACGTCAGATACATTGGCGCCGATGACAAGGATTTGGACTTATTCGAAAGCCAATACGTCGTACCACAAGGCATTTCGTACAACTCATACGTTATCACGGACGAAAAGATAGCCGTGATGGACACGATAGACCAGCGTAAAACGGACGAATGGACAGCTCGTCTGGAAGAAGCCTTGGAGGGAAGGACGCCGGATTATCTCATCGTGCAGCATATGGAACCTGACCATATATACACGCCAGCCGAAGTCATCCTTCCGCCGGCCTTTCTGACCGCCAGGGCCAGCAGAGCCAGAAGGATTCCATATTCCGTCATGTGTGCACCCTTTCTGACCATGATCTCCACCACTCCCGTCATCCTGTCAACCACGGGCGCGGAATCATTTCTCACCTTCTGGAACAACCCCACTATAAAGTCTGTCATGGGGTTGCTCACCGCCGACGAGTCATCTCCTGTTCTGGACGACATGTAAAATATGAATATCATCCACAGCACTGCCGGAATTATATATATGTACTTTTTCTCATTCTTTTTTGTTTTCTTTGCCATAAAATCATCACCATGAATGAGTATACCATAAAAAATGTCTAATTTTTTTTGATTTTGCCTTTTTTACTTGAAATATTTGTTTTTTACCTGTACTGTAGAAAAGTGAGGTATTGAAGTGGTTATGTATAATTCATAACAAATAAAAAAAGTGAGGTAACATTATGGCAAGAACAAGGAAAAAGGGGAATCCCATCGTATCAGCAGTTGTTTTCGGTATATTCGGAATAGTTCTTTTATTCCTGGGTATACGAACATTTATCGGTTTACACGGAAAGCTTCTAAACGTTACTACATGTGACGAATCGGAAGTTAAACCAGGAGTGTATGTGGAGGGAACACTCACCTACGGATACGGAGCTTACATTGAGAAGACTACAACGTACAATCACGTGGTCACCAAGACCGACGGATACTACTATCTCGTTGATATCTGCGACAAGAATGAAGACGGCTCAAAAAGAGACACATCCAAGTGGATCGGAATATCGATCTCCAAGAGTGATGACGCCAAATTTGACGCGATCTCATCTGCTGACGATGCAGAACCAGTCTACATAACAGGAGTCATCCGCAAGAACAGCGACAAGGTGCAGGGCTTCCTTGACGACTACATCACCAAGTATGTCGACGCATACGCACAATATTATGGATACACTCCTACAAGTGAGGACTATGCGACCGCAAAGGCAGAAGCTTTTCCTTACTATATAGAGATGGTTGACTCTTCAGATTACATATTCAAGCTTGTCCTCGGAGCTGTATTCCTACTGGCAGCAGTGATCATGATCCTGAAGGCAACAAGAAGCAAGAACACCATCAGCGCATCTGCACAGCCAGCAGGCACAGGTTACTATGACGGTACAGGCGATTTCAACGGCGTGTACACTCCGGGCAGCACAGGCAGCCCAAATAACGGCAGCTATACACAGCAGTACGGCACTACAAACAGTGGCAGCTACGGCACTGCAGAACAGACACAGGCACCGCAGACGTCTTACAGTGATCCGTTCTACTCACAGCAGCCGGCAGCTTCAGAGCAGGATGCCCACGCATCTAATCCTTATACAACAACAAGCTCAACTACATCTTCCTCTTCCTTCAGTCTCAAGAAAGATGAGTAACAATTAAATAGCACACATAAATCTAAAAAAGGTATATACGGATCGCAGCCTGACTGCTTTCCGCATATACCTTTTTTAGATTTATGTGTAAGACTGACTATCCTTATGAATAATCTTTACCTTCTTCTTACTTACCGAAGTATCTGTCAAGAAGTCCCTTGAGAGCCTTGCCGTGTCTTGCCTCGTCTCTTGCCATCTCATGAACTGAATCATGGATCGCATCCAGATTGTTCTTCTTAGCGCACTTTGCAAGATCTACCTTTCCTGCTGTTGCACCGAACTCGCAGTCAACTCTCCATGCAAGATTCTTCTCTGTTGAAGCTGTCATGTTCTGCTCAAGGTCTGATCCAAGCATCTCTGCGAACTTAGCTGCATGCTCAGCCTCCTCGTACGCTGCCTTCTCCCAGTAGAGACCGATCTCAGGATAGCCCTCGCGATGTGCTACACGAGCCATGCAGAGATACATTCCAACCTCTGAGCACT
>ERZ773113.1731-NODE-1731-length-10265-cov-4.280020_pt1 | contig 10265 bp, 10 predicted proteins | sample MGYA00580565_ERZ773113 | MGnify/ENA primary metagenome ERZ773113 (study PRJEB29015, sample SAMEA2737827) | human gut metagenome | biome: human gut; feature: human-associated habitat; material: faeces | place: China | collected 2012 ...
GTGATAACAACATCAATATCAACGTTGAGAACTTCAATAAAATCAGCGGACAGCGTCTGACGGACGCCAACCGTACCTGGCAGCATAACCCGGCCTACCGGGAAGGTGTGCCCTATCCGACTAACCAGCTCAACACCCGTTTTCACTCCACCAGCACAGTCACCGGGCTAAGCTCAACGCAGCAAAAACCGGTTAACCGGGATAGCCAGCGTCAGGCGGCCCTGAGCCAGATGGAGAAATCCACCGGGAAAACCTTCCCGCAAACGGCACGTCCCGGCACGAAAGATGTGCAGCGTCAGGCCTCAAGTGAACAGCTGAAGCAAATTTCGCAGCGCAACAACTACCGTGGCTACGACACCAAACCGCAGACGGCGAAGCGGAGTACCGCGCAGCAGCGAGAAAACCGCCAGACCAGCGCCCAGAGACATGAGAAGCGGGTTTCGCAGCCCGTGCAGCAACGCGCTCTGCAGCAGCGAAACGGTCAGCCCCGGGCCAATGCGCTGAGCGGCAACGACAGCCGTTCCGCGAACTGGCAGGCGCAGCAGCAGCGCGGTGCGCAAAGCAGGCAGCTTGCGGCTCGCCAGCAGCAGCCCCGTCAGGTGTCTGGTGGACGCGCTGAACGCCGTGAATTTAGACATCGCTAAGGGAACCGACATGAAAAGTAAACTACTCAGTGGAATGGTGTTGTTCATGCTTTCGGCCTCGGTGATGGCGCAGCAGTCCTTTAGCACGCCCGACCAGGCGACCGATGCGCTGGCCAGCGCCATTAGTGAGCATAATGAGCGCGCGATGAGCAATCTGCTTGGAGAGAACTGGCGCGATTTTCTGCCCCCTGAGGGCGTTGATCCGGATGCTGTCGATCGCTTCCTGCGCGACTGGAACGTTCATCATAAAACCGTCATCAGTGGCAACGTGGCGCACCTGGTGGTGGGCGATAACGGCTGGCAGCTACCAATCCCGGTGGTCAAAACGGCATCTGGCTGGCAGTTCCATGTGCATTTTTCCCGCATCGAGTACTCGGCGGGCGGCGAAAAGCGCCACTGGACCTTTGCCGATACGCAGTTCGGCCCGGAGCCTCAGCCCCTGATGGAGCTGCTGGCAGAGCGGAAGCTTGCGCCGGTAGTCATCTGTGAGAGCGCGGGCACACAGGCCGAGGACGCGCAGACAATGCAGCAAATGTACCGCGCAGCGCGGAATGTGTAAAAGATTTTGTGTTTTTATCGTCTTTTTTGCCCAAACCCCTTGCCAAACAGGGGCAGATTGGGTAAAATAAATAGAGATATGCGTTAAGCATCTGAGATTAAATTTATGGAGGAATTCCTATGATTTCTGCAGGCGAGTTTCGCAATGGCGTGACCTTTGAGCAGGACGGCCAGGTTCTTCAGGTCGTTGAGTTCCAGCACGTCAAGCCCGGCAAGGGCGCTGCCTTTGTCCGTACCAAGACCAAGAACGTCATCACCGGCTCTGTGGTCGAGACCAGCTACAACCCCACCGCAAAGTTCCCGCAGGCTTTCATCGAGCGTAAGGACGTGACCTACAGCTACGAGGACGGCGATCTGTACCACTTCATGGACAACGAGACCTACGATGACATCCCCGTCAACGCAGCCGACGTGCCCGATAACTTCAAGTTCTGCAAGGAGAACGAGCTGTGCAAGCTGCTGAGCTACAAGGGCAAGGTGTTCAGCGTCGAGATTCCCAACTTCATCGAGCTGGAAGTCACCCAGACCGAGCCGGGTGTCAAGGGCAACACTGCTACCAACACCCTGAAGCCCGCTACCGTTGAGACCGGTGCCGAGATCCGTGTGCCTCTGTTCATCAACGAGGGCGATCACATCCGCATCGATACCCGCACCGGCGAGTATATGGAGCGCGTCTGATCATTTGTCGCATACCGGGCAGCGGGCAACCGCTTGCCCGGTTTTTGTATCATACACAAGGAGGGCATTTCAGATGGAACTGAACAAGAAAGCAGCCTACCTGCAGGGCCTGGTGGACGGTCTGGGCGTGGATGAGAGCACCAAAGAGGGCAAGATCATCAAGGCCATGGCCGCACTGCTGGGCGAGATGGCCGATGCCATTGCCGCCATGGACGAGGATCTGACCCAAGCCTACGACCAGATCAACGATCTGAGCGAGGAGCTGGAGGATCTGGAAGCCGACCTGTACGAAGACGAGGATGCCGAGGACGAAGATGACGACGCAGCCGACGAGGATGAGGATGCGGGAGATGACGACATCGCCAGCGAGCCCTTCTATGAGGTAGCCTGCCCCGCCTGCGGCGAGACCGTCTACGTCAGCGAGGATGATCTGGATGCAGGCGAAGCCAACTGCGCCCACTGCGGCGTGACCTTTGAGGTCGCACTGGAAGGCGACGAGGACGAAGCCAAGGACGCCCCTGTGCAGTACGAGGTGACCTGCCCCGCCTGCGGAAAGACCGCCGTATTTGAGGAGGATGAGCTGCTGGACGGCGCGCCCAAGTGCCCCAACTGCGGCGAACCGCTGGACTTTGAGGTGACCGAGGAGTAAACGCTTCTTCATCGCCCGTGAAAAGGCAATTTTGGAAAATCCGCAGATTTTCCAAAATTGCAATCTAAAAAAGAAATTCCTATGAATATGGCCAAAGCGCACGCGAAGGTCATTCCAAATCGTCCCTGTAAAAACGCAATGCCGGGCAGTCCGCAGACTGTCCGGCATTGTTCATTTTAAATTGATTCAGCGGTTCTCGTTGGCCTTCTGCAGCCAGATGCCGCCGATGTCCAGCGCGTTGTACAGGCCGTGCTTGGTGGTCTGGCGCGCTACGCGCTCCTGCGGTGCCTTGGTGGTATCCGTAGAAAGCAGCATCAGGTGTACCTTGTCGGCTACCTGTTGCTCGCCCACCGGGGTGGTGGTCAAAATCTGCAGATACAGCACATAGGGATCGGTCATGCTGCCGTAATACAGCTCATTGTCCTTGCGGACGAGGGGCTTGCCTTTATAAGTCAATTTCGGTGTATATGCCATCGTGAAAGCCTCCCTATCGTTTGATTCATCTTAGTATAGCACATCCTGCCTATTGGATGCAAGCGTTTGCGGCAGGGCACTGTCTGTTTTGCACCAAAACAGCCCCGCACCGTGCAAAACCGGCGGCACATTTTTGGCAAATGGGGCTTGCTGTTGGGTGCAGTTATGCTATACTATAAGCAGAACCGCCCGTACTCCGGGCCGGAAGTGAGGGAACGACAATGGCAGATTATCAGGAATACCGGCGACGCATCCTGCACCGGCGCTGGCGCAGGGTGTTTATCATCGTTGCTCTGCTGGCGCTTCTGGCTCTGCTGAGCGCCATCGGCATCCTGTGGAAGGTGCTGCACCGGGAGCGCGTGGATACCGCCCTGAGCCAGAACACCATTCTGCGGCAGGTGACCACGGACAACACATGGAATACGGTCAGCTATCCGCTGGCCCGGCAGCTGCGGGTGCAGACACTGGAGGACAGCACCGAGACCGCGCTGGACTTCCGCATGGCGGCGCTGCCGGCCAGTGCCCCGGTGGAAAAAAGCTGGTTTGCACAGGCCAGCTTTGTGGGCGACAGCCTGACGCAGGGCTTGCAGATCTACGATACTGGTCTGCCCGGGGCGCAGTTCTGCGCCTATAAGGGGGTAGGCCCCAACGCCTTTGTCAACGGTACCAGCTGCAAGCGGGCGGACGGCGTGACAGAGATCCCGCTGGACGCGCTGACCGCGCAGCAGCCCAAGGCCGTCTATGTGCTGCTGGGCAGCAATGTGCTGGGGCAGGACACCGATTACACCAGCTTTCTGACCTACTACCGTTTGATGCTGGATATGATCAGTCAGGCACTGCCGGATGCAAAGATTTATGTGCAGTCCATCACGCCAGTGCGGCCGGAGGTGAGCGCGCAGGCAAACCACGCAGGGCTGAACCGCGACCGTCTGTGCCACATCAACAACGAACTTGCCGCCATTGCACTGGAAAAGAACTGCTACTTCCTCAACCTGTGGGAGGTGCTGGCGGACGAAAACGGCGACCTGATCGAAAGCTACGCCCAGCCGGACGGCTACCATATCAAGCCGGAGGGCTACGCTGTATGGGTGGACTACCTTTGCAGCCACACCATGGAGTAAAAATACAAAAGTCGCTGTCCTTGCGGACAGCGCCTTTTGTGCTTTATCGGGCTTTTTTATCAGAACAGGCCGGTGATCTTGCCGTCGGCGTCCACATCAATGTTCACGGCGGCGGGCTTTTTGGGCAGGCCGGGCATGGTCATGATGTTGCCGCAGATCACCACCACAAAGCCTGCACCGGCTGCCAGACGCACCTCGCGCACCTCCATGGTGAAGCCGGTGGGCGCACCGGTCAGCTTGGCGTTGTCGCTGAAGCTGTACTGGGTCTTGGCAATGCACACGGGCAGGTTGCCGTAGCCCATCTCGGTCAGCTCGGCCAGCGTCTTGCTGGCGGCGGCGCTGTAATTCACGCCGTCGGCGCGGTAGATCTTGGTGGCAATGGCGTTGATCTTGTCCTTCAGGGGCATCTCCAGCGGGTAGGTGTACTGGATGGGACGATCCTCCAGGATCTCAAGCACCTTCTCAGCCAGTGCCTTGCCGCCCTCGCCGCCCTTGGCGAACACCTCGCTCAGCACGCAGGGCACGCCCTGCTCGGCGCAGACCTGCTCCACATAGGCCTGCTCCTCGGCGGTGTCGGTAGGGAAGGCATTGATAGCAACCACCACCGGCAGACCGAAGCCGTTTTTCAGGTTGTCGATGTGGCGGATCAGGTTGGAAGCACCGGCCTTGACGGCCTCGAGGTTGGGCTGGTTCAGGTCTGCCTTGGCTACGCCGCCGTGGCTCTTGAGGGCGCGCACGGTAGCCACCAGCACACAGGCAGAGGGGGCAATACCGGCATAGCGGCACTTGATATCCAAGAACTTCTCCGCACCCAGATCAGCACCGAAGCCGGCCTCGGTAATGGTGTAGTCTGCCAGCGAGAGGCTGAGCTTGGTGGCCAGCACGCTGTTGCAGCCGTGGGCAATGTTGGCAAAGGGGCCGCCGTGGATGATGGCGGGGTTGTTTTCCAATGTCTGCACAAGGTTCGGGTCCAGTGCGTCCTTTAGCAGGGCGGTCATGGCACCGGCTGCGCCGATCTCACCGGCGGTCACCGGCTTGCCGTCGTAGGTATAGGCGCACACGATGCGGGACAGCCGCTCCTTCAAATCGGAGATGCTGGTGGCAAGGCAGAAGATGGCCATGACTTCGCTGGCCACGGTAATGTCAAAGCCGTCCTCGCGGGGGGTGCCGTTCACCTTGCCGCCCAGACCGTCCACGATGAACCGCAGCTGCCGGTCGTTCATGTCCATGCAGCGCTTCCAGGTGATGCGGCGGGGATCGATATTCAGCGGGTTGCCCTGCTGGATGCTGTTGTCGATCATGGCAGCCAGCAGGTTGTTGGCGGTGCCAATGGCGTGCAGATCGCCGGTAAAGTGCAGGTTGATGTCCTCCATGGGCACCACCTGTGCATAGCCGCCGCCGGCAGCGCCGCCCTTTACGCCGAACACGGGGCCAAGGCTGGGCTCGCGCAGGCAGAGCATGGTCTTTTTGCCCAGTGCGTTCATGGCGTCGGCCAGACCTACGCTGGTGGTGGTCTTGCCCTCACCGGCGGGGGTGGGGCTGATGGCAGTGACAAGGATCAGCTTGCCCTGCTTTTTGGCGTTGTGGATCAGCCGGTGGTCGATCTTGGCCTTGTAGCGGCCATAGGGGATCACACTTTCCTCCTCCAGACCCAGCTGAGCTGCGATCTGGGTGATGGGCTTCATTCTGGCTTCCTGCGCGATCTCGATATCGGTCTTCATACAGACATCCTCCTTGATAGCAAAAAAGGGCAGCTTTGCGCAGCAATTGCGCAAGGCTGCCCAGACGGTCGGCATTGACATCCCCAGCACCCCTGCACTGTGGTGCTCCACAAGGTTCCGTCAGCAGGGATGCGGTCTATGCTGTAAAGATAGCACACCACCGGGGTGTTTGTCAAGGAGGTACAGTTACAAAAATCACCCATAAATGCATAAAATTTTTTGCGTTATCCAGGGGTTTGTGCTATACTTATTCTGGGTTATTATGAAAACAACGACAGAAAGCAGGAAATCCGTTTATGCTGCAAAATCCTCAGTTACATTATCTGGACAACGCGGCCACCACCATCGTAGCGCCCGAGGTGGCGGACGTCATCGACAAGGCCATGCGGGAGCACTGGGCAAACCCTTCCAGCCTGTACGGCCCGGGCGCGCGCAGTGAAGAAGCTCTGAACGCCGCCCGCGCCGCCGTAGCGCGCACGCTGGGCTGCAAAAGCCGGGAACTGTACTTTACCTCCTGCGGCAGCGAGAGCAATAATCTGGCGCTGCTGGGCGCGGTGCAGACCCGCACCTTCGGCAAGGGCATTGTAGTGTCCGGCTTCGAGCACCCCAGTGTGCAGCGGCCGCTGGAGCGTCTGGCAAAGCAGGGCTACGACGTTACCGTGGTAGCTCCCCGGGCAGACGGCACGCTGGACATTGACGCCATGCTGGAGCGGGTGGACAAGAACACCATCCTTGTGGCCTGCATGATGGTGAACAATGAGATCGGCACCCGCAACGATGTGGAACGCCTTGCCGCCGAGGTAAAGCACCGCAACAGCCGTACCATCGTCCATGTGGACGCGGTGCAGGCATGGATGCGTGTGCCCATCAAACTGGACAACATTGATACGCTCTCGGTGAGCGGCCACAAGATCCATGCGCCCAAGGGCATTGGCGCGCTCTACCTTTCCGACCGGCTGGTGCAGGCCTTCCAGCCGCCCTATCTGGGCGGCGAGCAGGAGCGGCAGATGCGCCCCGGCACCGAAAACCTGCCCTACGCCATGGGTCTGGCCGCAGCGGCCACCCGTCTGGCCAAGACCATGAAGAGCCGGGACACTGCCATGCGTGCACTGAACCGGCAGCTGCGGGAGGGGCTGAAAGCCTTCCCGGAGGTAGTCATCAACAGCCCGGAGAACGCCGTGCCCGAGGTGCTGAACTTCAGCGAGATGTGCATCAAGAGCGAGACCATGCTGGCTTTTCTGGCCGAAGAGCAGATCTACGTCTCCTCGGCCAGCGCCTGCGGGCGCGGTCAGCCCAGCCACACGCTGGCAGCCATGGGGCGCGACCCGCTTGCCATCGACACCGCCATCCGGGTGTCCTTCTGCGCCGACAACACCCCGGAGGATGTGGATGCCTTCCTCAACCGCTTCGAGGACGGCATGAAGCACTTGCAGAAGATCAGAAAGTAAAAACAGAAGCCGCAGAACGGCTGACAGTTTCTCTGAGGACCGTCCGCTGGGGTGGGACCCTGTTGCCCGCAGGGCAATAGGGCGGGCGATGGAATGGCCCGATTCGTGTCCGAGGAGAAAGCTCCCGCACACGCCCTCCCCTGCCGTTTCCCGCACCAGCACGGCGGTCTCCTCGATGCAGGCGTTGGAGCAGCGCAGCCGTTTGAGCACCCGGCGGGTGTCGGCCTCGCCCAGAGCGCCCAGCAGCGCCGCCCAGCGCACCGGCAGGTTTTCTTCCCCCGCCGGGCAGGCATCCACCACCGGCTTTGCGGCGGTCAGGCTTTCCGGGGTCAACTCCGGCAACACCACCGCCAGCACGGCGGGTTCCAGATACGCCCCCGGCTGCGGGGCAGCCAGCAGCTTTGCCAGTTCCTCCTGAATGCGCTCTGCAGAGATGCAGTCCAAGTGCGGTGCCAGCTGCCGCGCCGCCCGGGCTGTGGCTGCATCCAGCGCAAAGCCGAACCTTGCGGCAAAGCGGTACAGCCGCAGGATGCGCAGCGCGTCCTCGGTGAACCGCTGGCGGGGCACACCCACCGCCCGTACGATGCCGCTTTGCAGGTCGGCCTGCCCGCCAAAGGGGTCCACAAGGCCCTCTTTTTCATTGTAGGCCATGGCGTTGATGGTAAGATCCCGCCGGGCCAGATCCTTCCGCACATCCGGCACAAAGTGTACCTCGTCCGGGTGGCGGCCATCTGTGTAGGTGCCTTCTGTACGGAAGGTGGTGATCTCGTAAAGGGCACCGCTCTGCTTCACCGTTACCGTGCCGTGCTGCAGGCCGGTGGGGATGCACCGCTGCGCGCCGAACAGCTCCATCACCTGCTGCGGCAGAGCACTGGTGCACAGGTCCCAGTCGTGCGGTGTAAGGCCCAGCAGACTGTCCCGCACGCAGCCGCCCACCACGTAGGCTGCATAGCCCGCCCTGTGCAGGGTGTCCAGCAGCTCTGCCGCACCCTCGTCCATCCGGATGGTCATGGCTGTGCCTCCTCGTACTGCAGGGTGATGCTTTTGCCGTCAAAGCCGCACTCCGCCGCCGGGAAGATGCTCTGTGCCTGCGCGGCATACTCCTCCGGGTCGGTGATCATGGGGGAATAATGGGTCAGCCAAAGCCGCTTTGCCCTCGCCTGCGCGGCAAGGGTCGCGCTCTGCCCAAAGGTGCTGTGCCCCCACTGACGGGCCTGGTCTTCCTGCTCCGGAAGGGCATAGGTGGCATCGCATATCAGCAGGTCTGCGTCATGCGCTGCCTGCAAATAATACGGGCAGGGGGCCGTATCGCCGGAAAATACCACGCTCAACCCCTTGCGCGGGGCGCCCAGCACCTGCGCAGGCTGCACCGTTCTGCCCTCCACGGCAACGCTCTGCCCTTTCTGCAGCATCTTCCATTGCTGCACCGGCACCCCCAGCGCCCGGGCCTGCTCCGGCGAAAATTTGCCTGCACGGGGCAGCTCCAGCCGGTAGCCAAGGCTTTTTACCCGGTGCTTTGTGGCAAACGGCACCATCCGCGCACCGGCAGGCCAGCCCTCGCTCAGCGCATCCAGCGCCAGCGGCTGGCCCTGCATAAGCACCTGCGGCTTCACCGGATAGGGCAGCGGGCCGGTCAGTGCCCGCACCGCCGCCCAGATATCCGGCAGGCCCTCCGGACCCAGCAGCGCAAGCGGCCTTGTGCGGCCCTGCGCCCCCAGAGTCTGCAAAAGGCCCGGCAGACCAAAGATGTGGTCGCCATGGTAGTGGGTCAGGCAGATGGCATCTGCCCGCATCAGGTTCACGCCTGCCCGGTGTGCCGCTGCCTGCGTGCCCTCGCCGCAGTCCCACAGCAGGCCGTGGCCGCCGCAGGCAGCAAACGCCGCCGAAAGCGCCCGGTCCGGCAGTGGCATGGTAGCCGCAGTGCCCAGCAGTGTAATGGTCAGCATAAAATCGTTCTCCCTGTACAATGTATCTCTTAAGGTTTTATTGTACCACAGCCGGGCCGGTTGCACAATCAGTGCCTGCGGCGCATAGGATGGCCCAGCACAGCAAAAAGGGGGCAGCGGGATGAGACGCAAAAAAGGGGATCCTTTTTCCGGCAGGCCGCACAGCGGCCTTGGATGGGTGCTTCTGCTCGCCGCACTGGCCCTGTTTCTGCTGGCCGGTGCGCCCGGCTGCATGGCCCAGCGGATGGCGTGGTCTGCCCGGGGAACGATGATCTTTCTGCCCAGCGGGTTTTGAAAAAATGGGAGCATCCTGCTGCACAGAACACTCCCATTTTTCTTTTTATTTTCCATCCGAATAGGGCAGCTGGCCGGTCAGGGTCAGCGTTTCGGCAAGCTCGTCCTCCGAGCGGAACCGCCACGCCGCCGCTCCCACGGCCACATAGCAGGCATCGGCACGACCCTCCGGTGTAACGGCAAGGATCATCGTTTCACCGTCGCCCACCGCCGTTACCATGCCATCCGCACTCACAGTTGCCACGCCCGGATTGCTGCTGATCCATGTCATCGTTCCGTTTTTGGCGCCTGCAGCCTGCGCGGTCAGCTTCTGACTGGCTCCCACTGCCTGCAGCAGCATGGCGTTTTTGCTCATCTGCACCCGTCCGATCTCCGATGTGACCGTTACCGTGCAGCGCAGCACCTGCCCGGCTGTGGTCAGTGCGCTGATGACGGCCTTGCCGGACCCCTGCGCCTTTACGGTACCGTTTGTGCTTACCGATGCCACCGCCGGGTTGCTGCTGACCCACTGCCGCACATAGGTAAACCCGCCTTTGTTCTGTTCCAGCTTCAGCTGTTTCGTCGGGGCAGGCTCCTGCTCTGTAATGGTAAGCGTCAGATCGCTGGTGTTCAGCACCAGGCGGCTGGCTGTGCTTTTGCGCACCGTGATGGTACAGGTGGTCTTTTCGCCGCGCTCATTGCGGGCCGTGACGGCCGCAGTGCCCTCGGCATGGCCGGTCACCCTGCCGGTGC
>ERZ773113.1733-NODE-1733-length-10259-cov-3.765582_pt1 | contig 10259 bp, 10 predicted proteins | sample MGYA00580565_ERZ773113 | MGnify/ENA primary metagenome ERZ773113 (study PRJEB29015, sample SAMEA2737827) | human gut metagenome | biome: human gut; feature: human-associated habitat; material: faeces | place: China | collected 2012 ...
TTACGGGTAATTATGATGTTGGTGGAAGCTCTATGGATATGAGAATGAGACAATTAGATATTTCTCTTTTTCTGTTTTTACAAAACCCTATATTTGGTGGTGGCTTGAGTATGATTTATTATTTAATGACAGATATATCAATCCCGGAACTTGCAGGTGCGGAGTCTCAATTATTTTATTTGTTGATTGAACGTGGTTTGTTAGGTATATTGGGATATCTATGGCTGATAATTTCAATGTGCAAATTATTGCCTTCATATAGAAAGTTCAACATGGTTTTTGTTGGTATCTGGGTATTGGCTTCTTTCGTATCATTAACAGTGGGATTATATATAAATTTTCCGATTATATTTTTGCTCATTATATATAAGAGTCAGAAACTTAATTTATTAAAAAGATAATGTTCTCTATTATTATTCCTCTATATAACAAGGCTGATTATATTGCAGAAACACTGAAGTCAGTTCTGAATCAAACATATTGTGATTATGAAGTAATCGTGGTGAATGATTCATCGACAGATAATAGTTTGGAAGTGGCTTCTAGTTTTCAGGATGAACGAATTCATATTTATACAAAAGAAAACGAAGGTGTATCAGCAGCACGTAACTATGGTATTATGCATGCTAAATATGATTATATTGCTTTTCTGGATGCAGATGATATTTGGGAATCTGATTATTTGGAATGCCAAAAGAAGTTGATAGAAATCTATCCTGATGCTGGGATTTATTCTACTGCTTTCTACTCTTTGGAAAAGGGGAAACGGAAACTTCGTAATGTATTGATTAACGAACACACACACTTCCTTGTTCATGATTATTTTAAAGAATCCGTAATGAATGGATTATCCATTTGCTGGACTAGCTCCTTGTGCTTAAAAAAAGAAATGATAAAGGAGATACCAATGTTTCGAGTAGGTATTAAGCGTGGTGAGGATTTGGACCTTTGGCTTAGAATAGCGTTGAATTATGATGTAGCCTATTTGAACCTTCCGAAAGTCTTTTATAGAACAGGGTTATCTGATAGTCTTACATCAGATTATTCTAAAAATGGAGAATTTCCTTATTACGAGTGGTTTAACTTTACATCGGAAAGTTCTTATTATAGAAAGTATGTGATTTTAGTTGTGTATATACATGCAAAAAATGCATTTATACATCATGATTACGATACATGTTTGGCCGAGTTGTGGAGTGTTAAAACTATTGCTTGGAGATTCAAATGGGCAGAGCGATTATTATTACTAGTAATTTCATGGATAAAAAGTAAATAATGAATATCATTTATTTTGTTCCCAATATTACCATTGCAGGAGGTATATTCCGTATAGTGTCAGACAAGATGAATTATTTGGCGGAAAATATGGAAGGACGGCTTTTTTTGGCATATTATGGTAATGGACAGGAAAAACCTATATATCCTTTGCACCCGAACATTCAACTGTTACCTATTGATATAGAGTGGAAGGTAGGCTTTGGAAAGAAAATTAATAGAGTATGGAAAAATATAAGTATTATACGTCACATATTTAAAAAATATAAGATAGATATTGCTGTCAATGCCAATGCTCCTTTATTGATATGGATATTACCATTTATTTGTCGGCGGATAAAGAAGATCCATGAGTTTCATTTTTCTTATAAAGGACAACAGATATTAGATGAGGAAATTTTTAAATCGCGAGGAAAGAAATTTTTAGTTCAATATTTAAGAAAGTGTTGTTTGACAAAATTCGATAAGGTAATTGCATTAACAGAGTCTGACAAGAAAATGTGGAATTTACCGAATATATTTGTAATACCTAATTTTAGCAATATACAACTACATGAAAGAAATGGTAGAAAAAGCAAAGTTGCTATATCAGCAGGTAGATTAGAATCTGTAAAAGGTTATAATCGATTGATTGCAGCTTGGGTGATAGTTGCACAAAAGTGTCCGGACTGGCAATTGGAAATTTGGGGTGAAGGAAGTCTGCGAGAAAGTCTTCAACGACAAATTGATGCTTTGCATCTTTCATCAGTTGTTCATCTGAAAGGTGTTTCACCTAGTATAGGTGAAGTATATTCTCATTCTTCTTTTTTTGTCATGTCATCTTTGTATGAAGGTTTCCCGTTGGTATTGGTGGAGGCGATGAATTGTGGCTTGCCTTGTGTTAGTTTTGACATTACTGGAGCAAATAGTATCATAGACAATGGTAAGAATGGATTTTTAGTGCCGGATAATGATGTAAATGCCTTGGCGGAAGCTTGTATAAAATTGATAGAAAATAAAGTATTACTAGAAGATATGGGTAAGCAGGCTTATATGTCGGGAAAATGCTTTTCAAAACCAAAGGTAATGCAAAAATGGTTAGACCTGTTTAGGGAACTGATGAGAGAATAAACCGCATGATTGGAAAGAAATATAACTACATACAAATTAGTTTACTATTAATATGTTAGAAAAGAAAATTGCATTGTTGACTTCTGTTACATTTAATAATATTGGTAACGGATTTATAGATTTGGGTGCTGAAGCTGCTTTGATGAAAGCATTACCGCTTAATGCTGAATTATTTAAAGTTAGCTCAAATGCTAATTTTGCAGCTACAATGGGACAAATGTTCATGCTGAAAGAAAACCCAATAATAAATTGGTTATGGGTACATACCATGCAAAGGGCTGCTAAAAAGCTTCATGACCGTTCATACAAAACGGTAAAAACGCAAAATATCTTTAGTATGGCCAGTATGGTTAAATGTGATTATTTTATAATTCCGGGATGTGTATTAACTGTTCCATTTTTTACGATTTATGGAGATTTAATAAAGAGAAAAGCAGAACAAGGAAGTAAGATTATTTTTTTAGGTGCAAGCGGAAACTTCTATACAGAATATGAAGTCAAATTTGTTTCTGAATATTTAAGAAAATTGCGGCCTTACGCTATAATGACCCGTGATAGCCTTGCCTATTAAGTACTATGCAAATTTTACAAAAAATAGTTATAATGGAATAGATAATGTGTTCTTTGTGAATTTACTTAATTTACCCCAAATAGATACTGATTTAACACCGTATGTAGTATTGAATATTGAAGAACCTAAGCATTATAGGATAAAAGAAGAACTGAAAAATATTTTTAAAGAAAAGAATATTGTTTATTCTTATCATAAGCCTTTTCCTTATACAAAAGTTAGTAAGTTAGTAAAAAATGGAGTGATAGTATCTGATAATCCAATGGATTATTTACTCCTTTACCGGAATGCTTCAGAAGTTTATTCTGATAGAGTACATGCTTGTATCCCTACTTTGGCATTTGGAAATAAAGCAAGATTGTTTAGCAATAGTCCTAGGATAGCCTTGTTTGAAAATGCGAAAATTCCTGATGTAAGGGAAAGACTTGTCAGCATAGAAGGATTAAAAGAAATGCAGGACAAACAAATTGCATTTCTAGCTTCATTATTACAGTAATAAAGAGAATGGTAATATGAATATATTGTTTTTTTATCGTGTTTATCCTAATTATGGTGGTGTTGAGGTAGTGACAACTGTACTTGCCAATCGTTTTATAAAGGATGGACATGGTGTTATCATAGCTTCAATAGAACAACCGCATATTGAACTAGCTTGTCAATTACTACCAGATGTAAAGCTTGTCAAATTAGACTATCCTGTTTGTTCTATAAAAAATATGAGGAAGTTACATCGATTAATTATAAATGAAAAAATTGATATTATAATTAATCAGTGGGGACTTCCTTTTATGTCAACATTGCTGTGTAGAGTGGCTATAAAAAGAACATCATGTAAATTGATTTCGGTATTACATGGTGCTCCAAATACGTCTAAATTAATTATTAAGGCACGTGATAAATGTGAAACAGTTTATAACCCTTTTTTGAAATACATATATCATGCTATAATGTATCTAAAAGAAGAGTTGGTAAAAGCTAGCATTCGTTATAATTGTAGCCATTGTGAAAAATATGTTCTTCTTTCATCTCATTTTATCAAGCCGTTAAGTGATTATGCACATATAAAGAGAACTGAGAATATTATAGCAATAGGCAATCCTGTTACTATTCCTGTGTATTTTGAAGAATGGGAGTTAAAACAGAAGAAGAAGCAGCTGTTATATGTAGGAAGAATGGATTATGAAAATAAACGAGTAAATAGAATAGTGGAAGCTTGGAAAGTTCTTTATGAAAAATATGTTGATTGGGAACTTGTTTTGGTGGGAGAAGGCCCTTATAAAAGTACATTGGAAGAATATATTAGAAGATATGATATTCAACGTGTTTGTTTCAAAGGCTTTCAAGTATCTCCTCCCATACAACATTATAAGGAAGCTTCTATATTTTTATTGACTTCTGATTTAGAAGGGTTTGGATTAGTAGTTATTGAAAGTATGAGTTATGGAGTGGTCCCAGTTGTGTATGGAAGTTATGAAGCTATATATGACATCATAGACAATGGAAAGTCTGGCTTAATAACTCCGATACCTTATAATAGTCAAAAAACAATTGACTGCATCAGCTTGCTAATCGAGAATGAAAAATTAAGAAAAGAAATGGCAAAGGAAGCCATGTGTAAGGCGAAATGTTTTACAATTGATTCTGTTATTACAAGGTGGTATAATCTGTTTGAAGAAGTATTATAAACTTCCATAAAAATAAATTATCATTTAATTTATGCTCCCTCTATTGCTTAATAAAATCATACAAACAGATAAATTGCTGTTTTTACATTTGGTTACTCAGAAAAACAGAATTTACACCTTTCTCAACCCCGTATCTTACCTCATAGCTTTAGAAAACAAATCCCTATTTGAACAATTCGATGGTATTTTTGCCGATGGCTCTTTACTGGTTTCTGCCATAAGATTAGTATACGGAAAGCGAGTGACCAGACGTAGTTTTGATATGACCTCCCTTGCTCCCGAATTGTTGAATTACCTCATGGAAAGCCGTAAAACGCTCTATATCGTAGCCTCGGGTCAAGAACAAGTGGAGTGTTCTGTGAAGATATTTCAAGAACAATATCCTGGGTTGAGAATAGCAGGATTCAGGAACGGATATTTCTCTTCGGATGCTGAAATGAATAAGGAAGCTTCTCATATAGTCGAATTAAATCCGGATTTTCTGATAGTAGGTATGGGGGCCTTGATGCAGGAAAAGTTTCTGCTTAAGGTAAAAAAGATGGGTTACCAAGGCATCGGCTTTACGTGTGGTGGCTTTGTTCACCAAACGGCAATGAATAGGATGCACTATTATCCGAACTGGGTTGATAAGATGAATTTGCGTTTCGTTTATAGAATGTATAAAGAGAAACATACACGTACAAGATATCTGCAAGCTGCATTCTTGTTTCCGGTACGCTTTATCGGGGAAAGAATTTTCGGATGAAAGAGCAGACTTTGCTTATTGCCATGTAAATAATGGAGAATGGCAACAACAGGACGAAGATAGCAGTAGGAATAATTTTTCCGAGTATTTTTAATACATCTGTTTTCATGCTGCAAATATAAATTAAAATTCATAGAATAGTGAAATTAAGAACTCTAATATTTCTGGGGGGACTCTTTGGAGGAATGAATGTTATCAAAGGGCAGGCTTTTTATGGTACTACAGGACTACTTCATGCACCTACTGCCGTTATGCAGAAAGATAAAACCGTTATGCTGGGAGGAAATATGCTTGATGTAAATATACTTTCCCGATATTGGGTGAGAAGTGAATATCATTCCTATACCTATAACTATTATATAAATTGTACTTTGTTTCCTTGGCTGGAAGTAGCATATACTTGTACGTTGGTAAAGGGGATACATGGTTCTTCTTATTGGCCTCAGCAAACTTGGGGCAGCTTTACCAATCAGGACAGATCGTTTCATTTCCGGTTGAGGGCATGGAAAGAAGGCTGGTGGAAGGCTTGGACGCCTCAGGTAGTGATTGGTGCGAATGATCCGGGAAGCCATTCTTCAAATGGAGGTGGAGACATAGATTGGGGGGGCGGTGGTAGCGGAAACCACAATTACTTGACACGTTATTATCTGGCGGCAACGAAACATGTTGAATTTAGTGGAATAGGTACAGTGGGGGTTCATGTAGCTTGGGTTATCGGTAAAGCTATGAGTGATGTGCATTATAGCCGTCCTGCTGCAGGGATAAACTTTTACTTTGGCATAAAGGGCGAAGGTTTCTGGCAGAAAGCTCTGAATGGATTTAATCTGATGGCGGAAGTGTGTCCCGGACATGCGGAAGATCTGCATACAGCAACTTATACTGTGAATGTGGGTGGAACTTATTCAATATGGAAAGACCATATCAATCTTATTGCTGAACTGAATGACGGTAAATATTTTATCGGAGGCATATTCTTTAAATTACATCTCAAATAACTGACTTGATTTCTAGTGGATGAAGCATTATAAGAATAGCCGGAATCACTTGGAAAAAGTAGTTCCGGCTATTCTTATATAACGATATTTGTATGTCCTGTTTTTATTATCCTACAATGTATTTAGCATTCTTGCCGCTTATTTTACGAATGAATACCACAAGCAGCCACGATACGCCAAATGCCACGACTGCGGCAGCGGGAATTTGTAAAGGCACGGGAACACCGATATTGCGCATCAGGACTACACCTGGACCTGTGAAAAAATAATGTATCATATAGATGCCGAAACCACATACGGTCAAGTTTGCCAGCATACGCTGGATCAGTTCTGAACGTACTTTTACTTTCTTGGCTATGAGGAAGAAGGGGATAGTCATCATAATCACATTCAAAGAATTATAGGTGAAGAACAGTTCTAACATTTCATCAGTGCATTGTGGTAATGCGGTCATGTGGCGGAAACCGAAGAATGTGACCATGTAACCTGCCAGAAACATGGGGATACAGACTGACAGTATCTTACTCCATGACCAGTCGTGGTTGCGCAGATAGTGTCCCAATAGCAAGTACCCGTTGAATCCGGCAAAATAATAGAGCATATTGAACGAGTTCCACGCACAGCCTCCCCAAATGTATGGGGATACGAACTGATAATAATAAGGTAACAAGCTGGTTATTCCCCATGCGACAAGAAACCATAGTTTGGCTTTCTCCGAGGCCTTTTCTACCCATGCGGAGAAAATAGGAAGGTATAGATATAATCCGATAAGCAGATAGATATACCACATATGTACGTCTAATAAAGAGAAATTGAGAGGCATTTCTGCTATATAACCCAATGATACGTTGAGTGACTGACGGGCGGCTTCTTCACCGCTATAAGGGAAAAAGTCAAGGATTATTTCAGGATTAAGTCCCAACAATCCTGTAAACCAGGGAAATAAATTATAAATGACACTCCAGATAAGGAACGGCCAGAATACACGGCTGATTCTTTTTTTGTAGAAAGCGGATATTTCGCCACGTACGGGGAGCAGCAATGCTCCTGTAATCATGACAAACAGTGGGACACACGGACGGAGAAAGGCTCCGTAGGCGGCTCCCCAGAATTTGATTTCATCAATGTTGGCTGGCGGTTCGCCGGGGTAAAAGTTGAACGGGTCTGCACTATGGCAGCAAACTATGGTGAACATGGCTACCAAACGAACGACATCCAGCCATACCACATGTTTTCTTGTGGTGTTTATAGCAATAGGTTGATTCATAATTTAATTTTTGATTTGACAGGCACAAAGGTACGCTTTCTCTGAGGATTATTTCTTGCTTTGGAACAAAAAATAAAAAGAACTATCCGCAATCATACTACAAAATGAGAATCCTCCCACTGCAAGAGTCACAATCATTTGTCTTTTGCAGGGGGAGGAATTCTATTTAGGGTTAGAGGGTTATTTTAGTCCTCTGTTCTTCAACAAGGGATCAATACCAGGTTCTTTGCCACGGAAATTGACATACATGTCCATTGCATCGTCAATGCAGCCGGGAGTGAGGATATATTTGCGGAACTTTCCTGCTACTTCTTGATTAAAGATATCGCCTGTTTCCTTGTATGCCTCGTATGCGTCACAATCCAGCACTTCTGCCCAAATATAACTATAGTAACCGGCAGTATATCCACCACCCATGGTGTGGTTGAAATAAGTGGTGCGATAGCGTGACGGAATTTGTTTCAGCAATCCGCGCTTACCTAATGTTTCTGCTTCGAACTGCATAACGTCCATATCATCGGGAATTTCTTTTAATACATGATAATCCATATCCAGCAGGGAAGCAGCTAAATATTCAGCCGTAGCGAAGCCTTGTCCGTATTTGCCACTCTTGTCCATTTTTTCAACCAGTCCGGCAGGAATAACTTCATCTGTCTGATAATGTTTGGCATACATTTTCAGTACTTCCGGTTCAGTAGCCCAGTGTTCATTGATTTGAGAAGGAAGTTCTACAAAATCGCGTACTACATTAGTGCCTGATGTTCCTTTGTATTCACATTTTGTCAGCAGTCCATGCAGAGCGTGGCCAAATTCGTGGAACAAAGTTTCTACTTCATCCATTGTCAATAGAGAGGGAGTATCGCCTACCGGTTTGGTAAAGCTGCAAACATTGCATACTAACGGACGGGTATCTCCTTGTTGTTCGCGGTAGTTGCTCATCCATGCGCCGCCACTTTTTCCGGAGCGTGGGAAATAATCGACGTAGAAGATACCGAGTTGCGAACCGTCTGCGTCTTTCACTTCAAAGACTTCCACATCAGGATGGTAGGTAGGGACACCTTCGAGCTTGGTAAGAGTGATACCATATAGCTTGTTGGCTACAGTGAAAGCGCCATTGCGCACATTCTCCAGCTTGAAGTAAGGTTTTGTATCTTCTTCGGACAGGTTGTATTTTTCTTTCCGTAGTTTCTCGGTATAATACCACCAATCCCATGCTTCCAGTTTTTCTCCTTTGCCTTCCTTATCCATTAATTTCTGAAGTTCGGTAGCTTCCGCTTTTGCTTTTGGCAGTGCATAGCTCCAAAGGTTGTTTAGAAGGCTCATTACGTTGCTGGCGTTCTTTGCCATCGTTTCGTCGAGAACGAAGTTTGCATAGCAGTCGAAACCTAATAATTTAGCTTTTTCCAGGCGGAGAGAAACGATCTTACGGATATTTTCCTTGTTATCGTTTTCGTCGTTGTTGTTACCGCGGTTGATGTAAGCTTTGTATATTTGTTCCCGAAGCGGGCGATTTTCTGAATATTGCAGGAAAGGCAGGCGGCTGGCATTATGCAGGGTGAATAGCCATTTTCCGGGTTGTCCGGCTGCTTTTGCTTCTTCGGCAGCGCTTTGGCGGAACCATTCGGGAAGCCCGGCAAGGTCTTCCTGCTTGTCTACAAAGAGCATGAACTCATTGTTTTCGTTCAGGATATTGTTGCTGAAAGTGATGCCCAGCGTGGAGAGCTGCTTGTTTATCTCGCGCAGGCGGGCTTGCTTTTCGGCAGAAAGATTGGCGCCGGAACGTACGAAATCTTTGTATGTTTTGTCCAAAAGTCTTTGTTGCTCGGTGGTCAGGTTTAACGAATCCTTTTTCTGGTAAACGGCCTGTACTTTATTGAATAGCGCCTGGTTAAGCGATATATTGTCTCCATGTTCGGACAGTACCGGAGCGAGCTTTATGGAAAGTTCGTTCAGGGCGTCACTGGTCTCGGCATCCGTCATGTTGAAGAAGATGGCGCTTACCCGGTTGAGTATGGGTGAACTGTTGTCAAAAGCAACGATTACATTTTCAAAATCCGGCGCTTCGGTATTGTCGACAATAGCCCGGATATTGGCATTTTGCTCTTCTATTCCCTGAAGGAATGCCGGTTCGTAGTGTTCCAGCCTGATTTTGTCGAAAGGCGGAACACCGTTCGGGGTTTGAAACTCGGTGAGGAACGGATTGCTTTCCGTTTGGTTGGCACAGGAGTACATCATACAACTTGCAGCTAAAATTAGAATACTTCTTTTAAACATAAAGTCAGAGTATTAGATAATGAGTAGTTTATTGATAATTTCATCTTGGAAGGGAACGTCATTGCCGTTTGGCTATGTAGCACCATATCGGATAATGATCGGACTCTCTTATGGAACGGTCTACCGTACAGTTGTACGACCGCAGGTTCTTGCTGATTAATATGTTGTCTATTCGAAAATAGAATTTATTCTGGTTGTATGAGATGCCCAGCCCGCATCCCGATTCAGTAAAAGCATCGTCCATATCTTGCGAGATGACCCGGTGGGCATACGAAATCGGGGAGTCGTTAAAGTCGCCGCAAACGATGACCGACGGATAAGGTGAATGGGCTATTTC
>ERZ773113.1734-NODE-1734-length-10258-cov-4.206410_pt1 | contig 10258 bp, 6 predicted proteins | sample MGYA00580565_ERZ773113 | MGnify/ENA primary metagenome ERZ773113 (study PRJEB29015, sample SAMEA2737827) | human gut metagenome | biome: human gut; feature: human-associated habitat; material: faeces | place: China | collected 2012 ...
GAAAGACCGCTCTGCTGCAGCTGGCAGCGTCTGTAAATGGCAACGGTGGTGAGCCGGGGAGTGGTGAAAGTCTTATCGAGTCCTGGAACACTACGCCGAACGCGCTTGAGATGACCCTTGAACAACGCAATCACATCACTGCTCCGATCGATGAACTTGGTGTGTATAAGGGGCCCAAAATGGGCGATGCAATTTATGCGCTGGCGAATGGCAAAGGTAAGAATCGTATGTCCGGGGAGACGCTGAAAAATGTCGAGCCTGCTTCATGGTTGCTCAACATCATCAGTTCCGGTGAGATTTCGGTGCAGGAACGGCTCAGGGATGGAGGTGAAACGGTTCAAGGGGGTATGCTTCATCGCAGTATTGACCTGCTTGTTACTCCCGAACATGTACGGTCTTATGCTGATGAATCCAGTGAGGACTGCGGTCGCCGTATAGAAATAATTAAGGCCAACTCAGCACAATATTACGGGACCGCAGGGCGAGCATTTATCAAATACCTTGTCAATTTGACGAATGACGAATCTGAAACGCGTAATTATATAAAGGCAGTACATGAATATGTTGATGAAATGTTGGTATATCGCTGCAAAATGCGTGGCGATCAATTAAACACCGTCCAGAAACGGCTGTTAAAGCGCTTCGCAGTACCTGGTACTGCTGCAATTCTGGCACATGAGTCTGGAATACTGGAATGGGGTGACGACGAGATTTTTGCTACGCTGATAACCGCTTTTGATATCTGGATGGCGAATGTTCAGCCTGAAACTGACCCGAAGCTGGAAGCGCTGATGTGTCTGCAAACTACCCTGAGCAAGGAGCATCAGAAATTTGGCGACTTATCCCGAAACTTTCATTTGCCTCGTCATGCGCCAGTTTGTGGATTTTTATTACCGGAGCAACAGATGCTGGTTCTTCCAGAAGCAATTGACGGCTGGGTAAAACATCATGGTGTGAGTGCCAGGCAACTTGCCAAACTTCTTGATGCCCGTGGTTTTCTGATAAGAACGGAGAAAGACCGCCTGATTTCTCGCAAACTCGTTGGGAAAAAAACTTTCAATGGCTTAATTATTCAGGACAGTTTCCTCAGTGCCAAATTGAGCTAGCAAATGTTGGCAGCCTGTGTGGCTGCCATTTTCATTGCTGATGATTAATCGGATGACACGGAAAATCCAGGTGCATTGCCGATGTGCAGCTCAATCAACTGGCCCGTTGCTTTCAGCCGTTGCGGATGCAGGTGAGCATAGCGTTGTGATGACTGAATGCTGCGGTGTCCGAGCTGAGCCTGAACGTCATATAACGTGCCTCCCCGTGAAACGATTAATGCGGCAACCGAGTGGCGACAGGTGTGAATGCAGACCTCCTCATCATAAATCCCTGCCCGCCGGATAATGCGTCTGAAGGCCTTAGTGACATTGCAGACCGGTTTACCCGGGATTTTGCCGCCAAACATCCATATATTGCCGCCAAAGCGGGGCAGCTCATCAATCAGTTTTACCGCCCAGTCATTAAGATGGACCAGCCGCCCTGTGCCGTTCTTGGTTTCCGGCAGCCAGAGGGTTCCCTGCTGCATACTGTAATGCTCCCATTTTGCCAGTCTGAGCTCATCCCGGCGCAATCCGGTCAGTAACAGTAAACGAATATAAATACCGGCCACACGACTGTTGTCCTGACCAGCGGCATCGAATATGCGTCTGATTTCCGTTTCCGAGAAATACCGCTGACGGGCATTATTTTCACGCAACAGAGGGATGTTTGCTGCCGGGTTAACGGTCACCATCTCATGACGCAATGACCACCGGAGAAGGGCTTTCAGCAGGGCAATCACCCGGTTATTGGTGGCAGGCTGACAGGTTTCGCACAGTGATGACTGAAGGTGAGTGACGTGGCGGGGTGTGATTTCATTGAGCAGCAGATTTCCCATCACCGGGGCAATGTGGTCACGAAAGCGCTGTTCATCCTTGTTCCAGCTCTTTTTATGCAGCTTCGCCCACGGGAAATAATACTGGCTGAATGCTTCCTGAAGGGTGGGAATGGCCCGACATTTGTCACGTTCATGACGCGGGTCGGTACCGGTAGCAATCTGACGTTTCATCTCCGTGGCAATCTTTCTGGCGGTACTGACATCAATCTCCGGCCAGTGACCAATACTGATGGCTCTTTTGCGGCCCTGCCAGAGGTAGCGCAGGAGAAATTTCTTTGTGCCTTCCCCTTTACCAACCAGACACTTGAGCCCGCTGATTTCGCTGTCACTGTATTCAGCTTCACGGGAAGGGGCATCGGGTTCATTAGGGGGTAAGCCATCAATGAGGCGGTGAGTGAACTTAAAACGGCGTGGTGTGGACATGCAGAAGTCTCCTTATGCAGGGGTGATTAATGTGCTAATGCGGTCAGAAAGTGAGGCAGGGAGGGAAGAGTCCCGTACCTCAGTGTGTTATGCGAACCGTAGAAGAAAAGGCTGCATGACTATGAACTGGCATTGCAGGTCATAGGATAATGAGGAAGGACAATCGACATTCTCCGGTCTGCCTCTGGTCTTCTCCGCAACTTACCCGGTGAAATCCGCGAAAACGGGAGGTGAAAAGCTTTGTGCCATAATGGTTTGACGGGCAATTCCCCGTTTTCCCGTTTCTCCGCTGATAACAGGGAAGGGATGAATGATGAATTCAGTCAGTGTGTAATGGGGAAGATACTCAGCCGGAAAGTGCTTATCTGTAAAGCGACCGATGAGAAACAATCTATATGAATAATATATAAGTGAATATGAGTATGGAATCGTTTGTTCAATAAGTGATACTTTTTAACGAATATTCGTTTGATTAGCATGTGTAACATGGTTCATATATTTTATAAATTATAGGGTGAAAGTTTTTTAAATATATTGGTTTCCACGTCTACTTGTATCAATAATACAATCTATCTTCATTTGTCAAAACTCCGCAGGAGAATTAACATGAAAAATCCTCTTTGCCAGTTCAATCTGTTATTAATATTGAATGTGGGGTGTTTATTTATAAGGGAATTTACTGTATCGGATGAAACTGTATATGGTTTTATGCCAGTATAGAAATTTGATTAGCGTTAAGATTTAATCTCTGCTGCTGAAAAGTGAGCGGGGAAACGGGAAAACGGGATAATCTGACGAAAAGTGTTGATACACAAGGAGTCGGGTGGTTCTCTGTGGCGGAAAAATTACGGGGGAGTTGCGGGAAAGGGACGGGGAACGGTTCAATATTCATGATGATCAGATCTTTCATGGTTTGCACTTTGGCCTGCTCCCCGTTGATTAACATAGACTGATTTAGCAACTTCCGCGTTTGGCACGGAGCGGATGAGCTAACGGAGCTGAAGGTCCGCTGTGAGCAAGAAGCGGAAGTAACAACCTAAAATATAGGCTCAGAAACTCTGAGCCTGATGTTGTTATTTGTTTGGCCGTCCAGGAGGTGTCGGGATAGAAGACGACTCGACTCCCTCTTTAATCCATGATGACCATTGTTTTAGGATGCCACCATTTCTTATTTTTGACCCGTCGGACCAATTTAAACCGTATTCTTCTGATATTTTTGCTGCAATCTCTTTAGAGCTTATATCAGAATTATCTTGCATTATTTCAATACATTTCAAAAGAGATTTTTCATTTTTCGCAGCTGCCCAAATTGCTTCTTTATGTCCACCTGATTTTTGAATAATATCATGGTTTTTAAATGCAATATCATCTTTAACCGTTACGAGTTCAAACCTCTTTAATACTGAAAGTTCATTTCTACCTATATCTATAGCTTTAGCACCATTATCAGGAATACTATTAATTGCATTGTAAGTGGCAAACGGTGATACTGAAACGGAGAAAACTTTCCCTCTTTGTTTACCTCTACGAGCCAAGCCCTCTCTGTCTGAAACTGGTGCTCCCATATCCTGAACAATGAGATTACTACCTGCTCTCAGTAAATATCCCGTATAAACAAGATAGTTTGTTAGTCGGTTGGCATAAGTATTTCTAGTGTTTTCTCCAAATTTATCTTTTGGCATGCAATCTATAAATGTTTCACGTAGAACATCTACAGATATAGTTTTACCAGAATGGTTTTTATATAAAGCAACCTTTAATGCATGTTTGGATAATGTTTCTCTGAGGATGCTAAGTATAGAGTCTTCATCATTAGAACAAAGCTTTTTACTGTTCTTGAAGGCAGTGCCGTCGCGTTCGGCAAGTCCCAACATAACAAGATCCGCTCCAATGTTCCAAATCGTTCTTTCATGAAGACCTATACTTTTACTAAGGTTTGATGAGTCTGTAAATTCATTCTCTTTTAACATCTTACATATATTTATTAGAGAGAATGGATCTGATGTTGGTATATAGTTGTAGGGTACTACTGGAACTTTTCCAGTAAGGAGGTAATCTTTAAATATATCCCAGTAAACATTAAGGCGATCGCCGCTTTTAATAACAAGTCGTTTATGGACAAGGTTGTTTAATACAACAGTACCTGACGTCTCAATTATTTCACTCCAATCAGCGGGAGCATTCTGTGCAATGAGTTTTAGACAAACCAACTCTTGAGGGGTTAAATTATTTAAATCTGCTTGGAAAAGGCGTCCGACATCAAGATCAAGAAGAAACGAATCTGTTTTCTCACCTTTCTTAATACTTTCATATAAATTAATACATAGTTTCTTTAAAAGCCAAGGATATCCTTGGCTAACCTCAGAGATTTGATGTCTTATTTCAGCAGATATTTTTTGGTTAATCTCTTTTTCAAATTTAGTTATTGATCTTGATATTTCGCCCCTTTCGAAAACATCTAATCTATATTCTCTTCTATGATCTGCTAGTTCATGCCATAAATGATAAGCAGGATGATCTTGTTGAGTCGTACTGTCTGTCTTCCAAGCAAAACCTAGGACTAAATTTTTCTGATTACCTGTAACATCTAACATTAAATCTCTTGCGGCATTAAATATCCCAAAGAGCTCTGGTTTTGAATACAATTCTTCAAATTGATCGAATATCAAACAGATAACTTGTTCTTTTTGTTCCAAAGAGCTCAAATAAGATTGTATGCTGCTGGAGTTTAATGGCGAACTTGGATCACTCAAACTCAATTCGATTGCATCACCAAAACCATTTTTTTGTGCTTCTCTTAATGACATTAATAGTGAAGCAAGAATATATGAAGGTTCACGTGCGCCTCGAATATCGACGGCGTAAACAAAATATTTATTTTTGTATCGAATGTTTTTGGATCTATCTCTAAGCTTTGCAATTAAGGAACTTTTTCCAAGCCCAGAATTTCCCGTTATTGCAAAAATTCGCGTACCTGAATTTTCTTTCGCTGAATTTAGAAATTTTAAAATTTCTTTTTGAGTTGAATCTCTCCCAACGAAATCTTTAGGACGGGCGGGGCGATAATCATCCCAGGACTCACCAATTTGAACTTGAACAACTGAAGGTAATCTAGTGGGAAATATATTAGCTACAACTTTTTCCTTTGTTATACCAACTCGTAGGTCATAATCTGCAACTGTTGTATCGAGAGTTGAAAGGTTTTGAATTGTATCTTCGTCATCAATTGGCTTACCAGTAGAAGCACTGTAAACTAAAACACCGTATGGTGCGCCACCTTTCAGTGTATACACACACCAGTACATACCATATTCTGATAACAAAAGCGTCCAATCTCCAAGATCTTCAGAATTTTCAACACGGTCTGTCGCTGCAATAAAAGGTGGGTTGCAAATGATTGACGAGTTTTTTAAAGCTTCAATAATAATCTCTGGCGAATAGAAACTTAGACGCTCTGATTTTTCTTTTGGTTTTGATTTCCAATTTTCAACAAATCCCTTGGCATCTTTTGTAAAATCAGAAGTTGTAATTATCCATCCTTCTGAATACTCTTCTACATCCACTGTCCCCCATAGCTGCCTTAATATGGGGGCTGATATTGGCTCTTTTTGAGCTTTACACTCAACATAAATTTTCTTCCCATTAACCTTGTGCTTACAAAGCAAATCCAACTCAGCACCAACTATTCTTATTTCTTCAATAACATCATAGTTCTGTGTTAAGAGAAGCTTTTTTGCCAGTTTTTCGAGAAGATCTCCTTTATCTTTATTATTACTTCCTTTTTTACATGCAACTTCAATTTTCATTTTGAACCTTGTATGAATAATTTCCATTCAGCATAGCTTAATGAAAATGTTCATAACTATGCTCCAAACCATAGATATCCAATATCATTCTTTTCTCTTGGATGTTACATAAGTTATCAATTTTTTTAGGAAAAATCATATGATCATCATCACATCATAGCCCAAAAAGTGCAGTTGATTTCAATACCCTAGCTAGTACATCGCAGCCTTTGTAAGGTCCGCTGATGGCACATAAGCAACAGTCAGCATGAGCATTGTTAGATACAGCAAAAGTGCCAAACCTGAATTGCTGCTCATCAGGGATATTAACGCCGTCATTAACATCACTTACTGGAGGCTTAGCAGTGGCTGGTGAACGTTGGTTAAAGGAATGCTCATAGCAGCTTTTATTGCGAACCGAGAACAAGGCCGGGAATCCTTTCCGGGATTGTGAAGGGTTGAGCAAGCCTACCGGCGCGGTAGTGTTTTGCACATATCAGAAGCGATGCTGCTTGTCTTCTCCTGACCGGACAAAGACCGGATGCTGCCTTACTGTGATCAATTCACCAGCAGCCATACCGGCTGAAAATAGTGTTTATTGGCAGCGTGACGACCAGCAGAGGTTGGCACAGTGACCGGAAGGGTAGGGCGTCGCTAAAGGGAGATGCTCAGGTGGGACGCAAGAGGTAAAGCAGCGACATCTGCGGCCAGTACGACCAGATATCTACCGGAACCCTAGATAGCAAAAAACCAGCCCTAAGGCTGGTTTCTTTAAATAGTGGTGCCCGGACTCGGAATCGAACCAAGGACACGGGGATTTTCAATCCCCTGCTCTACCGACTGAGCTATCCGGGCAACGGAGCGCATTAAACCGCAATCGCGCCTTATCGTCAACATTATTTCGGGGAAAGCTGTTCAATTGCTTAACTTTACGGCAATCTGGCGGTTTACGCGCCGAAAAGACCAAATTTCGCTGATTCGCTTACGTCAACGCCCCGCCCATACGACACTGAGCAAAGCGAAGAATATCTTCCGCCAGGCGGTGCGCCGTATCCACATCGGCCTGGCTACGATTCACCAGCATGCGGCTCAGACAACCCTCCAGTACCAGCTCCATTTGCTTAGCGACCATTGCCGGGTCATCCACTTCAAGCGTTGTCAGTAGCTCGTGAGTGAAGTCATGCGCCGCACGCTTTTGCTGATCCGCCAGCTGATGTATTGGATGCCCGGGATCGGGATAAAATGTACAGGCGGCAATAAACAGGCAGCCCGGATAACGATTGTTACTGACACATTCAGTCAGGGCGGTGTAGCGAGCCAACAGCTTTTGCTCAGCCGTCAGTTCTTCATTAAGCATCAGCTGTCTGCGCCAGATATCCACCTGCTGGCTAAGGTAGCGCAGCGCATCATAAAGCAGGGCCTCTTTATCCGGCCAGAAGCGCGTTAACTCATCCAGAGGGTAATCGATACGGTCGGCTACCATCTCAAGCGTGGTGCTGGCGATCCCTTGAATCTCAAGTAATTGCAGGGCTTGTCCCAGTACGTCTTCACGTTGCACGGTTATCTCCTCCGCTATTCCCAACGGTATGTCCCGTCTAAAGTGTTGTTTACGGTTGGCGATTGCGCAAATGCGCGCTGAATGCCGTTGAATCCATAAACCCGGTTACACGCTGTTCTGGCTGCTCTTCCCCTTGTTCATTGAAGAATAAAATGGTTGGCAGCCCGAGTACGTTAAGGTGCTTAAGCAGAGTCTTATCCTGCTCATTGTTGGCCGTGACGTTTGCCTGAAGCAACACCGTCTCTTTCAGGGCGCTTTGTACCTGAGGATCGCTAAAGGTGTATTTTTCAAACTCTTTGCAGGCAACACACCAGTCAGCATAGAGATCGAGCATCACCGGTTTACCTTTTGCCTGAGCCAGGGCGCTATTGAGCTCATCGACATTGTTAATGCGGGTGAAGTCCAGATGCGCCTGCGTCTGACCCACCGGCGTGCCAAATGCCCAGTCCTGCAGCGGACGCACGCTGACCAGTGCAGCCGCCAGCAGCAGGATTTGCACAAGGCGCATCCATGGCTTTTTCGCCCCCAGGCTGACGATAAATGCCCAGGAGAAGAATGCGACGCCAAGCATCGCCCACAGACGCCTTCCCCACTCGTCTCCGATGATGCGCTCCAGCAGGAACACCGGTAGCGCCAGAATGACAAAACCAAACGCGGTTTTCACCGTCTCCATCCACGGTCCGCTTTTCGGCAGCAGACGATTACCAAAGACCGTCACAAGAATGAGCGGCAGACCCATCCCCAGCGCATAAAGATACAGCGTTCCGCCACCGAGCCACATATTGCCGCTCTGGGCGATGTACAGCAGGATGGCGCTGAGCGGCGCAGTGGTGCAGGGTGAACAGATTAGCCCGGCAATTGCACCCATTGCGAACACGCCGCCTGCAGCTCCTCCCTGCTGACGATTACTCATCAGCGTTAAGCGGGTTTGCAGCGAAGAGGGCAGTTGCAGAGTGAACAGGCCAAACATCGACAGCGCCAAAAGAATAAAGACAACTGACAGACCAATAAGCACGTAAGGATGCTGAAGCGCTGCCTGGAATTGCAATCCAGCGGCGGCGACCACGAGGCCGAGCGCCGTGTAGGTTAATGCCATGCCCTGGACACAAATAAAAGCCAGCAGCAGCGCCCGGGCGGTGGAAAGCCGTTGCTTACCGCCTAGCACAATCCCGGAGATCAGCGGGTACATGGGCAGTACACACGGCGTAAAGGCAATGCCAATACCAATCAGTAGCGCCCAAAACGCTGAGAAGGGAAGATCTGAAGTGGCTTCGCCTTCTCCCTTCACCCTGGCCCTCTCCCCCGAGGGGAGAGAGGAGGCAGCCGCTTTAACTTCAGTAAGCGGAACGACCTTCGTTTCAGGAGGATAGCAGAAGCCCGCGTCGGCACAGCCCTGATACGTCACGGTCAGCGTGGCGCCTTTATCCGCCTGATTCACCGTGACGGGTACGTTTAAGCGCTGACGATAGATTTCACTCTTACCGTAGAACTCGTCCTCGTGCCACTCGCCCGCGGGCATCCGCAATGCGCCGACGTTAGCCTTTGCGGACGTGATGCTGACCTGTTTGCGGTAAAGGTAGTAACCCTCTTTCACCTGCCAGGTCAGATTGAGATCGTGCTGGTTCTGCTGAAAATCGAAAACAAACGCCTGGTCGGCAGGAATAAAGTTTGAACGGCCGGGTGCGTCAAACAACCCGGCAAATACTGATGTGCTGCACAGCAGCAGGATCAGCGTAAGGAAGCGTTGAGCCATGTGAGATAGTCGTTATCGCCATGGAGCACTGGCAGCACCAGCAGCTCTGGAGTTTGGTAAGGATGATGAGACTTGAGGCAGTCGAGGAGCGCCTGCTGGTTTGTCAGGTTGGTTTTGAGCAACATCTGGACTTCGTACTCTTGCTCCAGCTTGCCTTCCCAGTAATAAAGGGAGGTTGCGCCGGGGAGAAGCGTTACGCAGGCTGCCCATTTTTCGGCCAGCACTTTGGCGGCGAGATCCTGGGCAGAGGCTTCATCAGGGGCGGTACACAGTACGACAACGGCATCAGGCGTGTTCACAAGTCGACCTCCTCATCACGAAAGTCTTCACTATATCACGCAAGACGATTGGTCATTAATGAATCGGGCCGCTGAGCGCCCCGATTTTAACTATTTTTACAACGGCTAACCGTTTACAGCACAATGCCGCCGATGATAAAGCCGAGGACCACGCAAAGCGTAATCGCCACCACGCCCGGGATGAGGAACGCGTGGTTAAACACGTACTTACCGATACGGGTTGAGCCGGTGTCGTCCATCTCCACCGCCGCCAGCAGGGTTGGGTAGGTTGGCAGAACGAACAGTGCGGAAACGGCTGCGAAAGAGGCAATCGCCGTCAGCGGCGTTACGCCTAACATGAGTGCCGCAGGCATCAGCGCTTTGGTGGTTGCTGCCTGGGAGTAAAGCAGGGTCGCAGCAAAGAACAGCACGACCGCCAGCAGCCACGGGTAGTTGTGCAGCAGGTCGCCTGCAACGGTCTGGATATCGCTGATGTGCGCTTTCACGAAGGTGTCACCGAGCCACGCCACACCCAGC
>ERZ773113.1741-NODE-1741-length-10245-cov-3.806575_pt1 | contig 10245 bp, 7 predicted proteins | sample MGYA00580565_ERZ773113 | MGnify/ENA primary metagenome ERZ773113 (study PRJEB29015, sample SAMEA2737827) | human gut metagenome | biome: human gut; feature: human-associated habitat; material: faeces | place: China | collected 2012 ...
GGAAACAGTATTCAGATATACATATTGACATATGTTACTCATCTCCTTTAGAAAGAGCAAAAGAAACGGCAGAGATTTTCTTGAAGGGAAGAAGTGTTCCTGTGTATACAGATGACAGACTTGTTGAGATGGGATTTGGAGTATATGAAGGAATAGAGAATTCATTTGCTATAGATGACTGTCCAATTAATACTCTTTTTAAGAAGCCTGAGAAGTATGTTACAGTTGAAGGTGGAGAAAGCTTTGAAGAACTTTTTGCAAGGACAGGGGAGTTTATAGACAATGTAGTTATGCCACAGGTAAATAAAGGAAAAGATATTTTGATTGTTGGTCATGGTGCTATGAACTGCAGTATTATAGCAAAATTCAGAGGAACACAACTGGATAAATTCTGGGATGGAAAGACTGATAATTGTCAGGTGGTAAAGCTTATATAATATTATAAAGCACAATTTTTACGATTTATTCAGACCAAATCATGCTAGGTTTCGTATATAAGTATAGAAGTTAATAAATGAGACTTTGACTTACAACGGAAGGTTAGGATGGTGATTGGGATGAGTAGGAGAGATGGCAGGAGAAAATACAAAAGAATAGGAAAAAGGAAGAATCAAATATTCCTTGTAATGATGACTATACTGGCATGTACGGTAGCAATTGTATTAACAGTCAAGATGAATAATAAGAATGTCAGCAAAGGTGTAGCAGTAGGTGCAGAATATACAGCAATTAAGAGCGATGGTAATGTGACGGAGGAACAGCTTTCTGTAAGTGAAGAGACTGTAAATGATTTACCAGATGTATACAGAATAGAATGCTATGAATCGCTTAATCAGAATCCAGAGCTGCCAACAGGATGCGAGATTACATCGTTAACATCCGTACTGAATTATTATGGATGTAATGTTGATAAAACAACTATGGCAGATGAATATCTTAAGAAAGGCAATGGCAGCTTCTACGAAATGTTTCTTGGTAATCCAAGGGATAACACAAGTTATGGATGCATGTCACAGCCAATTGTTAATGCAGCTAATAAATATTTCAAGGTTAATAATATGTCAGCAGTTGCAAAGAATATAAGCGGAACAGATTTTAAAGAGATTCTTGGTATGGTTGCTCAGGGTGATCCGATAGTAATATGGAATACAATAGATATGAGACAGCCATATGAATCTAAGACATTTGTATTTAATGGGAAAGAATACACATGGATGTCTCCAGAACATTGTGTTGTAATTACAGGATATGATCTTAATAAGAATATTGTTTATATAATGGATCCTATGGAAGGTAATGTAACAAGGAATCTTGAGACATTTCAATCAAGATATGAAGCGATGCACAGCCAGGCTGTCTATATTATAGAATAATTAAGGGAGGGCAATATTGTCCTCCCTTTAGTCATGTTATTAGTTTGATTTAATATTGTGCCTTGCATTAAGCTTTTTGGCACAATGTATGAATGCAGGGAACAAAAATGCGTCAGCAGCAATCCATGCGATTGGTGAGGCGAGGCATGCACCCATGAATCCAATACTTGGAATGAGTATGATGGCTGCAAATGCACGGCCAATCATCTCTAAGATACCAGCTGATATTGCAAATACTGAGAAGCCCATACCCTGTATGCAGAAGCGGACCACGTTAACACCTGTAAGTGGAATGTAGAAGCATGCAGATGCAAGGATGAACTGTCTTGTAAGAGCAATTATTGTTGTCTCTGATGCATTAACGAATAATAATGCAATATAATCTGTAGTGAAATACAGTGCAATAAGAGAAAGAACACTGTATACTGAACCGATTATCATAGCGGAGCGTACGCCCTGACCAAGTCTTTTAATCTTGGCAGCTCCAACATTCTGTCCGGCATAGGTTGCCATGGTTGAGCCGAGTGCATCAAATGGACAACAGGTAAAGTTAAACATCTTAGAACCGGCAGTCATTGCGGCTACATATGTTGAACCAAGTGTATTGACAGCAGCCTGAAGGATTGTACTTCCGATGGCTGTTATTGAATACTGGAGTCCCATAGGAACACCGTTCATACACAGGTTGGTGATGAATCTTCTATCAAGTACCCTTTCTGATTTGTCACCTTTTAAGATGTCATATTTCTTATACATATATATAAGGCAGGTAAGTCCCGAAATTAACTGTGATGTTACAGTTGCCCAGCCAGCTCCGGCAACACCCATCTTACATACAAGAATAAGAAAGAAATCAAGTACTACATTTATTATTGAAGAAAGCACAAGGAAAACTACAGGTGTCTTACTATCGCCAAGCGAACGGATAACACCGGACACCATGTTGTACAGGAATACAGTTGGGATTCCTATGAATATAACTACTATGTAATTATAGGCATGGTCAATAATATCTGCCGGAGTATTCATGATAATAAGTATCCTGCGGCAGAATATTACGGATGCAAGCGTAAGCACTATGGCAAACACAATACTGCAGATATATCCGTTAAATACATATTTTCTAAGGTCAGCAGGCTTCTTTGCACCAAAGCATTGGGCAACCGGAATCACGAATCCGTTACAGACTCCCATACAGAAACCGATTATCATGAAGTTGATAGAACCTGTTGCTCCAACACCGGCAAGAGCTTCAACACCGAGAGTTTTACCAACGATTATTGTGTCAACAAGGTTGTAGAACTGCTGAAACAGCATTCCGAACAGCATTGGAACTGCGAATCCAAGAATATGCCTGGAAGGCGAACCATTTGTCATGTCTTTTACCATAGGATTTCCTCACTTTCGTATATTTATAAAGCCAAATGATTATACTATATTTTTACAAACTGTCAAACTGATTTTGCACGAATTTGAATTAATTTAACGAATTATTGTCTTAATATGAAATGTCTGTTAAAATGCATAGGTAATATTTATGCGGAGGCAGATATGAAGAAAACTTTTGATGTTAAGAGACTTACAACGCTGGCATTACTTACAACAATTGCACTGACAATATTTGTTGTGGAATCAGCGATACCTACGCTTGTTCCAATACCGGGAGTTAAATTAGGACTTGCCAATATAGTCACACTTTTTGTGTTAAAAAGATATAAATTCAGTGATGCAGCGATTGTGTTAGCTATGAGAATTATACTTGCTACAATATTTACAGGGCAGGCGGTATCATTTATATATAGTGTAAGTGGTGGATTCTTATGCCTTATTGTGATGGCAGCTGTTAATAAATTGCTTAGGGGACAGTATATATTTCTTACGGGAATACTTGGCGCGGTGTCGCACAATGCAGGTCAGATTCTTGCTGCATTTTTCATACTCAGATTGTCAGGTATATTTGCGTACATGCCGTTCCTTGTGATAAGCGGTGTTATAACAGGTCTGTTTACGGGCCTTGTGTGCTTCTTTGCAGACAAATATATTCCTAAAAAATATACTATGTAGCAGATGGAGGAGATTGTGAAAAAAAGAGTTGTTGCAGTGGTGGCTGTGATTGTCCTGCTTGTCGGGGCAAGTGTGGCTTCTATTATATATATGAAATCAGGAAAGAATAACGGCAGAAAGACCGCTTATATATACAGAGATAACGAATTGTTAAGAACTGTTTCGTTAGATGATGTTAAGAATCCGTACACGTTCAGGATTGAATACGGAGATGGAGAGTATAATGATATTCTTGTCGAGAATGGAAAGATTAAGATTGCTGATGCAAGCTGTCCGGATAAGCTGTGTGTGAACATGGGCTATATATCTGAGCCTTTAATGCCAATCACATGTCTGCCTAATCATCTTGTTATCAGAATTGTGAATGACGGCGAAGAATCGCCGTCACTCGATGGTGTTGTGTATTAATCATTTCATCCAGCGGCCAGAAGCACCACATGGAAGAACAAGTCCGTTGCTTGAAACAGGAAGACCTACTTCCTGTGAATCACAGTGTCCGCCAAAGCTCTTAAGCTCTGTGCTTAACATATAAGTAAGAACGGCCGGCTGAAGACCTGTAGTGTATGAATTAATAAGGAAAAATAATGGTTTATCAGAAAGAAGCTGTGCACAAAGCTTAACAAGCGGGTGTATAGCTTCTTCTATTTTCCAGATTTCTCCTTTAGGACCTCGTCCATATGAAGGTGGATCCATGATGATTGCGTCGTAATGGTTGCCTCTTCTTATCTCTCTTTCTACAAACTTTACACAGTCATCAACTATCCAGCGGATAGGCTTGTCAATAAGTCCTGAAGACTGTGCATTTTCTTTAGCCCATGCGACTATACCCTTAGAAGCATCTACATGCGTAACATTAGCACCTGCGGCTGCACATGCAAGTGTTGCTCCACCAGTATAAGCAAACAGGTTAAGAACCTTTACAGGTTCGCTGCCACGCTTTTTCCTGGCATCAGAGATTATCTTTCCAAACCAGTCCCAGTTAGCAGCCTGCTCAGGGAATATTCCTGTGTGCTTGAAGCTGAATGGCTTTAAGTTGAATGTCAGCTCCTGTTCAAATGAAGGACTGTTGTAGTGAATCTGCCACTGCTGTGGAAGGTCAAAGAACTCCCATTCTCCGCCGCCCTTAGAACTTCTGTGGTAATGACCGTTCATATTCTTCCAGCCACGCTCTTTCTTAGGAGTGTCCCATATTACCTGTGGGTCCGGGCGTACAAGAATATACTTGCCCCAGCGTTCAAGTTTTTCACCTTTAGAGGTATCTATTACTTCATAATCTTTCCAGTTATCAGCTATAAACATAATTAAGTATCCTTTTCTATATAAAAATATGTTGCAGTTTGGTACCGCATTTGTTATTAAATAATTATATACGAAAATATTAATAACTGCAATCGTGCAAAAATGTTTTGAACAGGCTTGTTTTATGTTAATATATTCCTATCGAAATCTAATTAAGGGGCGATGCATATTGAAAAATGTTAGTTTAAAGAATATACAGAAGGATATTGTATCAGGAATAATTGTTGCACTTGTGTCAATTCCTATATCAATGGGGTATGCACAGATTGCGGGACTGCCTGCTGTGTATGGTCTGTACTGCTCTATTCTGCCAGTGCTTATATATGGATTTGTTACATCCTCACCGCAGTTTGTGTTCGGAGTGGACGCAACTCCGGCGGCACTTGTTGGTGGAACACTTGCAACGCTTGGAATAGTGTCAGGATCTGAGGAGGCAAAGGCAGTAGTTCCGGCGATAACTTTGGTTGCAGCATTGTGGCTGTTGCTCTTCTTCTTTATTAAAGCAGGGCGTATTGTCAATTATATATCTACACCTGTAATGGGTGGATTTATAAGCGGTATTGGCGTTACAATAATTCTTATGCAGGCAGCAAAGCTTTTTGGCGGTAATGCTGGGACTGGCGAAGCGATACAGCTTGTTATGCATATAGCTGGCGAGTTTGGTTCATTTAATCTGCTCTCGGCAGTGCTTGGAGTCGGAACAGTTGTGATTATTCTTGTTGCGAAGAAGTTCATTCCAAAGTTTCCAATGTCAGTACTTCTTATGGTGCTTGGTGCACTTGCAACTGCAATTTTTCATATTGACAGATTCGGTGTTAAGCTTCTTCCGCATGTTGATAAAGGGCTGCCGGGATTCTCACTTCCTGATATGTCAGTTGTGTTTAAGAATCCGTCAGATATAATACTTCTTGGACTTTCAGTGGCAGGTGTTGTCATGGCGCAGACATTGCTGGCAACTAATAATTATGCCAACAAATATGGCTATAAAGTAAGCAATAACAGAGAAATTCTGTCTTATGCTGCTGCAAATGCGGCTTCTGCTGTAATTGGCGGATGCCCTTTGAATGGAAGTGTGTCAAGAACAGGAATTGCAGACCAGTTTGGTTGTAAATCACAGGTTATGTCAATAACAGCTTCTCTGGCAATGCTTCTTATAGTGCTTTGGGGTACGCCGGTGCTTGAGTATCTTCCTGTACCAATACTTACAGGAATTGTTGTTGCAGCACTGATAGGAATTACTGAATTCGGGCTTGCAGTTAAATTATGGAAAACAGACCATACGGAGTTTGCAATATTTGTAGGAGCATTTTTAGGTGTTCTGTTATTCGGAACGATACATGGAGTTGTAATCGGTGTTATTCTTTCATTCATTGCTGTTATTGTCAAAGCAGTTGAACCGCCAAGAGCATTTCTCGGAGTTATACCGGGACAGGAGGGGTTCTACAGCCTTAACAGATACCGTAATGTAAAGAAGATAAAAGGTGCGGTTATATACAGATTTAACGGTGCGCTTTTCTTTGCAAATATTAATACATTTGTTGATGATATAGAAAAGAATCTTGACGATAATACTAAATTGGTAATTGTAGATGCCGGAGGCGTTGGATCTATTGATGTGACGGCAGTTGATAGGCTTATGACTTTATATAAGGTGCTTGAAAAGAAAGGTATCAGATTCTATATTACAGAGCATGAACACACACTTAATGACCAGCTAAGAGAGCTTGGCGCAGGTGAGTTTGTTGAAAAAGGTGTTGTTAGAAGAACGATTCCGCTTGCCCTAAGAGATGCAGGGCTTGACAGACCTTATCCTGTCGAGGAGGAGGAAGAAGAGCAGGCTATTTCTGGCGAGGTACATGAGGACAATGAAAGACTTGCTGAGATTGAGTGGGCTTTTGGCAAAGATGCAGATGAATGGCTTGAGAAGATGGCAGCAGAGATGGCTGATGAGATTGGCAGCGTCAAGAAAGATGAGAAGAATGTTATTGTTGATGCTGAAAAGCATGCTGCATGGGGAAGAATCGGACTCTTTGATGAGAATGAACTGCTTGAGCGACTTGAGATGCATTTGTTTGACGATAAGAAATATCCTAATCTTGATATTGATGATATTGAGAAAAGAATCGATGAGCGCCGCGTTGTTGTTGAGAAGAAGCTGGCACAGATTAATCCTGATGCAATCCAGATGCTTAAGGAACACAGAAAACAGATGCTTGACAGAGTGAAGCTTCATAATCCATATGCGTATGAGCACACGATGGAGCAGAGGAGAAAGCATTATGAACATCTGCAGAAGAAAGACCCGGAGCTTGCACAGAAGCTTAAGAATTTTTATAATCTATCAGATGATGACAAATAATTTATATAACGGAGATAATTGTGAATATATTAAATGTTGAAAAGGTCAGCAAGACCTACGGAGAAAAGGAACTTTTTAATAATATAAGTCTGGGAATTAACAGTGGTGATAAGATTGGGCTTATAGGTGTGAATGGAACGGGTAAGTCTACTCTTTTAAAGATTATTGCGGGCATTGAAGAGCCAGATGAAGGACAGGTTGTAAAGGGTAAGGGGATTGAGCTTGCATATCTTGCACAGACGCCTCTGTATTATGATAATGAAAATGTACTGGAATATGTTATGCGTGGAAAGCATGCGGACAGCCAGCCAAAAGCAAAAGAGATTCTTAACAAGCTTGGAATAACAAATCACGCTGCAATGATGAATATTTTATCAGGCGGTCAGAAGAAAAGAGCAGCGCTTGCAAGAACTTTAGTTGAGCCGGCAAGACTTCTTATTCTTGATGAACCTACGAACCATCTTGATAATGACATGGTACTCTGGCTGGAACAGTTTATTAAGAATTTCAAGGGAGAACTTATCATGGTTACTCATGACAGGTATTTCCTTGATAATGTAACTAACAGGATTGTTGAGCTTGATAAAGCTTCCCTGTACAGCTACGATACGAATTATTCAGGCTTTCTTGAGCTGAAGACTCAGCGTGAGGAGATGGAGAGGGCGACTGAAGCCAAGAGACAGAATATATTAAGGAAGGAACTCGCGTGGATAAGAAGAGGATGTCAGGCTCGTTCTACTAAGCAGCAGGCCCGGATTGATAGATTTGAGGATATGAAGGAAGCTTCAAAGCAGGCGAGAGCAAGATTTGACAAGCAGCTTATGGATATGAATTCAGTCAGCAGCAGGCTTGGAAGAAAGACTGTTGAACTCCATAACATTTGTAAAAGCTTTGGAGAGCGGACAATAATTGACGATTTTACATACATTTTTTTAAGAGATGACAGAATCGGTATTGTCGGTGATAACGGATGCGGCAAGTCTACGCTTATGAAGATTATAGCAGGCCAGCTTGAGCCGGACAGCGGTAGTGTTGAGGTTGGAGAGACTGTAAGAATTGGATATTTCATGCAGGAGAACGAACCACTTGACGACAGTCTTACTGTGCTTGAGTTCGTAAGAAGCATAGGCGAATATGTTACGACGGCAGATGGAAAGGCAACAGCGTCACAGATGTGTGAGAAGTTTTTGTTTACACCGAAGCAGCAGTGGACACCGATAAGTAAGCTGTCAGGTGGTGAGAAGAGAAGACTTTATCTGTTGAGTGTTCTTATGAGTGCGCCAAATGTACTTATTCTCGATGAGCCTACCAACGACCTTGATATTGAGACTCTTGAGATTCTTGAGGAGTATCTTGATGGATTTGCAGGTATTGTAATCACAGTTTCACATGACAGATATTTCCTTGACAGAGTTGTTGACAGGATATTTGCATTTGAGGCAGGAGGCCACCTTACACAGTACGAAGGCGGTTATACGGACTACAGGGATAAATGTGTTTCTTCTATATATAATATGGCATCAAATGGAATATCTGATACATCCAAATCAAAGGCAGCAGGGCAGCTGAAGAAAGCATATAACAGCCATGAGGATAAGATTAAGTTCACATATATGGAACAGAAAGAATATGAAACTATCGATGATGATATTGCAGCGCTGGAGGAACTGCTGGAGAAGCTGGATAAGGATATGGAGGCCAATGCCACCAATTCTGTGAAGCTTCGTGAGATCATGGAGCAGAAGGAGAAGGCACAGGCAGATCTGGATGAGAAGATGGACAGGTGGGTTTATCTGAATGATCTGGCAGAGCGCATTGCAGCGCGCATCACGCAGATGCTCCGCGCGCAGGAGGGAGTTGCTGAATGTCAGGCGCGGCGAAATGCCGTAATCACGCATCAGCGCCAGCACATCCCGCGCGCTTGACTCCCCCGACCCGACGCGCCCGCCGCCCCACAGGCAATCCGCCGGTGCGCCGTAAATCGAGCCGATGTCGCACCAATCATAGAAATATTCCGGATGGTTTCGGTAGAGCGGCAAAAATCGACAATACAGTTCGTAAAACTCGAACAGACCGGGCAGGTGATAGTGGGCGATTGTCATGCCTGCTGCCCTTCTTCCGCCGTCAGCAGCCAGTCTTTGCCCTGCCAATGCACTTGCATCTGCACCTTCTTCCATCCCTCCGGCAGGCGCGGATGCAGCGTCGGCTGACCGTCCTCGAAGCGCAGACCCAAGAAGCCATAGAGCAGCACCATATACGCGCCGCCTGCCGCCGCCGGGTGCGTGCCGCCAATGTACACCAGCCCCGCCCACTGCTTGCCGCCGCCGACAATATCCGCCTCGGCGGATTTCAGGAACAGCGGATACGCTGCCGCCGGACGCCCGATTGCGCACGCGCACAGGGCGTACATGCACGCGGACAGACTGCTGCCATGCTCGGTTCGCGGCTCATAGTAATCATAATTCGCGGCGATGATGTCCGCCGGGTACTGCCCCAGCATGTACAGCAGGGCAATCACGTCCGCCTGCTTAATGACCTGCGTCTGCGCCGCCACGCCATACGCGCCGCCCCAGTATTCGCGCGGGTCAATCAGGCGGCTGCGCACTTCCGGCACGAGTACGTTTTCCAGCTTGAAGTAACCGTCGAACTGCTCAATCAGCCCGGTTTTCGGGTCAGGCGCTTGATGCTTCAAGTGCTTCGCGGCATCCGCAAAGTGCATCAGTTCCGCTTCGTCCGTCTCCGGCAGGTACTTCCGGCAGACCTCCACCGCGTAATTCAGCGTCATCCGCGCCATTTCGTTGGTGTAGGCGTTGTTCTTCACATGCTCGTGGTACTCGTCCGGGCCCATCACATCCAGCAAATCATAGGTGTCGCTGAGGATGCGCTTGGAAATCAGGCTCATATAGAACCTTGCGCATTCCAGCACGACGCGCGCGCCGCCGCTTTGCAGCAGCGAATCATCCCCCGTGTACTGCGTATATTTCCGCAGCCCATACACGACGGCGGCGCTGATGTGCACCTGCGTATCGCGGAAGAACGTGCGCATCGGTCGCCCCGTGAACACGTCGGTAACGTTGTAGTCCGTGCAGGCATCCTTGCCGCCCTCGACGCTCTCCCACGCATAGAACGCGCCCGCATAGCCGTAGGATT
>ERZ773113.1742-NODE-1742-length-10243-cov-5.026404_pt1 | contig 10243 bp, 9 predicted proteins | sample MGYA00580565_ERZ773113 | MGnify/ENA primary metagenome ERZ773113 (study PRJEB29015, sample SAMEA2737827) | human gut metagenome | biome: human gut; feature: human-associated habitat; material: faeces | place: China | collected 2012 ...
CGGTGGTGTCCTCCGGCAGGGTGGTGCCGATGGACACCACCGTTGCGCCGATGAGCAGCTCCGGCAGGTGGAACCGCCGTGCCAGTGCCGAAGCACCGTCCACGAACCAGTCGCCGCCCTTGATCAGGAACAGCAGACCGACGATAAATAGCAATACAGGAACCAGCATAATTTTTCTCCTCTGATTTTTCGCGGGGCGTGAACCCACAGAACCGGGAACGGATCGCTCCATCCCCGGTTCTGCACAAGATCGGTCAGTTGGCGTTATTTCTGCATGATGTGGATGGCAAAACCGCCGTACTCGCCCTCAAGATACACATTCTTGATGCGGCCGTCCTCAAAATAGGCGGCAGTCTCCATGCGGAAGCGGAAGCCATTTTCCTCCAGCTCCTCCATCGCAGCCTTCAGGTCGGGGGTGCGCATTGCGATGTGGCCGTTCTTGCCCAGAAAGGGGCTCTTCATGCACTCGAAATAGTTACCGGCAAACTCGGACTTCTGTCCGTGGCGGGGCTCTAAGTTGAACAGCTTGCACAGCAGCAGCGCCAGCTGCTCGGCCTCGCCTGCGTTGTCGGTGTTGATGCCGACGTGCTCCAGCTCAAACGTGTTTTTCATTTTGCGTTTCTCCTGTTACTTCATGGGGAAGATCAGCACAGCGCCCACCGTCAGCGCCAGCAGACGGATGAAGTACTGCGGAATGGTGAACTTCCAGAACTCGGTGATCTTGTAGTCACCGGCGCCCATGATCATGGCGGGCATACCGTCAATGGGCAGGAAGTGTCCGCACCAGCCGGAGACCACGATAGCGGCAGCGGCTGCGGTGGGGTCCAGACCCAGATTGACGCAGGTGGCAATGGCCATGGGAGCAAAGACGTACACGGTGCCGATGGTGGAACCGGTCAGGGTTGCCAGCACACTGGTCAGGATGCAGAAAGCGAAGATCAGCACGAAGGGGTTGACGTTGGTGCCCAGCATCTTGGCAACGGTCTCGCCGACCAGACTGGTCAGGCCGGTGTTGCCCAGAGCATCGGCGATGCCGATGACGCCTGCGGACATCAGGATGATGGGTGCGCTGATGGAGTTGCGGATCTCGTTGAAGTCCATGACGCCGGAGATCAGGATGATGCCCACGGCCAGACCGGTGATGGCGTAGCCTGCGTCACCGATCTTGCTCTGCAGGATCATGCCCACAACGGCGAGCACAAAGCTGAAGTAGGTGATGAGCTCCTGATTCTTGGTCAGGGCGACCTTCTGCTCACCGGCGTGGAGAGCCTCTTCCTTGGCCTCGGCAATGGGGTGGTCCGGCAGGATCTTGTAGGCCAGGATGCACCACACCAGGAAGCCGATGGACAGGCACAGGTTGACCAGAGAGAACTTGACCAGATTGACGTTTGCCGCAACGCCTGCGCTTTCCAGAACGGCGATCACGATGCCGTACTGCAGAGCGGTGTTGAAGGGCAGCAGCGGGTGGTTTGCTGCAAAGCCCGCAGGCATCAGAACCCTGGACGGGGGCAGCTGCTTGGAGTAGGGCAGAGTGGACAGCAGGCCGATGACCAGCACATAGTAGGCGGTGGAACCGGTGCCGAACAGGCTGCAGCCCAGCATAACGATGAGGATCAGCAGGACGTAGGCCTTAAAGCCGCCCTTGCTGGCCATGTTGAACATGGTCTGCTTGAACTTGACGATGAAGCTGGTCTTCTGCAGGGCCGCAATGATGGCCATGAAGGATGCCAGCATGACGATGGTGGGGTTTGCGAAGCCGCCGAAGGCGGTCTTGATGTCGGTAACGCCGAACACCACCAGCAGCAGCAGCGCCAGCAGCGGGGGTGCACCGAAGGGCAGTTTATCCACCATGATCAGGATGATCATGAGGACAGTCACTGCCAGAGCAATGATCATGGGAAGTGTCATAGAACGTTTCCTCCTTTTTTGTGTCCGCAGTACCTGTTGCGCAAGAGCCCGACCCTTTGCACAATTCCGATGCGGCTTTCTTGATTAAAAGTATATAGTTTTCCGCTGTGCGTCACAATCATTTTTGGGCTCGTTGTGTTCTTTTTTGAAACATATTCAGAATTTGTTCAATTCTTTTGCCGCAATATGTCGCTTTTTGAAACATATTGCGGTTAGTTTCGGCTGATTTGTTGCTTTTTGAAACAGGGCACCCTTTCCGTCACGGCTATCGCCGTGCGCCCTCTCAGTCAAAGCCTACGGCTTTGACTGAGAGGGCGTGCAAGGCTAACGGGTGCTGCCCCTCATCTGGCACGGAAGCGCCTGAGAGGGTTCGCTCCCTGAGGGAGTTCGTCCCCAAAACCAGAAAAAGCCGCCGCACCGTACGGGGTGCAGCGGCTCTCTCTGGAAGAAAATGAAGAATTGGTTGGGATGAGGATAACTTAGTGGGCGCGGCCGGTCATTTTGACCGCATACTTGATGGCGTTGACAAGGCTCAGCTCGTTGCCGTTGCCCTTACCGGCGTGGTAGAAGTCGGTGCCGTGATCCACGCTGGCGCGGATGATGGGCAGACCCAGTGTGACGTTGACGCCCTCCACGGCCTTCCACTCCTGCTTTTCGCGGTCGTAGACAAAGCCCACGGTCTTGAGCGGGATGTGACCCTGATCGTGGTACATACACACCACGATGTCGTACCAGCCGCCGAGGGCCTGCGAGAACACGCTGTCCGGCGGGCAGGGGCCCACAACGCCGGTAATGCCCTCGGCCTTGGCAGCCTCGATGGCGGGGGTGATCTCCTCGATCTCCTCCCGGCCGAACAGGCCGTTCTCACCGCAGTGGGGGTTCAGACCTGCCACAGCGATGCGGGGGTTCTCGATGCCCATATCCTTGCAGGCCTTGTTGGCGATCTCGATGACCTCCAGCACGCGATCCTTCTTGACCCGGTCACAGGCTTCCCGCAGGGAAACGTGGGTGGAAACGTGCACCACGCGCAGGTCGTGATGAGCCAGCATCATGGTGTACTTTTTGGTGTGGGTGTAGGTGGCGTAGATCTCGGTGTGGCCATCAAAGTGGGTGTAGCCGTCCGACTTTTCGCCGTGGTAGTACTCCAGCGCCTTGTTCATGGCTTCCTTGTTCAGGGCGTTGGTGCAGGTGGCATCCACCTCACCCGCCATAGCCAGTTCAATGACCTTTTTCACGCACTGGAAGGCTGCGTTGCCGCCCTCCACGCTGACCTTTGCCATCTCGAACTTGCTGATGTCCTCGATCAGATCCAGATGCAGCACGTCGATGGTGCCGGGGGTGAACAAGGCATCCGACACCTTCTCGCAGCGGTGGATGACGATGTCCTCGCGGCCAACGAACTTTTTGGCCTGCTCCATCACCTTCACATCGCCCACAACGATGGGGCGGCAGTAGCTGTACTGCTCCGGGTCAGCCAGAGCCTTGATGGTGATCTCCGGGCCGGAACCGGCGGGATCGCCCATGGTAATACCGACAATGGGTTTATTCATAGCAGCCTTCTCCTTGCTTCAGCGCGTTTCAGTGCAGACCCTTGGCCTCATTCTCGGCCAGAACCTTCTTGATGGCCTCCATGCCCTCTTCCGGCACATAGTTGAAGGGTGCGCGGCACTTGCCAACGGGGTGACCCTGCAGGGCAACGGCGGTCTTGATGATGGTGTTGGGGTTGCCGTACTTGAAGGTCTGCTGCAGGATGGCAATGGCGTCCTGTGCAGCCTGTGCGCCCTCCAGATCCCCAGCCTTGAAGCAATCGTAGATCTTGGCAACGGTCTCCGGCCAGATGTTGGCGCGGCCTGCAATGCCGCCTGCGCCGCCCTCTTTCAGGCAGGTCAGGATAGCGCCGTCGTTGCCGGCCAGAATGGCAACTTCCTTGTCCAGCTCACGGGTCAGGCGGATGTAGGCCTTTAGGTTCTCGATATCGCCGCTGGAATCCTTTGCGCCTACGATGTTCTCCACGTCACGGCACAGTGCCTGCACGGTCTCGGGCAGCAGCTTGTTGCCGGTGCGGGCGGGGATGTTGTACAGGATGATGGGCAGGTTCACGGCCTTTGCCACGGCGGTGTAGTGGTCATACAGCTCCTTCTGGGAGGCCAGTGCAAAGCTGGGGGTGATGATGGACAGTGCATCTGCGCCCAGCTCCTCGGCACGCTTGCTCAGGCGGATGGTCTCGGCGGTGGTGATGCAGCCGGTGCCTGCGTAGACCGGTACGCGGCCCTTTACCTGATCGATGACAGTGGCAAGGATCTCTTCCTTCTCCTGAAAGGACAGGGCGTAGGCTTCGCCGTTGGTGCCCATGGGGAAGATGCCGTGCACGCCGCCTGCCAGCAGGCGCTCCACCTGCTCGCGCAGAGCCTGATGGTTGACCGTCTGCTCAGGGTCGTTATTCATGGGGGTGATTACGGGAGGGATGATTCCCTTGATATCGCTGGTCTTCATAAGTCTTTACTCCTTTTCTGTTACATGATTTCCTGATACAGCTTGCGTGCGTCGTCGGCGGTAACGGGGCGCATATTGTTCACCAGCAGGCGCTGTACCTGCATACCGGCGTTGACCAGACCTTCCAGATCCTCGGCAGGCACGCCAAACTCCTTGAGGCTGGTGGGGATATCCAGATGCTTGACGATGTGCTCCAGACGGGCGATCATCCATGCAGTCTTTTCCTCCACGGTGGTGCAGGTCTTTTCCTCGTGGCAGCAGCGGTCATAGGCGGCAGCCAGACGCTCGCGCACGGCGGGGTGCTCGCTGTTGAAGCGCATGACCGGTGCCAGCAGGATGGCGTTGGATACGCCGTGTGCAATGTGGTACTTGCCGCCCAGCGGGTAGCTCAGTGCGTGCACAGCGGTGGTGCCGGAAGCGGTGATGGCCAGACCGCCGTAGTAGGCAGCGATCTGCATCCGGTTCTTCTCTGCCATGGCTTCAGGGTCATCGCAGGCTTTTTCGATGTTGTTCAGGATCAGGTCAAGGCCTTCCAGTGCGTACAGATCGCTGAAGGGGTTGGCCTTGTTGCTGGTAAAGCACTCGATGCAGTGTGCCAGCGCATCCACGCCGGTAGCGGCTGCGATCTTGCGGGGCAGGTTCTTGATCATGCGGGCGTCCAGAATGACGTAGTCCGCGATCATGTTCTCGTTGACGATGCCCACCTTCAGCTCCTTTTCGGGCACAGCCACGATGGCGTTGGGGGTGACCTCGGCGCCGGTACCGGCGGTGGTGGGGATCAGCACAATGGGCACGCACTTCTGTGCCATGCCGGGGTTATCCAGCAGCTCCTTCACGCCGTAGGCGTCGGTCACCAGCACGCTTGCCAGCTTGGCAGCGTCCATCACAGAGCCGCCGCCGCAGGCCACGATGAGGTCTGCACCGGAGACCTTGAACTCGTCCACCAGCTTCTGCACAGCCATGTAGCTGGGCTCCGGGGGCAGCTCGTCCAGCACATAATACTCTGCGCCGGAGGCCTTGACAGCCTCTTCCGGCAGGGCGAACAGGCCAGCGCCCTCAATGCCCTTATCGGTGAACATGGCTACCTTTTTTGCGCCGCGCGCCTTGATGATGGCGGTGATATTGTCCATAGCGTTCTCGCCGCCGTAAACTGCGTGCGGCATTTTAAGATTGTACTGGGTCAACATACTGATCAACCTCCTGAATGATGTTCTGATCTATAAAAAGGATAGAAATTCCGAAAAGCTTTTTCAGCGGCTCTGGGCTGCGGTGGGGTTATACAGACCCACAGTCTCCCGCTTTGTGCCCAGAACGTCCTGCTCCGAGAAGCGGACGTACTTGATGCCCTGCCGGGTGCGGGCAGCGTAGGCCAGATGCAGCATGCCGTCCCGTCCCTGCATCAGGTAGGGGTACTCGTACTGCTTGTTGTTGGTCTTGTTCTCATCGCCCATGTAGCCCTCGCCGCGCTCCATCCAGCGGATGATGGGGAAGGTCAGGCCACCGTCCTCCGAGAGCGCCACCGCCACCGGGCAGCGCAGGCCGGGCCATGCAGCCTTGCCGGGCACGGGGTTCGGGGTGCAGGTGGGGTTATAGGCAATGGCGATGCGGCCGCTCTGCAGCTTGACCGCGCTGATGCTGGAGTTGTTGTTGGGCAGCGGGGTGGGTGCGGGCACCGTCCAAGTCTCGCCCCAGTCAAAGGACTCGCTGCGGTGGATGCGGTAGGCCTCGCGGTTGCGCATAAACGCCACCAGATGCCCCGGTTCCAGCTCAATGACATTGGCATGGACATGGCCGTTGCTGCCGGGCATCATGACCATGCGCCAAGTTTTACCCTCATCGTCCGAAATGCGGAAGGCGGTGGGGTCGCCGGACAGACCCTCGGCAGAGTCGGTGCACAGCCAGTTGGCAAAGATCCAGCGGCCGTTGGACAGCACCTGAATGGGCTGGCGGCAGAAGGTGCCTTCCTCCGGGAACACGGTGGTGTAAGCGCCCCATGTCTTGCCGCCGTCGGTGCTCTTCTGGCAGCGCACCACGGCGGTGAACTGCATATTGTCCTTGCCCTCTACACGGTCCAGCTGGGCGGTGTACATCGCCCACACGGCGTTATCCGGGCCGTAGAACAGCGAGGGGTTCTGCTCGCTGCGGGTGGGGTCGCCGGAGATATCCACCGGCTCCAGCCACTTGGTACCGTCATGCGGCAGCACCGAGCAGATGATGTGCACATCTGCGCTGCCCTCATAAGTACCGGCGAACCAGCAGCAGAGCAGATCACCGTTGGGCAGCTCCACCATGGCAGGTGCGTGGGCGGTGGGCCAGCCGCCGGTGGGCAGCAGGGCCTCCAGCGTGCCCATCTCCTCGTTCTCGTACACGGTGCCGTCCCAAGTCAGGCCGGGCAGTTTTGCATAGGTCATGGTCGTTCTCCTTCTGTTACATTTATCTTCTGTTCCAGCCGCAAAGGGCTGTCTGCTTCCATTCTCAGTGCTTTGCAATGCGGTCTGCCAGCTCCACCAGCAGATCCTCCTGCCCAAAGCCGCCGGACTTGGTAATGACGTAGCGGGTGCGCCCCTGATAGGTGAACCGCGCCAGCACGATGCCGCTTTCCAGCTCGCACACCGGTTCCAGCTCCCGTGCGCCCACGCTGTTCATGCACTGCAGCAGGGTGTCGCCGCCGGTGAGCAGCAAAGTGCCCAGATGTTCGCTGCCGAACAGCGCCCCGAACATCTGCCCGACGCTGCCGGAAATGCCCACCCGCAGGCCGTCCAAGTCAATGCCCCGGGCGGCGGCGTAATCGGCGGTAAGCTGGTTGCCCCCGGCGTCATTGGTTTCAATAATGCAGCGGGGGTTTGCTGCCAGCATGGCTTCAATTTCAGCCAGCGCAGCCTTGCCGTCGGTGCTTGCCCAGTAGCCGGGTTCCAGCTTCTGCCGGGGGGTCAGCCGCAGGCGGGTAAAGCCTGCCTTTTCGGCGGTGTCCATCTGCCGCAGGGTGATGGGGTTCACGCTGCCGCAGAGCACCAGCAGCCGGGGATCCAGCTGCGGGGTCTCGACCACGCTGCCGTCCGAAAGCCCCAGCAGCTCCGGCAGAAAGGCGGCAAAGCCTGCGCAGCCTGCCAGCACCGGGGGTGTTCCATTCTGGAACAGCTGCCGCCCGGCGGTTTCCAGATCTGCGGCGGTTGCAGCGTCATACACCAGAATGCCGGTCTTGTCCGCTGCCGTCTCACCGGGGCGCAGGCTCTGTGCGGGGATCTCAGTCTGCAAATGGATCAGTTTTGTCACCTCGGCGCAGCGCACCGGTTCGAAGGGGTCGATGCCGAAGGGGCTTTCGTTCACCGGCACACCGTCGATGTAGTGGACGCCCTTTTTTGTGGTGCGTCCGATCTGCGGGAAGGCCGGCAGAAAGGGCAAATTGCGTGCGCCGCTTGCTTTGAGCAGGGCGGCAAGCTCTGCGCCGATGTTGCCGCGCAGGGCGGAATCCGTCTTTTTATAGATGCAGCCCACGCCGTTTTCCACCGCGCTGCGGGTCAGCCTTGCAACTGCCTCGGCAGCCTTTGCGGCGGACAGATGCCGCGTTTCGGTATCCACCACCAGCACGGTGCTGCTGCACGCGGAAAGGTCTGCCTGCCCCACCACGACCTGCGTGGGGATGCCGTGTGCCGCAAGCTGTACGCCGGTATCCAGCGCACCCGTAAAATCATCTGCAATCATCAGCAGGCGAAGCATTCGTTCGTGCCCCCTCACTTGTTTTTGTGCTTTCATTATGCCGTATCCGGCAGGGGATTGCACCCCGCGCAAGGGGCAAAAGCGTTTCATTTTAGCACGTTTTCAATTTTCTTTCCGTTTCAAGTGTAAAAACGTTCTATTTTGAAACCACTTTCTGTTTTCTTTTTGAACTGCACCGAGTATAATAGTTTCAAAGAGAAACATGGAGGGACGTTTTATGGTCGAAACTCACACCCGCATTCTGGGCATTGCCCCCTACGACGGAATGCGCACCGCCATGGAGCAGGCGGCGCAGGCCTACCCCAACGTTGAGCTGGAGGTGTACACCGGCGATCTGGAAGAGGGACAGGCCATCGTGCAGAGCATGACGCCCAACAGCTACGACTGCATCATCTCCCGCGGCGGCACCGCCACCCTGATCCGGCAGGTGACCGACCTGCCGGTGGTGGATATCCATATCTCGGTGTATGATGTGCTGCGCACCATGAAACTGGCAGAGAACTACACCAGCCTGTACGCCATCGTGGGCTTTCCCAGCATTACCGAGCCTGCCCACACCCTTTGCAGCCTGCTGAACTTTGATCTGGACATCCTTACCGTCCGCAGTGCCGAGGAGGTGCGTCACACCTTGGAGCGGCTCAAGCAGGGCGGCTACCGGATGGTGGTCTGTGATATGGTCACCCACACCATTGCCCGGGAGATGGGCTTTGACGCCTTCCTGATCACCTCCGGCATCGAAAGCCTGCACAGCGCCATCGATCAGGCGGTGAACATCAGCACATGGTTCGGCCAGCTGCGGCAGGAGAACCTGTTTCTGCGCAGCATCACGCAGGAGCAGGGCGGCCGCGTGGTGGTGATGGAGCCGGACGGCAGCCTGTACTATAACAATATGAAGGACATCTCCCCGGAGCTGCACCGCTGTTTGCAGACCCATCTGCGGGAGATCTCCGCCACGGGCAGCTTAAAGTTCTACTACACCGAGCGCAGCCAGCTGTACAGCATCACAGCACAGGTGCTGCTGATGAACAATGTGCAGCGGTATCTGTTCTACTGCGTGCCCTCCCGCATCCCGCTGCATTCCAGCCGCCCGGGGCTGCGGTCGCTGAACAAAGGCGAGTGCGAGTATCTTTTCTCCAACAGCTTTTACAGCCTGAGCGGTGCCATGGGCACGCAGGACGCCGAGATCAACGCCCTTGCCACCGTGCGCCAGCCCCTGTTCATCTGCGGCGAGCCGGGCACCGGCAAAGAGCAGATCGCCCGCTACCTCTATCTGCACAGCGCACTGGTAAACCGCCCCCTCGTGGTGGCGAACTGCGCTTTGATGAATGATAAATCATGGGATTTTCTGCTCAACCATTATACCTCGCCCCTGAACGCCAACGGCAACACAGTCTACTTCCAGAACTTTGAGGCTATCCCGGAACAGTGGAGCGCCGAACTGCTGGCTGCCATCGAGGAGACCGGTCTTGCCCGCCGGGTGCGGCTGCTGTTCTCCCGCTCGGTGCGGCCGGAGGAACCGGTCTCGCCGGTCGTTTTATCCCGGAAGAAGTCGTTATACTCAATCGGAACGCTTTGCTGAACCAGAACCGAGTAAACGCTTGTAACGCCCTCTTTTTCGGCTCTTCTGGCCTCCATCGACGTATCAAGCGCCTGATAGTTGTAAAACTCTGCGCCTTCCGCCCACGTCGTGATATAGCCGCTCTCGCCGTCCGGAACGCGGCTTTTGTCCAAGAGGACACACGGTCTTGCAAAATCGTCAAGTAAGCTCATATCTTCCTCCATTGGTTCAGGCGCGACTTAAAAACAGACTGCCATGTTACTATTCCAGCGCCGGTTGCAGACCCGCTCGTCGATTTCGAGTAGCTGTACCCGCCGAAGCTCTCCGACGTGTACGGGCTCGCGGCGATGTCTCCGTTCTTTTCCTGCCACGCCTTGATTTCCTCTCCCAAGCAGATAAGTGCGGGAGGAACAGACATCGGCCAGATAGAGCCGTCAAATGTTTCGTCTGCCATCGCGTAATCCGGGTATTGGTGGACTCCGTCGTTAAAAACAGAGCCCACCACGCGGAAAAACTGTCCGTTTTGCAAAAACGGCAGTGTGATGCTGCCGTTTTCGACCGTGTACG
>ERZ773113.1744-NODE-1744-length-10240-cov-2.655277_pt1 | contig 10240 bp, 8 predicted proteins | sample MGYA00580565_ERZ773113 | MGnify/ENA primary metagenome ERZ773113 (study PRJEB29015, sample SAMEA2737827) | human gut metagenome | biome: human gut; feature: human-associated habitat; material: faeces | place: China | collected 2012 ...
TTATCCTGAAAGGCGACGGGCTGTTTGCCTCTGCCTCGACCGTCGTACGCGACCGCTATGAACCGGTCATCCACCGCATCGCGCAGGCAATGAATAACGTGAGCGGCAAAATTCTGGTGGTGGGCTACAGCGACAACGTGCCGATCCGCAGCGCGCGCTTTGCCTCTAACTATGAACTCTCTCTGGAACGCGCCCGCTCGGTACAGAAAATGCTGCAAGGAAGCCTCTCTCAGCCAGACCGCGTGAAAGCGGAAGGGCGGGGCGAGATTAACCCGGTAGCGCCGAACACGACGCCTGAAAACCGCGCCCGTAACCGCCGTGTGGAAATTACTCTGCTGGTGTCGCCTGAAAACACTCAGGCTGAGCTGAACGGATTGCCGCAAGGAAACTAAGGATGCTGACTACACTTCTTTCCATCTTGACCAACCGCATTCTGTGGAGCTTCCTCGGCGTAACGGCGCTTGCGGCGGTGATCTGGATGATTGGTCCCCTGTTGTCCATCGTGGACACCCGGCCGCTTGAATCTGAACAGAACCGCATTATCAGTATTGCTGTGGTCTATCTGCTCTGGGCGCAGGGACACATTCTGCCGCGTCTTTATAACGCCTGGCTGAACCGCAAGCTGATGGACAAGCTCAACGAGAACACCACCAGCCCGGAAGCGGCGGATCCGCAGAAACGCCTGAACAGCGAGGAGCAAATCCTTGCCAGCCGTTTCGATGAAGCCGCGCAGATGCTCAAAAAAGCGCACTTCAGCAAAGCAGGACAGGGCGCCCAGTGGACGCAACGCTTCAGCACGCAATACCTGTATCAACTGCCGTGGTACGTCATTATTGGCGCACCGGGCTCCGGTAAAACCACGGCGCTGGTTAACTCCGGACTGCAATTCCCGCTGGCTGACCGTTTCGGTAAGACCGCACTGCGGGGTATCGGCGGTACGCGCAACTGCGACTGGTGGTTCACCAACGAGGCTGTTCTGCTCGACACGGCGGGCCGCTATACCACGCAAGAAAGCGAGCAGGTGCAGGACGCCGGTGAATGGCTGCAGTTCATGGGGTTACTGCGTAAGTACCGTCGTCGTCAGCCGATCAACGGCGTCATTGTCACCATCAGCATCTCTGATCTGCTCACCCAGTCTGCGGAGGCGTCACGCCAGCAGGCGGTGAATCTGCGCCAGCGTCTTTCTGAACTGCATGAGCAGCTGGGTATCCGCTTCCCGGTTTACGTGATGGTCACCAAAGCTGACCTGCTCAAAGGCTTCCGTGCGTGGTTTGCCGACTACGACAAAGCGCAGCGGGACCAGATTTGGGGCTTTACGCTGCCGTGGGAGCAGACTAAACACGCCGATTACGACCTGATGGGCAACTTCCAGCAAGAGTTCTCGCTCTTGCAGCAGCGCCTCGATGCCGGGCTGCCGGAAACCCTGCTCAAAGAGCATGACGCGAAGACCCGCGCTGAAGCGTATCTCTTCCCGCAGGAGTTCGCCGCATTGCGTCCCCTGCTGGCGGATTACCTGAGCACGGTCTTCGCCCGCTCCAACTTTGAAACCGAGTTCTCTCCACGTGGGATCTACTTTGCCAGCGGCACCCAGGAAGGGATGCCGTTTGACCGCGTAATGGGCGAACTGAACCGTGCGCTCTCTCTGCCGGAAGGGGGAGAGAGTGATAACTGGGATTCGGTAAGTAAAGACGCGCCGATCCCTGGGGCGAAAGGCCAAAGCTTCTTTATTAAAAACCTGCTGCAAAACGTCATCTTCCAGGAAGCCGGGATCGCCGGAGAAAACCGCTGGTGGGAGCTGCGCAACCGGGCCGTGATCTGGTCTGGCTATGCGGCGCTGCTGGCCCTGCTGGTGATCCTGGGTGGACTGTGGCTCACCAGCTATGCCAAAAACAAGGCCTACCTGGAAGAAGTGGATGCGAAGGTTCCGCTGCTGGACCAGCAGAGCAAGGCCTTACAGAACCAGACCCAGCGTGATCTGTTCGAACTGCTGCCGCTGCTGAATAGCCTGGTGGATCTGCCGAAAAGCGATGCCTTCGACGTTAACAACCCGCCGGTTTCCCGCCGCATGGGGCTTTATCGCGGGGATGACGTCAGCGATGCCTCGCAGTCGCTGTACCAGAAAGCGCTGGATCAGCTGCTCTTGCCAGCGGTCGCCATGCACATCACCACCTGGCTTCGCAACGATAATGGCAGCGACGTGGAGTACAGCTATGAAGCGCTGAAAGCCTATCAGATGCTTTACCAGCCGAAGCACTACGACGGCAAATTCCTGCATTCATGGGTGATGCTCAATCTGCAGCGTAACCTGCCGCAGAACGTGACGAAAGCGCAGCTGCAACAGCTTGAATGGCACCTGACGCAGTTGCTGGAGCCGAAAATTCAGGCTTCGCCGTACGCGCAGGACGCGTCCTTGGTGGCGCGTGAACGCGCGCTGATCAATCAGCAGCCGTTATCCACTCGCGTGTATGGTCGTCTTAAGCGTCTGCTGGAGCATGATGAAAACCTTAAGCCGGTCTCCCTTTCCGACCTGGGCGGACCGCAGAGCGAGCTGGTGTTTTCACGCAAAAGCGGCAAGTCGGTAAGCGACGGCGTGCCGGGTCTTTATACGCCAGACGGTTACTGGAAAAGCTTTAACAGCCAGATCGACAGCGTGACCACCGCCCTGCACGAGGACGATGCCTGGGTGCTGGGGGCCGCCACGGCGCAGGAAGATAAACAGCAGATCGATAACGCCGTGCGCCAGCTCTACATGCGCGACTTTATCGCTACCTGGGATCGCTTTCTCGCCGACATTCAGCTTAACAACAGCGCCGATCTTTCCCAGCGCATCAACACAGCGCGTCTGCTCTCAGGCGCAAACTCACCCCTGCGCCGTCTGGTGCAGAACCTGAGCCAGGTGCTGACGCTGTCGCGCGATACGCCAGCCCCGGAAGACGCCGGTAAAGCGCAGGCGCAGAGCAACCGTGCCACCCGCACGCTGGAAGCGCTGTTCAGCAATAATGACACTGCCCCGACGCAGGCCGCTGCCGTTACCCAGGCCCCGGAACAGCTGGTGACGGACCACTACGCCCCGATGATTGAGCTGGCTCAGCCGCTGGAGAAGGGGGGCAAGACCATCGTCTTTGATGATTTTCTTAAGCAGGTGGATGAGCTTTATCGTTACCTGACCGCCGTACAGGATGCCGCCAACAGCGGCATGCCAGCGCCGGGCGGCGAGGCGATCAGCCGTCTGCAGGCCAGCGCCGGTCGTCTGCCGGGTGGGCTGCAAACCATGTTCAGCAACATGGCGGTGGGTGCCAGCAGCGACACCCAGCGCCGCGATCTGGAAAACGTGCGTAAGCGCATTAACGTTGAGGTGGGCGGGTTCTGCCGTCAGGCGATTGCCGGTCGCTACCCGCTGGTCCGCAGCGCCAGCACCGAGGTCACTCCTGACGATCTCGCGCGCATGTTTGCGCCGGGGACCGGGCTGATGGATACCTTCTTTCGCGATAACCTGACCAGCAAAGTGGACACCACCCAGGCCAACTGGCGCTTTATGCCGGGCATCGACGGGAAAACGCTGCCGGGAAGCGAAGGGCTGCTGAGACCGTTCCAGCAGGCCCAGTCGATTCGCGACGCTTTCTTTGCGAATGGTGCCACCACGCCGTCTTTCAAGGTCACGGTACGCACCGTGCGAATGGATAACACCATCCTGAACCTGACGCTGGACGTTGACGGCCAGCTGCTGCGCTACAGCCACGGTCCGCAAGCCGTTCAAATCATGAACTGGCCGGGGCCGGGTGGCACCAACCAGGTCCGCATGCAGCTGGGGCTGGCTAACGGCAGCACAGCGACGCTGGTGACCAACGGCGCCTGGGCACTCAACCGCTTTTTCGACAAAGCGAGCACCAGCCCGGGCGCAGGTAGCCTGAGCCGTCAGGCCACCTTCAACGTCGACGGACATCAGGTCACGCTGGAGTTTGCGCCAAACAGCATTCGCAACCCGTTCCAGCTTCCCCGTTTCTCATGCCCATAACCGCAAGGACAGCCGTATGACGAATACCCCTGCGATGAACCGCTACAGCTGGTATGGCAAATTACCCAGCGCCGGAGATTTCCTGCAGCGCCGCTTTCCTGACACCTTACAGCGCCAGTGGTCGCACTGGTTTCAGGTTGGCCTGCTTGCCTGGCAGCAGGAAGAGCAGCGCAGCGGCGAGCGCCCGTTTCAGAAAGCACCCGTCTGGAATTTTGTGGTACCGCCCATGCTGGGCAGCCAGATGATCCAGATGGGCTGTCTGCTGCCCGGGCGCGACAGCGTCGGCCGACAATACCCGGTTTGCCTTCAGCTGAGCTTCGCCCCGTCAGAGTGGTCGACCAGCCTGCTCAGCCAGGCGGAAAGCTGGTATCAGCAGATAGGTCGTCTGGGACTGCACGCGGTGCGCAACAGTTTTTCCGCCTCGCAGCTGGATGAAATGCTGATGTCCATTCCGGCTCCGCAGCCCGTCGAGCCGCAAAAGCGTTCCGACATTCTCGACGTGATTGGCTATGACGACGAGGGTCAGAGCACGCTGGGCTGGCCGCAGGCGGCGGAGTGTTTTGATCCGCTGCGCCAGACCAGCTACTGGTGGACCAACCGCTGCGACGGTTACCCGCTGTACACCCATGTCCACAGCGGCAACTTTACCGGGCAGCTTTTCACCCTGCTGTTCGACCCGGCAGGGGGCGCCCGCCCGGGACGTCACGGTCTTTATCCGCCCATGTTTGAATAAGCAGGGATCTCATGAATATCGAAGAATTTCTCGCGCCCATAAGCCCGGATAAACCCTGTGGCGACAATCTGGAATACGACGCTGACTTCCAGGTGATGAACCAGGCAAGCCAGGGGAAAGCGGAACAGCAGTTTGGCGACACCATTATCCCGGCAGAGCCTGCTGACTGGAACACGGTAGAAAAATACGCCACCAGCCTGCTGGCGCGCACGAAAGATTTGCGCGTGATGCTGGCGCTAACCCATGCGTGGACACGCCGCCGCGGGCTGGCAGGCTACGCAGACGGGCTGCTGCTGGTGCAGGAGGCGCTCGCGCGCTACTGGGAGCCGCTTTATCCGCTTCTGGAGGAGTATGGCGAAACCGACCCGTTCTATCGGATTAATGCCCTGGCGGGGCTGAGCGATAAATCTGAACTCACCATTGCGGTACGTAACGCCTCGCTGCTGCGTTCAAACGGCGATGAAATTTCGCTGCGGGACGCCCAGGCACTGCTGGACGGCAGTAAAACTGAATGCCCGGACTATCCGGGGGGCCGTCCAAGATTGATTGACGAACTGGCCCGCGGCGACCAGCCAGGGACTGCCGCGGTAATCGTGATTAACGAGCGGTTGCTGGCCATCCGCGCGCTGCTTACCGGATATCTCGGTGAAAGCGGTGTACCCGAGATGGAACAACTGCTGAAGACCACAGGACTGGTCGCCAGTGCCTGTCAGGTGACCGACATCAGCAAGCTGTTGCCGGGCCGCGAGGCGCAGGCTGAACCGCAAGCCGATCATCAACCTGCGGCAACACAACCCGTTCAGCCGGTTACCGACTGGCGCAGCGTGCAGGTCACCAGCCGTGCCGATGCGCAGCTGATGCTGGAAAAAGCAAAACAGTATTTTGCGCAGTACGAACCGAGCCACCCCGCACCGCTGATGATTGAACGGGTGCAGCGGCTGTCAGAACTTAACTTTATGGACATTATTCGCGACCTGGCGCCAGACGGCGTTAACCAACTGGAAAACATCTTTGGACGCCGCGAATAACGCGTCCAGGCATTATGACGACAGGCATGGAGCCTGCCGTTTCACCTTCACCGCGCATCTTTGATGGAGAACATCATGGCAATGAGTAACAGTGGGCAGAAATTCATCGCACGTAACCGTGCCCCCCGCGTGCAGATCGAGTACGACGTAGAGATCTACGGTGCAGAACGTAAGATTCAGCTGCCGTTTGTGATGGGCGTCATGGCCGATCTGGTCGGTAAACCGGTGGAAAACCTGCCGGCGGTCGACGATCGCAAATTCCTTGAAATCGACATCGACAACTTTGACGAACGCATGAAGGCGCTGAAGCCGCGCGTGGCGTTCCAGGTGGATAATACCCTGACCGGCGAAGGTAAGCTCAACGTCGATCTGACCTTCGACAGCATGGACGACTTCCTGCCGGACGCGGTGGCCCGCAAGGTGGAGCCGCTGAACAAGCTGCTGGAAGCACGTACTCAGCTCTCCAACCTGCTGACCTACATGGACGGCAAAAACGGCGCGGAAGAGCTGATCGCAAAAATTCTGCAGGATCCGACGCTGCTCAAATCCCTGAGCCAGTTGCCGAAAAATGACGAAAGTGCGAAAGGTAGCGAGGAATAATCGATGAGCAACCAGACTCAACAACACGAGCAGCAGGCGGGTCAGGCGTTCAGCCAGGATGAATTCAGCGCGCTGCTGAACAAAGAGTTCCGCCCGAAAACCGATCAGGCGCGTTCTGCCGTGGAAAGCGCGGTCAAGACCCTGGCACAGCAGGCGCTGGAGAATACCGTTACCTTCTCTAACGATACCTATCGCACCATTCAGAACCTGATTGCCGGTATCGACGAACAACTCTCTCAGCAGGTGAACCAGATCATTCACCACGAAGAGTTTCAGAAGCTGGAGAGCGCCTGGCGCGGTCTGAGCTACCTGGTGAACAACACCGAAACTGACGAGATGCTGAAGATCCGCTTTATGAGCATCTCCAAGCAGGAGCTGGGCCGCACCCTGAAGCGCTACAAGGGCGTGGGCTGGGACCAGAGCCCGATCTTCAAGAAAATCTACGAGCAGGAGTACGGTCAGTTTGGCGGCGAGCCGTTTGGCTGCATCGTGGGCGACTACTACTTCGACCACAGCCCGCAGGACGTTGAGCTGCTGGGCGAAATGGCGCGCATCGGCTCTGCGGCACACTGTCCGTTCATCACCGGTACCGCACCGGGCGTGATGCAGATGGAGTCCTGGCAGGAGCTGGCTAACCCGCGCGACCTGACCAAGATCTTCCAGAACACCGAATACGCCGCCTGGCGTTCACTGCGTGAATCCGAAGATGCCCGCTATCTGGGTCTGGTGATGCCGCGCTTCCTGTCGCGCCTGCCGTATGGCATCCGCACTAACCCGGTCGACAGCTTTGATTTTGAAGAGCAGACCGACGGCGCAAACCACAACAGCTATTCGTGGGCGAACGCCGCCTATGCGATGGCGGCCAACATCAACCGCTCCTTCAAAGAGTACGGCTGGTGCACCTCGATTCGCGGCGTGGAGTCCGGTGGGGCAGTCGAAAACCTGCCGTGCCACACTTTCCCAAGCGATGACGGCGGCGTGGACATGAAATGCCCGACCGAGATCGCCATCAGCGACCGCCGCGAAGCCGAGCTGGCGAAAAACGGCTTCATGCCGCTGGTTCACCGGAAAAACTCCGACTTTGCTGCCTTCATTGGCGCGCAATCTCTGCAAAAACCGGCCGAGTACCACGATCCGGATGCCACCGCGAATGCGCGTCTGGCCTCTCGTCTGCCGTACCTGTTCGCCTGCTGCCGCTTTGCCCACTATCTGAAGTGCATCGTGCGCGACAAAATCGGCTCCTTCCGCGAGCGCGAAGAGATGGAGCGCTGGCTGAACGACTGGGTCATGAACTACGTCGACGGTGACCCGGCGAACTCCTCTCAGGAGACCAAGTCCCGCAAACCGCTGGCCGCTGCGGAAGTGCAGGTGCAGGAGATTGAAGACAACCCGGGTTACTACGCCGCGAAGTTCTTCCTGCGTCCACACTACCAGCTGGAAGGCCTGACCGTTTCCCTGCGTCTGGTTTCTAAACTGCCGTCGCTGAAGACGAAAGACGCGTGATGACGATTGCCGGCTCGAAGGAGCCGGCCATTTGAACGCAAAGAGCTTAGCTAATTTCTGTCAGTGAATAAGGATATACGGTGAAACATAGACTTTTGATCGCAACCAGTTTGCTGGCAGTTTCTACTCTCGCAAGCGCGGACGCAGGAAATTACAAATACCCTCAAGCGGAAGCATTGCCTCAGGATGACACATCAAACTTCCAACGCGATCCGACGTTGTTAACGGGATACGATTTAAATTTAAGCGCCGATCGCTTCGCTAAAGCCTGGTTATCGAAAACAAATGAACGTGAACGCATAAAGGCTAATATGTATCTTCTCGGCGTAGTCGACGCGTCTGAGGGCACTGCATGGTGCAAGGGCAAACCTTTTTTGCCAAATACTCTCCATGAATTTCTTTATTCGCGTTTTGCAAACTTATCGAAACAGCAAGGCGCGGAGCGCGCTTCAAAAATCATCATTGACGGCATGAAAGAATTACGTCCTTGTACGAAAGGAGAGTAATAAATGAGACCATTATACGAACAACTGAAACGTCAGCATTACTCTTCTAATCACACGCGCGCGGGGTTTGCCTCGGGTGAACAGGTCTTCTCTGAAATTGGCTACGACTATCCGACGATTATCAAGCAGCAGCCTGCTTACGAGAATACCTGTGCAGTACGAATGAGTCTGGCCTTATTAAAATGTAATGTTGAATTTACAGGGCGTTTACCCATAAAGGCGGGACCCTATAAGGGAAAGACAATTGAACCTGGCGCAAAATTACTTGCTGATCAACTATATAAATCACATGTTTTTGGGAAGGCTGAAATTTTTACTGACCGTGAGGCAGGTGCCCGCTCAATGTTGGGCAGAAAAGGTGTCGTGTTTTTCAATAGAATTGATGGTTATGGCGGTGGCCATATCGACCTCATTGAGCCTCTGAGCAATAATTCGTTTATATGTAACTCAGATTGTTTTCCTTACTGTCAGGAAATCTGGTTTTGGGAATTAAAATAATCGTTTTCAGATATCTAAAAGCAGTATTTCTTTTGTTCGCTGCCTTCTGTTTTCCTGCTCGCAGTGATAACCCATACGTTGATTTTTATCAGCAGCAAACATACCGACAGGTGGTAAAAGATTTGGTCCTGGCGCGCTGTCTTGCACAGGTGGCAGATAAGAACAGCCAGTTTTCTATCGATGCGGCCCGCAGTGCGAGTGCATTTATTGAGTGGGTGCCGTTTGATGCTGAAAACGGTATTGACAAAGTGAATGCCATTATTGGGAAATATAAAAATAAAATTAACGGCTTTCACTCGGAGCGAAAACCCGATGTCAAAGGCGTAACGTTAAACTGTCTACGTCTTTATCATAGCGACGAACTTAATAAACTTGTACCTCAATTAATTATCGGCAATCCTGACCGCACCTGGCTTCAGGATAACCCGCAGTAGTAAAGACTTCACATTCTTTCCATTTATTCAGGGGGAATGTAAGACTGTCAAATGACACGGGTCATTTGATATGAGGCAGAGGTAAAATATGGACGGTTTTATTCAGCCCCATGCTTTCCTGTTTGCCATATAAGTGCTTTTTCGAAAGCAATATTGTTCATCCACGAAGAGTAGATATTATGGCTATTGATATGTTTCTGAAGGTCGAGGGTGTTACGGGCGAATCTAAAGATTCTAACCACACCGGCTGGACTGATATTACCTCCTTCTCCTGGGGCGCTTCCCAGCCGGGTAATATGAGCGTTGGCGGTGGCGGCGGTGCCGGTAAAGTAAACTTTAACGATCTGCACGTTAACGCTCTGATCGACAAATCCACCACTGCAATCCTGAAACACTGCGCCAGCGGTAAACACCTGACCAAAGTTGAACTGTCCGTCTGTAAAGCCGGTGGTCAGCAGGTGGAATATACCCGCATCACGCTGGAAGATGTGCTCGTGACTTCTGTTCAGTACACCGGTGCAGACAACGGCGATACCGTTGGTGTGACCTACGCGTTCCAGGCTGCGAAAGTGAAACAGCAGTACTGGGAGCAGACCACTGCCGGTGGTAAAGGTGCTGAAAGCAGCGCTGGCTGGAACATCAAAGAGAACAAAGAAGCGTAATTGCGCATGTGGCCGGGGAGTTTTCCCCGGCCATTATGATTGGTTCACTATTCGGCGTGTTTTTGCGATGGAAAGAGCGTTAACGGTTATACCCATTGTATTATCATGTAGCGCCTGCATATCCCATCCTGCTCAGTTTCAAAGTTTAACTGTTAAGGTGGAAAAAAATGTACCCTGTTTTGGGATTTCGAATGACATGAGGCTAAGGAAGGTGCGAATAAGCAGGTCATTTCTTCCCAAGCTGACTCGCTGATTAAAATT
>ERZ773113.1746-NODE-1746-length-10238-cov-2.957282_pt1 | contig 10238 bp, 9 predicted proteins | sample MGYA00580565_ERZ773113 | MGnify/ENA primary metagenome ERZ773113 (study PRJEB29015, sample SAMEA2737827) | human gut metagenome | biome: human gut; feature: human-associated habitat; material: faeces | place: China | collected 2012 ...
GGGGCCGGAGGGTCTGCTGCTGGCGGCCCAGCTGCCCCAGGCCGACCCCGTGGTCACCGCCGTTATGGGCAGCGTGGGCCTGGAGCCCACCCTGGCCGCCATCCGGGAGGGAAAGCGCATCGCCCTGGCCAACAAGGAAACCCTCGTCGCTGCCGGTGAACTGGTCATGAAGGAAGCCGCAGCCCGCGGCGTCCGCATCCTGCCCGTCGACAGCGAGCACGGGGCCATCTTCCAGTGCCTCCAGGGGCGCCGCCCGGAAGAAGTGGCCAAACTGCTGGTCACGGCTTCCGGCGGACCCCATTTCCGCCGGCCTGCGTCGGAATTTTCGTCGATTACGGTCGAACAGTGCCTCAAGCATCCGACGTGGAACATGGGTGGCAAGATCACCATCGATTCGGCGACGATGTTCAATAAGGGCCTGGAAGTCATCGAAGCCCACTGGCTCTTCCACATGCCCTTCGACAAGATCGAAGTTGTCATCCAGCCGCAGAGCATCATCCATTCCATGATCGAGTTCATCGACGGTTCTGTCCTGGCTCAGCTGGGCATGCCCGATATGCGCCTGCCCATCCAGTACGCCTTTACCTATCCGGAACGGATGACCGTCCGCGGCGCCCGGCCCATCGACTGGAAGACGCTGGGGACGCTGGAATTCTTCCCGCCTGACGACGAGAAGTTCCCATCCATCGGCCTGGCCTATGAAGCCGGCCGCATCGGCGGTACCATGCCCTGTGTCCTCAACGGGGCCAATGAAGTCGCCGTCTATGCTTTTCTGCGTAAAGAGATTTCCTTTACGCGTATTTTTGATATTGTCCGTACAGTCATGGAACGGCACACGGTCTCGCATGACGTCACCCTGGCGTCTATCCGCCAGGCCGATGCCTGGGCCCGCCGCTGTGCTGCTTCCTTGCTGTAGAAAGGGGATTTCCCGTGGGTCTTACTATTTTAGCGACGATCTTCGTCTTCAGTGTCATCGTCTTCGTCCACGAACTGGGCCATTTCGCGACGGCCAAGTGGGCGGGGATGCAGGTCGATGAGTTCGCACTCGGCTTTGGTCCCAAAGTGTACAGTGTACGCCGCGGAGATACAGAATATTCCCTGCGGGCCATTCCTCTTGGCGGATTCAACCGCATCGCCGGCATGACGGAAGAGGAAGACTTGAACGATAAATCTTTCCTGAGCAAACCTGTCTGGAAGCGCATGATCGTCATCGCTGCCGGCGGTATCATGAACTTCGTCCTGGCCATCGTCCTCTTGTGGGGCCTGTTCTTCGTCGTCGGTACGGTGACCGTTTCGCCGGAAGCCGTCGTCGGCTCGACCATCGCCGGCTCACCGGCCGAACAGTCGGGCCTTGCAGCCGGCGACCGCATCGTCCGCATCGGCAACCAGGAAATTTCCAAATGGTCTGATATTTCTCAGGCCGTCGCGCCATACAGCCACGCCGTCGTTACCGTGGAAATCGAACGGGACGGCCAGATCCAGGGCGTCGAAATGGTGCCTGACGTAGACAGCGCCTCGAAGAAAGCCATGCTCGGCGTCATGCCCATGACGACCAAAGAAGCTCATGGCTTCTTTGAATCGGCGGGCATGGCCGTCCAACGGACAGGCAAGCTCTGCCAGCTCATGATCGTCGGCCTCTATGATATGGTGACGGGCCGGGAAAAGGCCGAAGTCGCCGGTCCTATCGGCGTCGCTCAGCTGGCCGGTCAGGTCGCTGCATCGGGCTTTGCCAATTTGCTCATGTTCACGGCCTTCCTCAGCCTCAACCTGGGCATCTTGAATCTCCTGCCCGTACCGCTCCTCGATGGGGGCTATATTATTTTATTGATTCTCGAAGGTATTACGCGCCGGCGGATGCCGAAACGGGCGTTGTACTACATCCAGGTCACAGGGGCCGTCCTCTTGGGCTCCCTGTTCCTCTTCGCCATGTTTCAGGATATCAGCCGCTTTTAGAAAGGCAGGCCTTGCATGAAACGTAGAAAATCTCTTCCCGTCCAGGCGGGCAGCGTCACCATCGGCGGCGATGCACCCGTATCGGTCCAGACCATGTCGACGGTCAACCCGGCCCATATGGCCGAAGCCGTCGTCGATGCCCGCCGCCTGGCATCGTATGGCGCTGAAATCTTGCGCTTCGCCGTTCCCGATATGGAAGCGGCCAAAGGCCTGGCCGCCGTCGTTCAGGCCGTGGATATCCCCATTGTCGCCGATATCCACTTCGATTACCGCCTGGCCCTGGCCGCCGTCGACAGCGGCGTCCAGGCCCTGCGCATCAATCCGGGCAATATCGGATCTGACGACAATGTCGTCAAAGTCGTCGAAAAAGTACGTCCTAAGGGAATCCCCATCCGTATCGGCATCAATACAGGTTCCCTGCCGGAAGATATCCTGGCTCAGAGCGGCGGCCATCCGACAGCAGAAGGCATGGTCGAAGGGGCCCTGCGCCATATCCGCATCCTGGAACGCATGGATTACCGCAACATGGTCATTTCCCTCAAGTCCTCCGACGTGCCCTTGATGATCGAAGCCTATGAAGCCCTGGCCGATAAGGTGCCTTATGCCCTGCACTTGGGCGTAACCGAAGCCGGCCTGGACCGTGAAGGGAGCATCAAGTCGGCCATCGGTATCGGTACGCTGCTCCACGAAGGCATCGGCGATACGATCCGCGTATCCCTGACGGGCGATCCCGTCGAAGAAATCAAGGCCGGCCAGACCATCCTCAGTGCCCTTGGCCTGCGCCGTTTCGGGCCGACCCTCATTTCCTGTCCGACTTGCGGCCGGACCCAGGTCCACCTCATCGACCTGGCCCAGGAAGTGGAAGAGGCCATTTCTCATCTGACTGTGCCCATCAAGGTCGCCGTCATGGGTTGTGTCGTCAACGGTCCCGGTGAAGCCAGGAAAGCCGATTTCGGCATTGCCGGCGGTAAGGGGAAGGGCATCGTCTTTTCTCATGGCCAGGTCCTGCGCACCGTGCCGGAAGACCGGCTCGTGTCCAGCCTGCTGGAAGAAATTGAAAAAACCATTGCAAAGGAGTCTTAACTCATGTTAGCATCGAAATTGTATAGTCCGACGCTGCGGGAAATCCCGGCAGACGCCGAAATCGCCAGCCATCAGTATATGTTGAAAGCCGGGATGATCCGCAAGAACGGCGGCGGCTTGTATTCTTTCCTGCCTTTAGGCCGCCGGGTCGAACTCAAGATCGAAGCCATCGTCCGCGAAGAAATGAACAACATCGGCGCCCAGGAAATCATGATGCCCATTATGCAGCCGGCTGAAATCTGGCATGAATCGGGCCGCTGGAATGCCTATGGCCCGGAAATGTTCAAACTCGAAGACCGCCATGGCAATCATTTCTGCCTCGGGCCGACACACGAAGAATTGATTACGACCCTGGTCCGCAATGAACTGCGCTCGTACAAGCAGATGCCCGTCACGCTGTGGCAGATGCAGAATAAATACCGCGACGAAATCCGCCCGCGTTTCGGCCTCATGCGCAGCCGTGAGTTCGTCATGAAAGATGCTTATTCCTTCGACGTCGACGAAGAAGGCCTGCACAAGAGCTATCAGGATGAATACGATGCCTATACGCGCATCTTCACGCGCTGCGGCCTGAATTTCAAGCCCGTCGAAGCCGACAGCGGCCAGATCGGCGGCAATCACACCCATGAATTCATGGCCCTGGCCCAGGCCGGCGAAGCCGAAATCGTATCGTGCTCGAAGTGCGATTATGCAGCAGATATTGAAAAAGCCGTTCCTCAGGCCATCGAAATGCCGGCAGAAGACGCCAAAGATGTAGAACTCATCGAAACGCCGAACTGCTCGACCATTGAAGACCTGGCCCAGTTCCTCCACATTCCCGTCGAAAAGACGATCAAAGCCGTCGCTTTCACTATCGACGGCGAAAAGATGGTCCTCTGCATGGTCCGCGGCGACCATGAAGTCAATGACGTCGCCGTCCAGAATTTCGTCGGCGGCAATGTCATCGAACCGGCGACGGAAGACGAATTGCAGGCCCACGGCCTCCAGCCGGGCTACATGAGCCCCATGGGTGCCGATAAACCGGATAATGAAACGTTCTTCGTCCTCGTCGATCCGTCGGCCATGAACGTCCCCAACGGCGTAACCGGTGCCAATAAGGCCGGCTATCACTATCAGAACGTCAATCCGTCGCGGGACTTCAAAGACGTGACGGTCACGACCATCCGCAACATGGTCGCCGGCGACAAATGCCCGCACTGCGGTGCACCCGTCGAAATCGTCCGCGGCATCGAAGTCGGCCAGGTCTTTGAACTGGGCACGAAGTATTCCGAAGCCCTCCATGCGACCTTCCTCGACCAGAACGGCAAGGCCAAACCCTACGTCATGGGCTGCTACGGCATTGGCGTCACCCGTACTATTGCCGCTGCCATCGAACAGTTCCACGACGAACACGGCATCATGTGGCCTGTCGCCATCGCGCCTTTTGAAGTGGCCATCGTCCCGGTCAGCAGCAAAGATCAGGATCAGGTCCGCATCGCCGGTGACCTCTATCAGTCCCTGCAGGCTGCCAAGGCCGACGTCCTCCTCGACGACCGTAATGAACGGGCTGGCGTCAAGTTCAACGACGCCGACCTCATCGGCTATCCCGTCCGGGTCACGGTCGGCAAGAAGAGCGCTGCCGAAGGCACTGTCGAAATCAAGATCCGCCGGACTGGCGAACAGGAAGTCGTTCCTATCGACCAGGCCGTCGCCCGCGTCCAGGAAATCTTAGCTGACCTGCGTAGCAAGAATATGTAAATCGAACGCATATGTTATAAAAATATTTCCGTAAAACGAGGAAAAATGCTTGTATTTTTCCTCGTTTTATCTTATACTTTTAATTAGCAAGCTAATCAAAAGAGGGGAAGACGTATGAGATTTGAAGCATTCCCGACGCGGGAAGAATTGGAAAAACACGCCCGGATCATTCCGGAAATCGAACCGTCGGCGGTCCTGGCCATGCTGCGCATCTCCCAGGCCGCTGAAATCATCCGCTCGTCCATCAACGACGTCCTGGCCAAGCAATACCACTTGTCCCAGGGGAAACTGCGGGTCATGATCGTCCTGCACCAGAGTCCGGAAGGCATTGCACCGTCACAGCTGGCTGAGAAGACCGGCGTGACCCGGGCGACGATTACGACCATGGTCAAGCGCATGGTCCGCGACGGATTGACGACGGTCGTCATCGATCAGGAAGACAAGCGGGGCAAAAAGGTCAGCCTCACGGCCCAGGGCCGCCAGTTCATGGACCAAGTACTGCCCGGCCATTATCTGCGCATTTCGACGCTCATGAACCGCCTCAGTGAGGACGAACAGGCCGAACTCATCCGCCTGCTGACGAAACTGAGCCAGAAATGATTTTCTCAGCAAATTTTAACCTGAAAAGCACTGCTTTTCAGGTTTTTTTCATTTTTCCCTGTTACACTGGGGGCAAATGGAAAAAGAAAGAAGGTTTGCCCATGTATCCGACTCATCACTTCCGCCAGGACTTCCATTACTTGTCCCTGCGCTCATCTCTGTTGGAAGAAATCTCTCTGCTCTATGGCCTGCCCCTGGGGCAGGCGAAGGGCCAGGCCGGCCGGATCTGCCGCTGCCGCCGTATGGTCCGGGAACTGCTCGCGGCCTGCCGACAGCAGCCGGACCAGCCGGTATATCCCTATCTCCTGGGCGTCCTCCTGGAACGGGCCGGTCAATGGCCGCTGACCAGCCGCCCCCGATGGGCCTATGACCAGGCCGAGGGCTATTACGACCGGGCCCGGCAGCTCCAGCAGCGGCAGCCTCCCGGCACGTATGACCGCCAGCACTATCTGCGCCCGTCTGTGGCCCTGCTGCGCCTGAGCCTGCGCCGCAGACAGGAGGAGCGGTTCTATGACTGGTGGGACCGCTGCGGCGGCCTGCGCCGCTTTCACCGCGATGTACAGGCCCTGTTCCAGGTGCGCTGGCTCATCGTCAAGGAAGACTATGAACGGGCGGCCTTTACCCTCCGGAATCTGCATGGATTGGCCGGCAGGCATAGCGCTTTTTCAGCTGCCCAGGCCCGAATCCTATCAGATATCGTCACGGCGGCCTGTCAGGGGCCGGGGGCGATACTCAAGGGAACCTATGGCCCGTATGTCCGCCAGGCCCTGTGGGACGCCCTTTTTCCTGCCAGGCCGCGACAAATGACGGACTCCGTGTTATAATGACAGGCATAGGCATATTTGCCGGGAAATGAGGAACTGCTATGGAAATCAAGATCATCCCGCTGGGGAGCGACGACAAGCCCCTGGATTCGTATGGCCAGGACGGCCAGTCTTTTGCCGAGACTTATGCGCCCATCGTTGAGCTGCTGCTGCGCGAAAGCCGCCTCCATGCCGTCGTCCATACCGTCCCGGGTGGACCGGCGATGGCCCAGGCCGTGTGCCGTCTCATCGAAGAGGCCCGGAAGCGGCAGGGGGACGGTGCTGAGGCCATGCCCTTCGACGTAACGCCCATCGTCGACGTGACGGCGCGCCTGCGCCGCGAAGACGGCTGCCCCTGGGACCGGGCCCAGACCCATCGGACCTTGCGCCGCTACCTCATCGAAGAGGTCTATGAAATGCTCGATGCCATCGACCGCCACGACGTAGCGGGCATCCGCGAGGAATTGGGGGACATCCTCTATCAGGTCGCCATCCACGCCCGCATCGCCCAGGAAAAAGGCCTTTTTTCGGCTCAAGATGTCGTAAAAGACGTCACAGATAAGATGATTCGGCGCCATCCCTACGTTTTTAGCCAAAAAAGCCTTGAAAACATAGGTACGAGTATGTTAAACTGGGATAGATTAAAGCAAGGCGAACAACGCCAGCAGCATGCTCACCTGCTGGACGGCGTCGTTCCCGGACTGCCGTCGCTCCTGGCTGCAGATAAACTTCAGGAAAAAGCGGCTAAGACCGGTTTCGACTGGCCCGATGTCCAGGGCGTCTGGGATAAGTTCCATGAAGAATGGGAGGAATTCCGTCAGGCCCTTGGCGAAGGAGATTCCGTCCACGCCGAAGAAGAAGCTGGGGATGTCCTGTTTGTCTTTGCAAATTTATGCCGACACTATCATATAGAGCCGGAATGTGCGTTACATCGGGCTAACTGTAAATTCCGACGCCGCTTTGCTCACGTAGAGGACCGGGTCCGCCAGTCGGGCCGGCCGTGGGATGCTTTTTCGCTGGATGAGCTCGACTCGTTCTGGCAGGAAGCCAAACAGATAGAACGGCAGAAGGAAAATACAGACAGTTAGCGTTACGCAGATGTAACGATTTAAAGGAGGACCTAGTATCATGAACAAAACAGAATTAATCGCTGCAGTCGCACAGAAATCCGATTTGACCAAGAAAGACGCTGAAAAAGCTGTAAAAGCTGTATTCGAAGCTATCAGCGACAGCCTCACCCAGGGTGATAAAGTACAGATCATCGGCTTTGGCACTTTTGAAGTCCGTCAGCGTAAAGCCCGTGAAGGCCGCAACCCGCGCAACAACGAACCGATTCAGATCGAAGCATCCAAGACCCCGGCTTTCAAAGCTGGCAAACAGCTCAAAGATTTGGTCAACAACAAATAAGGTACGATTCCGAAGGGCCGCATGAAAAACGGCCCTTTTCTTTTCTTGCAAATTGTCGTACCATAGTAGTATGAGCTACTAGACTAATGCTGTTTATAAAAGAGGGTATCATGCATGACAAAGAAGAAAGTCCTGATCCTGTCCGCATCCATCGGTACGGGGCATACACAGGCAGCACGGGCGATAGAAGAATACGTCAAGACCATTCCCGAAGAATGTGAAGTGGAACACCTGGATTTCCTGTCCAACGACGTCCTGTCTATCGACAACATCGTCAAGGAAACGTACATCAAGATCCTCGATGTCTTTCCCATGCTGTACGATTTGATGTACTATTCGTCACAAGGATATAAGAAGGGACTCGTCGTCAAGACGCTCTTTGCCTGGGGCCTCAAGCGGCGGATGCTCAGGGTATTGGCCGAAAAGAAGCCCGATGTCCTCGTCTTTACCCATCCCTTCCCGGCAGGGGCGGCAGCGCTCCTCAAGCGCCAGCACCGCCTCGATATCCCCCTGGTCGGCGTCATCACCGATTTTGCCATCCATCAGCTCTGGGTCTATCCTCAGATCGATGTCTACTGCGTCGCCGCGTCCCAGCTCAAGGACCTGCTCGTCGAACAGGGCATCGATGCCGGCAAAATCGTCGTCTCCGGGATCCCCGTGCGCAAGGCCTTTGAACAGGAACGCTGGCATTGGGATGCCGCCCATAAGGCGGATAAGAACGTCCTCATCATGGGCGGCGGCCTGGGCATGGGTTCAATCAAACAGTCCCTGACGCTCCTCGACCGCCTCGACGCCGTCGACAGCTTCACTGTCGTCACCGGCTACAATGCCGATCTCTATGACGAACTGTCCAAGATGCGCAGCGAACTGCATCACGACGTCAACATCCTGGGCTATACCAACCGGATTCCCCAGCTCATGTGCCAGGCATCGCTGCTGGTCACCAAACCGGGCGCCCTGACCTGTACTGAAGCGGCCGCCGTCCAGGTACCGATGGTCCTTTATAGTCCCATCCCGGGCCAGGAAGAAGCCAATGCGACGTATATGCAGGCCAAAGGCTGTGCCCGCTGGGTCAAGAAGCAGGAAGACCTCGTTTCCGTCGTAGCGGACCTGTTGACACATCCCGATAAGCTGGCAGCCATGTCCGAAGCCAGCCTCGACTGCCACCGCGACGGTGCGCGGATCATCGGCAAGGAAATCGTCCGCCTTCTGCGGCCCCAGACAGCGGGAGCGGCGGCGGACTTGATATATGAACACTGAGAAAAGGGTCTCCTCGGTTTCGCTCTGCGAAGCAAGAGAAGTTTTTTTCCAAAAGGAGTAATTTTTTCATGGAATTCCAACTTTTTCATACGACCCTGTCGGCGTCGCTGCTGCTCTTCATCATGGCCGGCGGCTTCCTGGCCGGTTTCGTCGATTCCATCGCCGGCGGTGGCGGCCTCATCTCGCTGCCCGTCCTCTTGGCAGCCGGCCTGCCGCCGCACCTGGCCATTGGGACCAATAAATTTTCCGCGACCTTTGGCGCCGTCATGAGCGCCTGGCAGTTCTGGCGGGCTGGCAAGGTCGACATGAGCCTCTTGAAGTGGATCCTGCCGGGGACCTTCATCGGCGCCATCCTGGGTTGCCTGGTCATGCTGCACTTGAAGAGCGAATGGCTCCAGCCCATCATCATCATCGCCCTCATCGCGGCAGCGGTCTTCGTCTTCAGCCAGCGTCAGCTCGGCGCTGCCAGCACGTACAGCGGCAATACCCGGAAGAACGTCCTGGCCGCCCTGGTCATGGCCTCGGCCATCGGTTTCTATGACGGCTTCATCGGGCCGGGGACGGGGACTTTCCTCATCGTCGGCTTTGCGGCCTTGGGCTTCGACTTCGTCACGGCTGCCGGCAATGCCAAGATCCTCAACCTCATGAGCAATGTGACGTCCTTCGTCCTCCTCATCTGGTGGGGCCAGATCCTCTACGTCTACGGCATCGCCATGGCCCTGTGCATCTTTGCCGGCGCCTTCTTCGGTTCCCGCCTGGCTATCCGCCGGGGTACGGGCTTCGTCCGCCTGGTCATGCTGGCCGTCACAGTCGTCCTCATCGGCAAATTGGGCTTATCTTATTTTGGTATTATGTAGGAGGGACGCTATGGATACGGTACTCATCAGCGGCGGCACGTCGGGCATCGGCCTGGCGGCAGCGGCGGTCTTACTGGAAAGGGGCTGGAACGTCGCCATCAGCGGCCGCCATCGGGAAAAAGGGGAGGCCGCCCTGGCGGCGTTGTCTGCGCCGGACCGGACCTGGTATATCCAGGGCGACGTGGCCTGCGACGACGACTGCCGCCGGATGGTCGAAGAGACGGTTTCTCACTTCGGCGGCCTCGACGGTTTGGTCACGTCGGCCGGCGTCTATGAACAAGGCCTCTTGGAAAATGTCACGCCTGCCGACATGCAGCGCCTCTTTTCCATCAATGTCTTCGGGACGATCTCGCTCTGCCGCTATGCCCTGCCGCACTTGCGGCGCCGGCCGGGCAGTATCGTCACCATCAGCAGCGACGCCGGTCTCCAGGGCAACATCGCCTGCGCTCTCTACGGGGCGACGAAAGGCGCCGTCGTGGCCTTCACCAAGTCCCTGGCCCTGGAAGCGGCACCGCACCAGATACGGGTCAACTGCGTC
>ERZ773113.1751-NODE-1751-length-10226-cov-3.423852_pt1 | contig 10226 bp, 7 predicted proteins | sample MGYA00580565_ERZ773113 | MGnify/ENA primary metagenome ERZ773113 (study PRJEB29015, sample SAMEA2737827) | human gut metagenome | biome: human gut; feature: human-associated habitat; material: faeces | place: China | collected 2012 ...
TTCAGTGCTCCATGGTAAATTCAATCATGTCGGCGCGGGTCAGGCTGACGGAGTATTCCGTTGCGTTGACGTCGCCGTCACGGTGGTTGAGGGTGCGCACGCAGAGCAGCGGCGCCATATTGGGGATTTCGAGCACTTTGCTCTCTTTAGCCTGCGCGCGGCGGGCGCTGATGCGCGTCTGGGTGCGTTTCAGCGCAATGCCTGTCGCATTCTGGAGAAAATCATGTAGCGAACCGCTGGAGAAATTCTGCAGCACCGGCCAGAGGGTGAGGTCCGCGAAGTAGTGATCGATCTGGCACACCGCGACGCCGTTGACCCGGCGCAGCGTGCGCAGGTGGATGACGTTGTCGCCCTCCTGAATACCCAGCGCGTCCGCCACGTGGCTGGAGGCCGGACGCAGCACCGAGAGCAGCTTTTCGCTGGTCGGGTGGCTGCCCTGATCCAGCAGGTTCTGGCTAAAGCGCGCCTGGGCGTTAAGCGGGTAGTCGAACGGGCGCATCAGCACCAGCACGCCCACGCCCTGACGGCGTTGTACCCAGCCGCGCTCGACCAGCTGGTCAATGGCGCGGCGCAGGGTGTGGCGATTCACTTCATAGCGATCCGCAAGCTGCTGCTCGGCGGGCAGGTAGTCTCCGCAGCGGTAGTGCGTGCGCAGCTCCACTTCGAGCTTTGCCGCGATTTCTTGCCAGCGGGTGGGGTAACTGGTCGGATGTCTGGATAAGTGCATAGAAAACAAAGCCTCGCTTCTCAGATGAAGTGCTTACGCAAACGTTGAGAGAGGAAATCCAGCAGGCTGACGGTGATGATGATGAGCACCATCAGGGCGCAGGTTTGCTGGAACTGGAAACCGCGAATCGCTTCCCACAGGGTGACGCCAATGCCGCCTGCGCCCACCATGCCGACCACGGTGGCGGAGCGAACGTTGGACTCAAAGCGGTACAGCGAGTAGGAGATCAGCAGCGGCATCACCTGCGGCAGGACGCCGTAGAGGATCTCTTCGATTTTGTTGGCGCCGGTGGCGCGGATGCCTTCCACCGGGCCGGGCTCAATGGCTTCGACCGCTTCCGAGAGCAGCTTAGAGAGCACCCCGGTGGTGTGGATGAACAGCGCCATGACGCCCGCGAACGGACCCAGACCCACGGCTACCACGAACAGCATCGCAAAGACCATTTCGTTAATCGCGCGGCAGGCATCCATCAGGCGACGCATCGGCTGGTATACCCACCACGGCACGATGTTTTCCGCGCTCATCAGGCCAAACGGAATGGAGAGAATGACGGCAAGGGCGGTGCCCCAGACGGCAATTTGCAGGGTAATGGCCATTTCGCTGAGATAGTCCTGCCACTGGCTGAAGTCCGGCGGGAAGAAGTCGGCAGCAAAGGTTGCCATGTTGCCGGAATCTTTGAAGAGCAGCAGGGGATCCATTTCTGCGCCCTTCCAGGAGATAACCAGCACCGCCAGCAGGATGGCCCAGCTTATGAGCGACCCGGCGATGATGTCGGCACCGGCTTCAATCGGTTCTTCTTCAGCAGCAAATTCGCCATAACAGTTGTCGACGAAGCAAATCGTCTTGGGGCTGACCTTCTTGACGACGGAAATAATAGAACGGATATCATCAATCGTCAAGGATGCCCGCGTGCTGTAACCGCGGGAACGCTGGATGAGGACCAGTTTCGGCTGCTTTTCGGCGACGGCCGCTTCAATGCCGGCCAAATCATAGGCGTTGTCCTTCAAGGGGACTTCCTCATAGCGGACGCCCTTTTCCTTCAAAGAGTGCGGCGTTTCATGGGCATAGCCGATGACGCCCTGCATCGTGTCATAAGGCGCCCCGACGAGGCTCATCATGAGATCGCCGGTCTGCAACAGGGCCAGCAGGACCGTCGCCAGCGCATGGGTCCCCGATACGAAGTGGGGCCGGACAATGGCCTTTTCGGCCTTGAAGACGTGGGCAAAGACTTCATCGAGCTTTTCCCGGCCCATGTCGCTGTAGCCATAGCCCGACGTACCGGCAAACTGGTACGAAGAAATCTGGGCTTCCTTATAAGCGGCCAGGACTTTCGCCGTATTATGGAGACAAATCGTATCAATGCGTTCAAACTGGTCCGCACATTCGGCCAGCGCTTCTTTTCGTAATGTTTCTAAATCCAAAGACAATGTCATGATTCCTTTCTATAATGAATGTGTAAGTTAGTGGCTAGTGGTTAGTGAATAGTAGTTAGGGGTTAGGGGCTAGTGGCTCTCCTCATAGGAGAGCTGTCAGCTCTGCTGACTGAGAGGTTCTTCCAGACAATGAGACGCTATACCGTTCAGGACCTTTTTTCATTTCGGGCCGCCCTCCGGGACGGCCCCTACGGAGATTGCTTTTTTCCTTACAGTCCGCTGTTTCGCAGGTCGCAGGTCGCTGAAGGAAACCTCTCCGCCTTACGGCACCTCCCCTATCAGGGGAGGCTTTCGGCTCTCCTCATAGGAGAGCTGTCAGCTGCGGGCCGCCCTCTGGGACGGCCCCTACGGAGGTTGCTTTTCTACTTGCCGCCTGCGCCTTCCCGTCATGGGAAAGGCACATCCCCCAGCACAGCCTGTATCAATGCTTCTTCTCCATCGTACTGGTCCTTGTCGTACCAGTGGATATAGGGCATGCGTTTGAACCACGTGAGCTGGCGTTTGGCAAAGCGCCGCGTCCGGGTCTTGATGCGGGCTGCGGCGTCATCGAGGGGCATCTGTCCCTGGAGATACAGGGCCAGTTCCTGATAGCCGATGGCCTTCATGGACTGACAGTCCGGCGGGATGCCCTTGTCCAGCAGGTACCGCACTTCATCAACCCAGCCGGCGGCAATCATGGCGTCGACGCGCTCTTCAATGCGCCGGTACAAGACATCCCGCGGCAGGCGCAGACCGATGACGTAAGCGTCATAGACTACATCCCGAGCCTTGCCGGCCCGGACGAAAGATTTTCCTTCGCCCTGCTCGATGGCGCTGACCAGGCGGGTCAGGCGGTGCGTGTTGGAAAACAGCTCGTGCCAGTCCGGCGGCTGCCAGTCCGTTTCTGTCTCGATATAGGCCTTCAGTTCCTCTTGACTGAGAGCGTCGATCCGCGCCTGGGCCGCTTCCTTGTCGGCTTCGGTCATGCGGGCCGTCTGGAAATCATAGCCTTCCAGGAGGGATTGGACGTATAGGCCCGTACCGCCGACGAGAATGGGTATCTTCCCCTTTCCGTTGACTTCGGCAATGGCCTTTCCCGCCATATCACAGAAGCGGGCTGCCGAATAGGGTTCGTCGGGCTCAGCAATATCGATGAGATAATGGTGATAGCGGGCCAGTTCGTCCGCCGTCGGCTTGGCCGTACCGATATCCATATGGCGGTAAATCTGGTAGGCGTCGCCGGAAATGAGGTCGGTCCCGTAGTGTTCGGCCAGGGCAAAACTGAGGGCCGTCTTGCCGACCGCCGTCGGACCGATGATGGCAATTACTTTTTCCATGAATCACACTCCAATACGGCATAGCCAATGCGGCTGTATTTGCCGCCATATAAGGCAACATCCGGGAAATCGCGGCAGAGCTGGCGGAAATCCCGTTCTTTGATGACCACCCGGCGCCGGGCTTTCTGCAGCGCCCGTTCGATGAGGTCCCGCGTCAGACCGCCGTGTTCCATGATGGCCCGGACGGGCTGGAACTGGCAGCTCGCCTCGACAGGCCGCTGGAACATGGGGTCGAAATAGAGGACGTCGTACACAGGCCCGTCATCGGATAAGAGATAATCGCGATAGTCGCCACAGCGCAGGGAAATCCGGCGCAGCGCCGCCGTGACGTCGTCTTTCTTATGGACAAAGTGGGAAAAGCCCCAGGCCGTAACGGCTTCCAGCAAAGGCGATACTTCCAGGGCATCGACGCGGGAGCCAGCCGGCAGGCCGAAAGAAGTGACGGCCGCATCGGCGCCAAAACCACAGGTACAATCGAGGACGGAAATAGGCGGCTGTGCCGCTGCAGGCCGCAGGTCGTACTCCTTCACCCCCATCAGGGCTTCCAGGAGATGGTCGCGCTGGCCTTTCCGCAGATTCTGGATGCGCAGTTCAGCCATGTTGAGGCTGAAGAAATGGCTGCCTTCCGGGCGGTCTATCTGAGGCCCCCGTGATGAATAGACGAGGAAATCCTCGCCGTATTCATCCATCAAATCCTGTATGGTCCGCTTTCCCCGCGGCACATAGGCAAAGCCCTGGCTTTCGGCCCAGGCTTTCCCTTCACATTGTAATTTTTCTTTGGCCTTCAATGAAGGCACGACGTAAATCATATGAGTCATGTCCGTTTAAATAAGTGCGCTAATTCTTTTGGCGTAAAGCGGATGATCGTCGGCCGGCCATGAGGGCAGACGTAGGGTTTTTCCGTATGGAACAAATCATCCAGGAGCTGCTTCATCTGGCGGATATTGAGGCTGTCTCCGGCCTTGACGGCACCGTGGCAGGACAGATAGGCCAGCGAACGATGGCGGACCATGGCTTTATCCGGTTCCTTCTGGTCATGCAGGAGCAGGCAGATATCCTTTAAAGAATCGGCAATATCGCTGGTCTGCAAATCGCAGGGCACTTCTTCGACGCGCAGCGTCGTCGGCCCGGCTTCGGAATAGGTATAGCCCAGGTCGTTGAAGACATCCTGCCGTTCCAATAAGAGCGTCATATCCTCGTTGTCGACTTCGACGAACTCCGGCGTCAGCAACTGCTGGCTCGGCATCCGCTCGACACGCTTGCAGAACGTATCGTAGCGGATCCGTTCATGAGCCGCGTGCTGATCGACGATGTATAAATCCTGACCCTTCTTGGCAATGATGAAGCAGTCCGCCACTTCCCCTAAGGGAATGAAGACGTCGTCATCGCCGTCAAAGACGATTTTAGGCGCTGACGCCTCGGAAACGACCGACGTCGCTTCCGACGGGCCGCCCTGGCCATGCTGGGCCAAAGCCTGGGAAAACAAGGAAGAACCATCCGCAAGAGGCTCCCCTGATAGGGGAGCTGTCCGCGTAGCGGACTGAGAGGTTGCCTTTTCCCATTGCGGGCCGCCCTTTGGGACGGCCCCTACAGAGGTTGCCTGGCCACTCTCCTGCGAGCGGGCGCCCCACGTGGGCGCCCCTACATGGACTTGCTGCGGGCCGCCCTCTGGGACGGCCCCTACAGCATCACCGATGGTCTTGGCGATGGCTTCGGGCTTTTCCTGGGCCACCAGGGCCGTGACGATGCTGTGGTAGATGGCGCGGTAGACGGCTTGTTCATCAGAGAATTTGATTTCCGTCTTAGCTGGATGGACGTTGACGTCAATCGTCGCCGGGTCGACGTGGAGGTGGAGCATGGCAAAGGGATAGCCCGATTTCGGCAGCATGGCATGATAGGCATTGTCAATGGCCTTGAACATCAAGGGATTATGGACGATGCGGTGATTGACGATGCACGTCTGCCAGTTGCGGTTGCTCTTTAAGACCGACGGCTTGCCTACATAGCCTTCCAGGCTGATACCGTCCTGGTCGGCAGTGACGGCAAAGACATCGCGGGCGACGTTGGCGCCGTAGATATTGGCAACGGTTTCCCGCAAATCGCCGGTGCCGCCGGTCTTCATTGTCGTCCGGCCGTTATTGGTAAAAGTAAAGGCAATGGCCGGATTGGCCAGGGCCAGTTTGGTCACCATTTCAGAGATTTTCGAACTTTCCGTCCGTTCGCTCTTGAGGAACTTGCGCCGCGCCGGCGTATTGTAAAAGAGGTCGCTCACTTCCATCGTCGTCCCGACCGGTGCGCCGGCCTGGTCTTCTGCCGTGATTTCGCCCCCGTCGAGGATGAGGTGCGTCGCAAAGTCATCGCTGGCCTGGCGCGTCGTGATCTGCATGTGCGATACGGCGGCGATACTGGGCACGGCTTCGCCGCGGAAGCCTAAAGACGTAATGGCAAAAATATCTTCGACGGAACTGATCTTGCTCGTACCGTGGCGGATGATGCACTTATGGGCATCTTCCGGACTCATGCCGCAGCCGTCGTCAGTGACCCGCATATAGGACTGGCCGCCGTCGGCGATTTCCACTTCAATGGCATGGGCACCGGCATCGATGGCATTTTCTACGAGTTCTTTGATGCACGATGCCGGCCGTTCGACGACTTCGCCGGCAGCAATCTTATTGCGCGTTGCTTCATCTAAGACATGAATGATTGAACTCACTGGATCCCACTTCCTTCTTTGGCATCTTTTTGCAGATTATATAAGAAAGAAATCGCTTCAATCGGCGTCATACTGCTGACATCGACGCTGAGCAACTTGTCGATGACGGGACTGGAAAAGAGGCTGTCTCCCATGGGTGACGGCGCCGGATTCACAGGCGCCTTGGCCGGGACGGGTGCTCCGCCGTTCTTTTCCAAGTCTTCCAAGATGACGTCGGCCCGCTTGAGCAGGCTTTCGGGCAGCCCGGCCAGACGGGCGACGTGCAGGCCATAGCTGCGGTCGGCCCCGCCGGGAATGATGCGCCGCAGGAACTTGATGTTCTTGCCCCGTTCCTTGACGGCGACGGTATAATTCTTAATTTTCGGCGAATCGTCAGCCATGGCGATGAGCTCATGGTAGTGCGTCGCAAACAGCGTCAGGGCGTGGATGTGCTTCAGGCAGTATTCGATGACAGCCCGGGCGATGGACATGCCGTCGAAGGTACTCGTGCCGCGGCCGATTTCATCGAGGATGAGTAGGCTGCGGCTGGTGGCGTGTTTCAGGATGTACGACACTTCCTTCATTTCCATCATGAACGTACTCTGGCCGGTGAGGATGTCGTCGCTGGCACCGATACGGGTAAAAATGCGGTCCACCGGGCAGATAGACCCTTCTTTGGCGGGAATGAAGGAGCCGGCCTGGGCCATGAGGACCAGCACGGCGACCTGGCGCATATACGTCGACTTGCCGGCCATGTTGGGGCCGGTGATGACCAGGATTTCATGGTCTTCATGGTTCAAGGTGACGTCGTTAGGCACGAACAATTCGTCTTTCAAATACTTTTCAATAATGGGATGGCGGCCGTCCTTAATGGAAATCGTCGCCTTGGTATTGAGGCTGGGACGGACGTAGCGGTTGTCATAGGCCGCGCAGGCCAGGCTGTACAGGCAGTCGATGCAGGCAATGGCCCGGGCCGTTTCCTGCATGGCCGGGATATGGCCCTGGATCTGGCGGCGGATATCGCCGAAGAGCTTGTATTCCAGCGCCAGCATCCGTTCCTGGCTGGTCAGGACTTTGACTTCAAATTCCTTCAATTCCGGCGTGATGTAGCGTTCGGCATTGACCAACGTCTGCTTGCGCACGTAGTAATCGGGGATGGGCTTGGTATTGGCATGGGAAATCTCGAAGTAATAGCCAAAGACCTTAGTATAGCCGATTTTCATCTTGATGCCCGTCTTTTCCCGTTCCTTCTCTTCCAGTTCCTGCAAAAAGGCATGACTGTTGGCCGCAATGGAGCGGATTTCATCGAGTTCCGGCGAAAAGCCGTCGCGGATGACGCCGCCGTTGCGGATGACCAGGCCCGGTTCGTCCTTGATGCCCCGGCAGAGCAGGTCATAGACGTCGTCATGAGTCTGCAAGCGGTCATTGAGGCTGTGCAGGAGGTCGGCACTGGCACCGGACAGGGCCTGTTTCAGCTGCGGGATGACGGCCAGCGATTCCCGCAGGGCTACCAGGTCCTTGGGGCTCACGGTCCCCGTTTCGATGCGGGTCAGGATGCGTTCAAAATCGTAAATCCGGTCCAGCACGTCTGCCGTGTCCTGGCGCATGATTTCGTGGAGGACGAAATCTTCGACGGCATCCTGGCGGCGCGTAATGTCGGCAATGCGGATGAGCGGCGCTTCCAGCCACTTGCGCAGGAGCCGGCCGCCCATAGCCGTCTTAGTCTTGTCCAGGACATCGAGGAGCGTCCCCCGGCGGCCGCCGTCGCGGACGTTCTGCGTGATTTCCAGGTGGCGCAGGCTGGCCGCATCGACGACCAGACGCCGTTCATTATCGATATGTTCCAGCGAATTGATGTGGGAAATATCGGACTGCATGACGTCACTGACATAGGCCAGGAGCATGCCGATACACTCGCCGGCCACCGAGGCAGCGGCAAAGTCTTCCGGCGGGAAATAGGACCGGGCCTGTTCCCGGTAATCGACACTGTCATCGGCAGGAAATTCCGTAACCGTACACTGGGCCAGGTGGCTGCGCAGGTATTCGCGGACGGCATCCATATCCTTCCCCATGTGGGCGTAAATGAGCTCACTCGGTTCGTAGACGGCCAGGATGTCGAACAGGGAATCTTCCATGACCGACGCCGCACAGTCGGCCCACAAACATTCGCCCGTCGTGACGTCCATGAGGGCGATGGAAAGGATGGCATCGCTTTCGGTCAGGCAGCCGATGTAATTGTTCTTCTTCGACGCCACGGCATTCTCCAGGGTAATCGTCCCCGGCGTGATGACCTTGATGATCTTGCGCTTGACCAGCCCCTTGGCCAGCTTCGGGTCTTCCATCTGTTCACAGATAGCGACTTTATAGCCTTTGTGGACCAGCCGTTCGATATAGGTGTCGGCCGAATGGAAAGGTACGCCGCACATGGGGACCTTCTCTTTATTGCCGCCAGCCCGGCCGGTCAGGGTCAGGTCGAGTTCGCGCGACGCCGTCAGGGCATCGTCAAAAAACATTTCATAGAAATCGCCGAGGCGGAAAAAGAGAATCTTATCCTGGCACTGCTCTTTGACTTCCATGTACTGCTGCATCATAGGCGTTAATTTTTTTCCTGCCAAAGTCTCACCTTCCTTTAGTGCACTAAGTGACCTTTGAGGACCCACGTCTGGCCTTTGTCGACCTGGACCGGCACGGTATCGCCGATGGCGACGGAACCGTCATTTTCCCAGATGATCATCTTGTTGCCCGTCGTCCGGCCGAACCAGTGGTTGGCATCGTTCTTGGTCGGCCCTTCAACGATGACGTCATAGACGTGGTCTTCCATTTCTTTATTTTTTGCTAAACTATAGACGTTCTGCACATCCATGAGCCGCTGCAGACGGCGGCTCTTTTCTTCCTGCGGGATCTGGTCTTCCATCTTGGCCGCCGGCGTCCCCGTCCGCGGCGAATAGATGAAGGTATAGGCCATGTCGTACTGGACGCGCTTGAGCAGGTTCAGCGTATCTTCGAACATGGCCTCCGTTTCGCCTGGGAAGCCGACGATGATGTCCGTCGTCAGGACCAGGTCGGGCATGCGCTTGCGGGCATAGTCGACGAGTTCCAGGTAATGTTCCACCGTGTAGCCGCGGTTCATCTTCTTCAAGAGCTCGTCAGAACCGCACTGGATGGGCAGATGCATGTGGTTGACGACCTTTTTGCTGTCGGCAATGGCGTCGATCATGGCAAAAGTCATATCCTTGGGGTGGCTGGTCATGTACCGGACCCGTTCGATGCCGTCGATATCGTCGACAGCGGCGACGAGCTTGGAGAAATCCGTGCCGTTCTTGAGGTCCAGGCCATAGGAATTGACATTCTGGCCGAGAAGGGTGATTTCCTTGTAGCCTTCAGCAGCGACCTTCTTGATTTCTTCGACAATGGCGTCGATGGGACGGCTCACTTCACGGCCCCGGACATAAGGCACGATACAGTACGTGCAGAACTTGTTGCAGCCGTTCATGATGGGGATCCAGGTAAAGAATTTCTGGAAGCGCTTGACCGGCATATCATGGAAAGCCGGCAGGGTCATGTCGGCAGCCATATAATGGTCGGCCTTGCTGCGCCGTTCCCGGATGAGCTCGATGAGCTTGTGGATATTGTGCGTACCGATGACCAAATCGATGTGCGGCGCCCGCTTGAAGAGCTTATCCTGCCATTCCTGGGCCATGCAGCCCGTGACGGCAATGATCAAATCGGGGTTCTGCTTCTTCAAATGCTTGAGTTCGCCGATTTTCCCCAGCGTCTTGTCTTCCGCCGTTTCGCGGACACAACACGTATTGATGAGGATGACATCGGCTGTATCCAAATCTTCCGTATTGTGATAGCCCAGCTCCTCCAACTGACCGGCATAATGCTCACTGTCAGACATATTCGCCTGACAGCCATAAGAAATAATATGATAAAATCGATTGCTCTGAAAATCCATGTATTCTCTCCGTTTTTCACAAAAATCATAATTTAGGGTTTACAGTATATAATACCATATATAGGCCGCCCCTGTGAAGGGCTTTTTAGGGGCTCGTGGC
>ERZ773113.1771-NODE-1771-length-10149-cov-9.298395_pt1 | contig 10149 bp, 10 predicted proteins | sample MGYA00580565_ERZ773113 | MGnify/ENA primary metagenome ERZ773113 (study PRJEB29015, sample SAMEA2737827) | human gut metagenome | biome: human gut; feature: human-associated habitat; material: faeces | place: China | collected 2012 ...
AGATTCTTCTCGTGCAGGAACTTGTAGACAAGGTTGTGGTTTTTCTCGGCAAAAATGCGCTGGGTGTCATTCAACGGAATATCGTGCATAAAGCACCTCCTTCATAAACTATCACGCAGGCAGCGGCTGTGTGTCGCCGTTCACTGTGGCACCGATGCAGAAACTGTCATCGGTGACCGCAGGGGCAACAGTGTAGTTCTCTACCTCGCAAAGACCATCATCCTGTTCACGCTTCGCTTCGATGCGCTGGCGGTTCATGCCGCGAATCTGCTCACGGAAGCTCAAGGCGTACTTGCGCACGGAAGCAAGCTGGTCACCGTGGAAGTCACCCAGCCGCTTGAACGTGGCAACGCTGTAATCCTTGCCCTCCGGGTTTGTCTGGCGTTTCAGACCAATCTCCACAAGGCTGCCGTAGGTAGCACGGTTACGGAAAACAAAGCCCTGATTCAAGAACTCGCGGAACGGGCTGATGCTGGTAGGCGAGAGGTTGATTGCCAGCGGCATAAACTCTCCACTGCGCAGCAGATACAGCACCCGCATATTCTTGCAGGCTTTGCCGCGACCGTTGCTGGCACTGCCAAACTGGCTCAACGCGCAAGCCTCACAAACACCACCGGGCTCACCGTAGCCCTGCTTGCCATCCACCGAGGAGCAAAGCGGCGGCACATCATCGCTGTATTCATCGCCCTCCGGCCAGTAGGCACAGCTTGCGTGGTTGAACAAAATCACGCCGGTGAGAGTGGGGCTGTAATCCGGGTGCTGCGGGTCGCCGGTAGGCAATTCAAACTGCAGTACGCCGCCTGCGGGAATCTTGATGCGGGGAAAGGACATCGTAAAGCCGTCCCTATCCTCGGCAAGTTCCTCGCTGCTGAAATCGGCATCGCCCATTTCGGGCAGCACAAAATCCAGCGGTTCGTTGGCGGTCATGGCGGTGGTAGCTGCGGCGTTAGCATTCATCATAGACATAAAAAAATCCTCCTGTATGTGGGGCAGCATCAAGCGGCTGCCCGGTTGATTCTCGACCACTGCCGAGCTGGCATGGTCAAAATACTGTAACCAATGCTTTCCAGTTCACTGGCGCGGTCATAACTCTCCACATCCTGGCTGTGACGGGTCACGGCGTTGGATAAACCGTACAGCGTCAGATCGTTGGACTCGATCAGTCGCTGCAACACGCCGGTACTCTCGCTGTCGGTAATGTGAAACTCTTTGCTCGCAAGTTTGACGACAGCCGGCACATCATGGGTGTCCATCTGTGCGGCTTTTGCCTCCTGCATTTTGCCGACGATTTGCGAAAACCGCGCTTCTTCCACGGCGGCGCGCACGGTGTCCTGAATTTTCATGACAAAGGCTTTGTCCTCGGCGTCCAAGGTTGCTTGGGAGTAGACGCTGAAGTTCTCTTCGCTGTCGGTAACGCGCCCCACATGGTTGCGGCGGGCGGCTGCCTCATTCACGACCATACCGTTGCTGCACACCAGCCGATAGATCAGCGGCTGGATGCTGACGGAACCAAGTCCGACCTCGCTGTTGCTGATGATGATTCCGGCCTGCACGATGTCGCCGGGGGATACCTCCGCCTGCAAGCGGGGGTTCACGGCCTTGATGTACATACGACTTTCGGTGATTTGGCAGCTTTCAAAGCGGATGTCGGGCAGCCCGCCGAGAATCGGCAGCGTCACTCCGGCAATGTCGATATTGTCGATGCGGCGATAGCGATTGCTCAGGTACGCGCGAGCGGAGCCGTCCAAGGTACGCAGCATGCGCTGGCTGCTTTCCTGCTTGAACCATGTGTTGGCGTTGTAGGCCAGCAAGTCGGGACGTTCCTCCCGCATGCGGTCATAGTAGGCGGCGGGAATACGCAGGTGGGTGCCGATCTGCCGATGAGCGATGCCGGTGATGGTCATGGGCTCAATCAGCTCGGTGCCGCTGTCGTCTGACAGGTGCAGAAACATTTCTTTGCCGTAGGATTCCATCCGCAGGCGATTGGGGGCAATGAGGTAGTCCTCCTTGGACTCGCTCTGCCGCTTCACTTCGGTCAGCATCTGCTGTAAAGTTACACCGGATTTCATACGCGAAACCTCCCTTTACCACGAGAGAACCAGCTTGCCGGAAGTTTCCTCGGCGGCCAGCCCATCTCCTGCAAAGACCTGTTTCAGCTTTTCCCAGCACCCAATGGGTGGGAAGCCGTGCAGCGCCGGGAGTACCGATGTGCTGCCGTCCACAAGCTGGATGTGACCGTCCTCCTGCACGGTCATCGAGTGATGCCCGCGGGAACTGAGGTCGGCCACGATGTTTTCCAGTGTTGCGCGTCCCTCGGTCTCATACCAGACACGAGGATCGGGCAGCGGAGGTGTCTCGGCAGGGATGCGCGGTGTTTCGGGTGCGTCTGCCGTGGGATTCGGGCGCAATGGTACGGTGTTGATGAGTTCACACCGCAGATGCGCCTGCTTGTCCAGCACGACCTCGGCGCTCTCGAAACCGTCCAATCCGTGAACACGGATTAAGCAGCGCCCACCCTCTTTGACGATGGTAAGCGGGTCTTTCGTAGCCCATTCCCATGTGATGTTGCTGCCTGCTGTGCGAAGTGCAGCGGTGATGCGCTGGTTCACATGGAGCAGCAGAATGTCGCTGAGAGGTTCATCCTCAATGTCCGGCACCACAAATTTAGCGCGGCGGGGAGCCTTTGCTTTCTTCTTGGGGACTGCCGGGAGACTGCCTCGCAGATAGTGCAGCACATACAGCCCCCAGACGGAGCAGGCAACAAGCAGAAGCGGCAGCAGTAGCGCGCCGCGCGCGAACGCGGCGATGGCTACGATGATGCCCACAAAAATGCTTGTGCCATTCCGGATGGCATTGTCAGATTTCATTGTCGATTACCGTCCTTTCACAAAAACAAAAAGGGGCTGCATCAGGTGTCCGTTCTGAACACTTGATGCAGCCCAAGGTACGGCCACTGTTCGGCGGCCATGCGGGATGCGGATTGATTCTTGGTTCACTCCTTTCTGCCAATGGCAGGAAATATCTATATAAAAAAGTGCCGGCAGGGGAGACACCGCGCCCAATTCAGCGCAATGCCATCTACTACCGGCACCGATTACAAAAACAACAGCGTATGCTTATATAGCATAAAAATCATTTACGAGGTTATTATAATACTATATCTTGTGGTTGTCAATACGGATGTTTATTGAGGATCAAAGGAACATCATGCGACAAACTGGAAGTTATCTGTTAATGGTCCAATAATCCTTATAAGCGTAACCATCTATTGTTCCAACCAACAGCTTCGTTGACTTCTTGAATCCCACTCTTTTCATTGCTTCCATTCTTTCGACTGCATAAACAGGAACTTTTGTAATGATTTCCTCGCACTCAAACAAATCAAATGCAGGTGGTACAATAAGATTCATAATTGTAGAAATTTCTTCCGAAGTTTCATATTCACTTTTTAAATCAAGTCTAAGAACACCTACATGATTAAAATCATCGTTTGCACTGCGATGAAACACTTCAATTGAGCCGATGGCTTTATGCGCTTCTTTGTCAATAATTGTCCATCTGACAAACCATTTAGATGAATAGGAACGAAGCCAAAACTCAATAGCTTCTCTCATTCGCTCTTCATTTGGATAATAGAAATAATCTCCATGGCAATTATCGCTGTTGAAAAAAGGCAGTGCATTTTTATCACTGTACACACTTACAAGATCACTGGCATCATTAAGTTGTGAAAATCTCAATAGAAATCTATCGTTTTCAAAAGCCGGACAGTTTTTATACACATCTGACATTTTATTAACCTGCTTAGTTTCCCTCATAATTATAACCGCCTAAAAAAAATAACGTAATCATATCTACACATACAGAATATATGTTTGCCAATGTAAAAAATGGAATTTGCCTATTTCAAATCAAAAAGAGAATTTTCATAGTCCTTTACATAGTATCGTATATTTTTACGCCCCTTTTGAATAATGGTATGTCCCTCTGCTTCTAATTTTTCTTTCTGTGCTTCAATACCATTTGGATATTTAGCATTTAATTCTCCGTTTGCTTTTAATGTTCTCCAATAGGGTGTTTCATCTTCGGAACGCTGATAACTCGCCCACGCTACAATAGAAACAAATATACCCGCTGTAATCGGCTCTGTAAAATCTGCACCACTCAATTTTGCAAAGTGTTCTCGTATTTTTCCAACCGTAATCACTTTACCATACGGAACTTTTTTCATTACTTTGTCATAGTCAATCGGGGGAGCAAAATACATTTTGTTTCCACCATATTTCTCAATACTTTTCTGGTCTATGATAATTTGAAATTTTGGCATATCCTTACTATCATGCAACATAGCATTAAAATCTTTTTTATCTTCATTTGCCATTTGTGCCACCTCCTACTTTAAGGATAGTCTGTTTCTTATTTCCATGCAATGAGGCTGTTTGAAAATTATTAACACTTTCAAATTTGTCGCTTTCTTCATATCCATATTATAACAGTTCCATATATCCGCCACAATAAAAATCAGCATACCCTTAGCATTTATGGAACAAAAATGCACACTTTTTCTTTCTTCCTCTTGATTACCCCACAACAGAAAAGAAAAAGCCCTGTCAAGAGCCTTGCCACCATTGGTGGTGCTTTGCACTCTTTACTGGGCTTTTTGTTTGCTGTATCTTCCATGCAAGAGGAAATTAAAGACCTCTGTTCCATTTCGCCTTTAGATAATCTTCATAGTCTGCTTCATTGAAGTCTACTTGTGGAGAAGTGTCGGGAATGTTGTTTCTGTTGTCTATATCCGCAAGCTGACGAAATATCCAATCATCATAAGGGTCATGGTATTTATACTCTTTGGGCTGTTCTCTGTATCGGTCTAACCCTCGCATTTCCTTATGTACTTTTATCATGCGTTCCAGTTTTTGACGCTGTATCAACTGCTTGATTTCCATAAGTTCTTCCAACTCCGTAACCTCATTGGTAATGTAGTTATGGATATACTGTATGAGTTTATATGCCTTGTAAAATGTGCATTCTTTTTCATCATCGAAAAATTCATTTTCAGACAGGTAATCTAAGGAAACATTGAAGTCTTGTTCCCGTTTGATAATATCCATGATATAGGGCTCGGTGTGGTCAATATACTTCCATTCTCCCGACAATAATTCATTGGGTGTTACTCCCAGCACGTCCATTATCTTTTCCAGCGTATCAAAGGTAGGATAATTCACGCCACGTTCAATCTTGGAAAGGCTCTGCATATTGATACCGATTTTGTCCGCAAGTTCCTGTTGTTTCATTCCTCTATGCTTTCTTATGGTCTGTATGTTCTCTCCTAAGAAACTGATTTTCTTTTCGTAATGCTCCATGACTTAGTATAAACACTCCTTTCATTGCTTTTCTTGGTATTTATAAGCATATCATACTTAATATATATCTAAAAGTCAACAAAAACTTCTTGACAAGTAATTCTAATGGCGTTATTATCGTATCAGATAGAGTGATTAAGCACGCTAGGGTCAATCACACGCTTGAGTAAGCATAGAAAAGATGTATTTTCATTTTGATAGCATGAATAAGCATAGACTATCAGACCGAAAATAAGGTTTCTGACTGGGGCTGTTCCGTTTAGCCACGAGCCTTACAAGGCTCGTGAGCGTTAAGAACGGATCAGACACAGGAAGAAAGGGAACGCCTTTAGGCGTTCATAAAGGGCGTATATGTAACACCGCCCTGCGCATACATGTCATAGTACCTAGAAACTGTGATAAATAAAGGAAAAAACACGATTTTTACCCCGCAAAAAAACGGGAAGTACGAAAGGAGTAATGCACTATAACTACACACAAAAATTTATCCGTTAAGATTGATTACATCAGCATTGTATTTGATACTACAACCGCAGAAGATATCATCATGCACATTTTAGGTTTACCGACTGACATTTTCAATGTTTATCCAGCAACGATAAAATTCAAGACTTATCAAGCACGCTGGCAGATTGGAGATATTTATGTATCGGGGGACGCAAGAAAGACAGAGGACAACCCACAGGGGCTAGGCTGTTATCTTGTTATGACTGGCAGAGGTTGTGATGATATTTTCCGTATTCTCGACAGTAGGAATTATACCTTTGGGGATATGTTCCGACGTTGCGAGCGAAGATACGGACTGGATAATTTCCATTTCACAAGACTTGATATTGCCATTGACGATAAGAACGAAAAGCCATTCTTTACCATTGAGCAGATAAAGAAGAAATGCGAAAAAGAGGAATTTATCTCAAACAGTGAGGGCTACCACTTTGATGAAAGCAAGTTTGACGATTTCGACACCGCAAAGACTGTTTATATCGGTGCTGGAAAATCTGGATTATCCTACCGCTTTTATGATAAGGATAAAGAAGTCTGTTCAAAACATAATAAGACGCTTGAGGAAGTCGGCAGTTGGAAACGGACAGAAATGCAACTGCGTGATGATAAGGCTCATGCTTTTGCCATGACATTCAAGGACAGACCGCTGGAACTTGGGGAACTGGCTTTCGGGCTACTGGCAAACAACCTACGCTTTGTCGTGCCAAACAGAAACGAAAGTAATAAAAGCAGGTGGAAAACGTGTCGATTTTGGGAACGCTTTTTAGGGGCTGTGGAAGTCTTGAAACTGCAAGTACCAAAACAGCAAAATTCCCTTGAGGAAACACAGCAATGGCTCACAGAGGGTGGCGTGATTTCCGCTGTCAAAAGTTTTTACTTCTTGGAAGAACATGACGCATTAGGTGGACTGGAAAAAGTGGGAACTATGCTTGATAAGGCAAGATACAGCAATTCCCTTTCCAGTAAATTAACCGCCCATTTACAGAGGATAAACCGCACCGACCTTATCCCCTATATCCAGTATGACACGAAACATGGGAAAGGGGGTATCTGATGAATAACAACGATATTCCCGTATGGGAAAAATACACCCTTACCATTGAAGAAGCGTCAAAGTATTTCCGTATCGGAGAAAACAAGTTAAGACGATTGGCAGAGGAAAACAAGGACGCTGGCTGGCTCATTATGAATGGCAACCGCATACAGATTAAACGCCGACAGTTTGAACAGGTTATTGACAAATTGGACGCAATCTAATGCAAATGAGCCTTGTATGTGTTATGATGAACACAAGTCATATCAAGGCTCTTTCCAACAAGGAAAGGAGCAGACACCATGAAAGAAAAAAGACGGGATAGCAAAGGACGTATCCTGCATACTGGAGAGAGCCAACGAACAGACGGAAAATACTTATATAAATATGTGGACGCATTTGGAAACACAAAATATGTGTATGCTTGGAGATTGACACCCACAGACCCGACACCAAAGGGAAAACGGGAAAAACCCTCACTTCGTGAACTGGAACAGCAGATAAGACGGGATATTGAGGACGGTATCGACAGCACAGGCAAGAAAATGACACTTTGTCAACTCTATGCCAAACAGAACGCACAAAGGGCAAATGTGAAGAAAAGCACAATGAAACAACGGGAACAACTCATGCGGTTATTGAAAGAGGATAAGTTAGGTGCTAGGAGCATTGATACGATAAAACCCTCTGACGCTAAGGAATGGGCGTTACGCATGAAAGACAAAGGCTTTTCCTATAACACCATTAACAACCATAAACGCTCGTTAAAAGCGTCATTCTATATCGCCATACAAGACGATTGTGTAAGGAAAAACCCTTTTGATTTCAAGTTAAGTGAAGTCCTAGAAAATGATACCAAAGAGAAAGTCGCATTGACAGAGGAACAGGAACAAGCCTTACTCTCATTCATCAAGACGGACAATGTGTATCACAAGTATTATGATGATGTGCTGATACTGTTAAAGACAGGACTTCGTATCTCGGAACTGTGCGGACTGACAGTAGCCGATATTGATTTTAAGAATGAAGTTGTGATTATCGACCACCAGTTACTAAAGAGCAAGGAACAGGGCTATTATATTGAAACGCCTAAAACAAAGAGCGGAATAAGGCAAGTGCCATTAAGCAGAGAAACAATACAGGCATTTCAACGGGTTATGAAGAAACACCCAAAGGCAGAACCATTTGTGATAGACGGACGGAGCAATTTCCTATTTGTCAATCATAAAGGCAAGCCCAAAGTTGCGATTGATTACAACGCCTTATTTGTCCGTATGATAAAGAAATACAACAAGCACCACAAGGACAATCCCTTGCCACATATCACACCGCATACGCTACGCCATACATTCTGCACAAGGCTGGCAAGCAAGAACATGAACCCAAAAGATTTACAGTATATCATGGGGCATTCAAACATCAGTATCACAATGAACTGGTATGCTCATGCGTCCATAGATACCGCAAAATCAGAGGTTCAGCGTCTAATCGCATAAAAGTATTTACCACGATTTTAACCACGTTTGATAGAGAAAATATAGGAAGATAGACCTAGATATGTGAGGTTTACCACAAAAGCAAAATGCCCGTAGAGCCGATAAAATAAGGCTTTGCGGACATTTAAGAAGATATAAAAAGATAGTCAAAAAGACATATATAATTTTATATAATTTTATATTACTTTAGTAAATGGCGCAATAGGTCAAAATTACCATTAATCAGATAATTTCTGTAATAAATATGGATTTTGCTTACAGCAAGAAAAAGAGCCGCCCAGGCCATAGACCTGTGCGGCTTCTCATAAGATGATTTAAATTAAGTTTATCCTTCAATAGCAATATGTTTTGTGGTCTCAACTTTCTTTGGTTCCTCCTTCGGAACTGAAAGTTTAAGAATACCGTCATGATACTTTGCCTTGATATCTTCCTGTTTCAGCTCATCGCCTACATAGAAAGATCTGCTCATAGCACCAGAATAACGCTCCTTACGGATATACTTGCCATCCTTTTCATTCTTCTCTTCCTTGTCAAGTCCCTTAGCTGCGCTGATAGTTAAGTAACCATTCTCCAGCTTAGCCTCAATCTCATCCTTCTTGAATCCCGGAAGATCTATATCTACTTCGTAGCTATTGTCTGTTTCCTTGACATCAGTCTTCATAACGTTCTTTGCGTGTTTACCATAAAGCGCCTTGTCAACATCAGGAAATGAAAAATCCATCCAATCATCGTTAAATAAGTTTTCTCCAAAAATACTAGGCATCAACATAAGTCATCTCTCCTTCTTAATCTATAAAATCTGTGTCAACCTGTTTCTTTGGAACCGGGATGTTTCAAGAACTCAAAGCCTTTGCTTTTTGTTCCTTTCCTTTGTTCTTGACTATGTTACTTTTATTAGCACTCGTCAATAGTGAGTGCTAATAATTTATAAAATGTTTATATTTTCCGAGCAGCTTCAAAGCACTTACTATATGAAACTCCATTATTTTGCAATAAATAACACTCCGAGTGTGCCAGGCCCACAATGTGATGAAATCACACCACCTGCTCTTGTCTCTATAATTTCCTTAAAAATGCCAAGAGAGGCTATGTAATCCCTTACCTCTTCAACTGTCTTAGCATCACATTCCGAATGTGTAATAAATACCCGATCCGGTATTGCGTTTTTCAGGTTCTCTTCCAGATCTTTTGCATAATTCTTTATGACTTTACCGATCTTACCTCTATATTTCCTGCTTGCATCCATTTTACCATCCTTTACAACGATCATGGGATGAAGTGCCAATGCTCCTCCGATAAGCGCAGAAACCGCATTGCATCTGCCACCTCTGTAAAGGTACACAAGTGTATCTACAACAAAGCTTGCTCTTACCTTCGGGATCAATTCATCAATTCCGGCTTTTATCTCCTCACGGGATTTCCCATCTGCTGCCATAACTGCCGCCTCAACAACAAGCAGGCCTATTCCTGTGGACAGATTTCTTGAATCTATCACCGTAACTTTATCTTCTGCATCAAGTTCTTCTGCCGCCATTCTGATCACGTTGATTGATGTCGACATCTCACTTGATATGGAAAAGCATATTATCTCCCTGCCTTCATCAATATATGGCCGCATTACATTCATTGCTGTTTCTATAGATGGAGCTGAAGTCTTTGGTGTAGTCTTATTTTTATCAGCCCACTCATACAATGCGTGAATGTCTATCTGCGGTCCGTCCTCCAGTTCTTCATCTCCTTTTACAATATGAAG
>ERZ773113.1773-NODE-1773-length-10139-cov-39.213308_pt1 | contig 10139 bp, 8 predicted proteins | sample MGYA00580565_ERZ773113 | MGnify/ENA primary metagenome ERZ773113 (study PRJEB29015, sample SAMEA2737827) | human gut metagenome | biome: human gut; feature: human-associated habitat; material: faeces | place: China | collected 2012 ...
CCTCTTTTATTGTTTCTGGAAAAATTCCCCTACCGAGTAAAATTTTACACTAAGGAGGGGAAGGTTCTTAAGATGGACCGGCCTTATGGCCGGAGGGTTCTTAAGTTTGACGGCCTTTCAGGCCGAGGGTTGTGGTGGCGGCTTCGCCGCAAAATTTAAAGAGAATACGTTTTTCTCCTCGATCCCAATCCCGATCCCGATCCCGGTCCCGATCCCGACCCCGACCTCGCCTGAGGCGTCCCCCCTATTTACATCTCCCTTTCTCTATGATATCCTTGTAGCAGTTATATTGAATTATATGAATGTGAGGTACGTTATGACAGAAAAGAGAGAAGGGCTGGATGAGCTGAAACAGCTGGGCAGCCGGAACACGAAATATACCTATGATTATGACCCGGGCCTTTTGGAGAGGATTCCCAACAAGCACAGTGACCGGGATTTCTTTATCAAATTTAACTGCCCTGAATTTACGAGCCTGTGTCCGAAGACGGGACAGCCCGATTTTGCTACCATTTATATTTCCTATATTCCTGACAAGTACATGGTAGAAAGCAAGTCTTTAAAGCTCTATCTTTTCAGCTACCGGAATCACGGCGATTTCCATGAGGACTGCGTAAATATGATTATGACCGACCTCATCCGCCTGCTGCGGCCGCGGTACATTGAAGTATGGGGAAAATTCCTCCCCCGGGGCGGCCTTTCCATCGACCCCTACTGCAACTACGGCATTCCCGGTACAGAATGGAAGGATTTCGCCCGTTTCCGTCTGCTCCATCACGATATGAATCCAGAAAAAGTGGATAATCGGTAAGTTCATTTCATTTAAAAAGTGACGGCTTTGGACACACCTTCGGTGTGAGGGTTCACAGGGTTCAAAAGGTTCAAAGGGTGTTGGTGGCGCCCTCCTTTTGGGAATATAACCAGCAGTCAGCGGTCGGCGGAAAGCGGATAGCGGCCAACAGACAGCGGATAGCGGATGGCGGTCTTTACCAGCCCACGAATCCACTAAAAAAGCACCCTTTGGCAGGGTGCTTTTTTTATACCTGTCTCACATCCCCAGTTTCACCCGGCCGTAGATGACGGCAGCGGTGACGAGGAGGATAAGGATCATGAAGACGTAGTCTTTTCCCTTGGGCGCCACGCTTTCCATGAAGGTTCTCCGGGATCCGCCGAAGCCGCGGAGTTCCAGGGAGAGGGCCATGGTTTCGCTTCTTCCCAGGGAGCGGAGCATCAGCGGACGAACGATGGACATGTAGCGCTTGACCTGTTTGAAGAAGTTGCCTTTGACAGCCAGGCCGCGGCAGGCCTGGGCTTCGGAGACAGCTCTGTTTTCTTCAATGAAATCAGGGATGAAGCGAAGTCCTGCAGTGAACATGAAGGCGTATTCATAAGGTACCTTCAGCTGGCGCACCATGGAGGCGGTGAGATCCTGCAGTTTCACGGTGCCCAGAAGGTAAATGAAGATGATGGTCATGCCCAGCATGCGAAGGGCCGCCACCACCGATTCTTCGGTGGAGCCGCCGCCCACTTTTTCAATGACTCCCAGAAGGGCGGCGAAGATGATGAGCATAATGAGGGCTTTCATATTTTTGAAAAGTTCACCGGATACGAGAAGGATAAGAAGTTCCAGAATGCAGAGGTAAAGGAGGCTTTCCGGCCGGTGAAGCACAATGGCCCATACGGCAGTGCCCAAAGTTAAAAGGATTTTTGTCAGGGGTACCAGATTTCTCATAAGGAAGCTCCTCCTTTCCGTTTCATAAATTCTTTGCAGAAGCTGTCCATGTCCCGGCAGTAGGGAGCGCCGGGAAGGCGCCGGCCCAGAAGAACTGCCGGCGGATAGGCCAGGCCCCAGTCTTCGGGGCGGTTGGCTTCGGAAAACAGGATTTCCGGCTTGTCATCAAAGACCACTTTGTGGCCTGCAATGACCACCACCCTGGTGCAGTCTCTGGCTACAATGTCCATGTCGTGGGTAACCAGGATAATGGTGATGCCTTTCTGCTGCAGTCTTTCCATGAGGGCCATGAGTCTTTTCTTTTCTCTGCCGTCCTGTCCGCTGGTAGGTTCATCGAGCACCAGGTATTCCGTATCCATGGCCAGGGCGGAGGCAATGGCCACCCGCTGCTGGTCGCCCCGGGAAAGAGTTCTCGGGTATTCCGCCGATAAGCTTTCCGTATCGGTATCCGCCATGGCGCGGTCGATGGCATCTTCCAGTTCCTGCCCCCGTTTCCCCTGATGGAAGGGGCCGAAGGCGATTTCCTCGCGCACCGTGGGCATGAACATCTGCCGGTCCGGCTGCTGGAACACATAGCCGATAAAACGGCTTCTCTTCGAAGCATCTTCCTTTGTCACTGAGGTGCCATTGTAGACAATATCTCCGGAAGCCGGTTTTTCCAGTCCCGTAAGAAGACGGGTAATGGTGGTCTTACCGCTGCCGTTGCGTCCGGTGATGGCTACGAATTCTCCCTTGTCAAAGGAGAGGGACACCCCATCCAGGACCAGGGGCAGGTTTTTGGCGTAACGGAAAGATACATTTTTCAGTTCAAGCATGTTTCCCCTCTCCTTTCTCGAATGAATCCATCACAGACTGCTCTGCATCCCTGATGTTGAGGAACGGTTTTTCGAAGGAAATCCCCTGGTCTTCCAGGGTCAGCTGGGCGCGGTACATATCCGGAATGGCTTCTTCATAAATGTGATTCTGTTTCATGGCCCGCATCACTTCTTCCGGCGTGCCCTGGCTGATAATCTTTCCCTGATTCATGAGGATAAATTTCTTCGCAAAAGGCAGGGTGGCTTCCAGATGGTGTTCCGCCACAATCACCGTCAGTCCTTCCTTCTGGTTCAGTTCGCCCACCATTTCATAAAATTCGCGGATACCTTCCGGATCCAGCGCAGAGGTAGGTTCATCGAATACCAGTACTTCCGGTTCTTCCGCCAGCACCGCAGCCACCACCAGACGCTGGCACTGGCCGCCGGAAAGGGTGGAAACCTTCCGTTCCTCCAGTCCGTCCAGGTGAACCTTGGCCAGAGCTTCTTTTGACCGGCGGCGGATTTCATCCGGCGGAAATCCGTGGTTTTCCAGAGTAAATGCCATTTCTTCTCCCACGGTGAGGGTGACGATCTGGGCCTTGTAGTCTGAAAGGATGACGCCGATGGAGGAGGCCAGATCCGCAATGGTGTGCTGGGTCACTGCCTTGCCGCCAGTAAAGACCATGCCTTCCATGGTGCCGCCATAGTAATGAGGAATGGCGCCGGCCATGGACATGAGGAGAGTGGTTTTGCCGGCACCGTTAGGGCCGGTAACCACCACGAAATCTCCTTTGGATACTGCCATGGACACGTTATCCAGAGCTTTCTTCTTAGAGAAGGGATAGGTATAGGTCAGATGCTCCACGCTGATGACCCCTTCCTGCTGCTGCTTCAGCACCAGACCGCTGTGGTCGCTGTCCTCCACGTCGGACTCTGCCATGTAATGCATGGACTTGAAAAGGCGGAGCGCCGGGAAATAAAGGAACGGTGTGATAATGCCATTTCCGATACCTACCATGGCTACTGCCGGAAGCATACCATAGAGGTATACCTTCATAGGAATCCCCATGACCAGAGTCAGAATAGAAACAAAAGTGAAGCCGGACACGCAGGTGGTAATGAATCCTGCAATGGCAGGGCGGAGAGAAAATTTCCCGATTTTAATGGGCGGCACGGAATGGGCAAAGAAGCCTGCCACATAGGCGCCGAAGAATTCAGAAGCAAAGTCCCCGTAAGGGAAAGCGGACTTACTGGTAAAGACTTCCATCAGCGCCGCCACCATGCAGATGCCCAGGCACTGCTTATAGCTCGGTTTCGTCAGAAGAATAGCCACCACATAGCAGGCGATCATCCAGTTCGGCGTAAAACCTGCCACCGACGGAGAGACCAGATGGAGCAGCATGCCGATAGCCAGCATGAGGGTGGAAATGGTGAGCCAGCGGAACCGACCTCCCCTCGCCTTGGTAAAGACAAGTTTTGATACATCCATAACCTGTTCCATCATGACATTCCTCCTTAATCAATATAACAAAAAATCCTTTCGTTCCTCTGCTAAAAAGCAAAGGGACGAAAGGATCTATTTCCGCGGTACCACCCAACTTGGCAAATGCCCAACTCAGTTTCCTGTAACGGTGAAATCCGTCTGTCTCTACACCTATGGTTCGAAACAGCGCCTCCCAGGCCCATTCATCCAGACTGCCATACCGGACTTCCACTTGCGCCGGCTCCCTTGGATGGCTCCCATCAGGACTACTCTTCCTGTTCTATGGCTTTGTATATGTCAAGAGTATATCACCCCCGCAGGATGGTGTCAACGGGGATTGAAAAGGTTCTCAGGATTGACCGACCTGACGGCCGGAGGGTTCGTAAGTTTGACGGCCTTTCAGGCCGAGGGTGGTGGTGGCGGCTTCGCCCTTGGGCATACCTTCGGTGTGAGGGTTCAGAGGGTTCAAAAGGTTCAGAGGGTGGTGATAGCGGCTGACGCCGCAGATTTTAAAGAGTGCGATCCTCTCCACTATTTTACTTCCCCGCCCTCATTCAGGGGAGCGCAAGTGATAGAGGAGCCTTCACCGCCTGCGCTTGACAATTTCCAGCTCTCTTGTTATCATTTACTCAAGATAAGGAGTCTTGGACTCCACACAGTAGAGCTGCGTTTTCTGAGCATCCGCAATATAAGCCGTTCAGCGCTGTTTAGCGTTGGGCGGTTTTTTTGCAGGGCAGCCTGCCTTTTTCTATTTTCTGGAGGTTTGTATGAAAGTATCTGAAATCGGCCTTTTTATTTTTCTGGGTCTCATGACGGCGGTGGCGCCGCTGGCTACGGACATGTATCTTCCAGCCCTTCCCGAGCTGGCGGAGTTCTTTGGTATTTCTCCATCCCTGGCCCAGCTGACTCTCACCATGACCATGGCGGGCATGGCGCTGGGGCAGCTCTTTGGCGGCCCTCTTTCCGACCGTTTCGGACGAAAGATTCCCATTCTTGTGGGCATGACTGTTTTTACTCTGACTTCCTACGGTGCCAGTGAGGCTTCTACGCCTTCGGTGCTCCTTTTCTTCCGTTTCGTACAGGGCTTTTTCGGCTCTTTCGGGCTGGTCATTGCCAGGGCCATTGCCCGGGATATCAAGACAGGCACTGAGCTTCTTACCCTGTATTCCGCCCTCATGATGATTAACGGTCTGGCGCCGGTGCTGGCTCCTGTGGCAGGAGGACAGATTCTCCGCTGGACTGACTGGAGAGGCGTTTTTTATGTGCTGACTGGTATCGGTCTCCTGCTGGCCCTGTCCTGTATTCCTTACCGGGAAACACTTCCCAAGGAACATCGTCTTCCCCGACTTACCGCCGCTTTCCGCTCTTACCCCCACCTTTTCCATGATTCTTACTTTATGGGTCATTGTCTTCTGGAAGGGTTCCTTTTCATTTCCTTTTTCGGATATCTGGCCGGTTCTTCTTTCCTGTTCCAGCATATTTACGGTCTCAGTGCCCAGACTTACAGTTTGATTCTGGGCGTGGTGGGCGTGGGGCTTCTGCTTACAGGCCTTCTTCCGGCAGCCCTGGCAAAGAAGGTGCTGGATGATGCCATGCTGCGCCATTCTATTATTCTTTCCTTTATAGCCAGTCTTTTCCTTCTGGCCGGCTTTTATTTTCTCTGGCCCCTTCACCTGCTCATTCCTATTCTTGTTATCACAGTCATTCCCTTATCCATCACAGAAACGGTCAGTATGTCCATGGCCCTTTCAAGGCAGGGGAAAAATGCCGGCGCTGCCTCTGCCCTGCTGGGATTCTTTACGGTAGCTCCGGGCAGTTTAACCATGCCTCTCACCGGTATTGCCGGGGAAGATACGGCTCTCCCTCTGGGGCTCCTCATGACTGGCGGCTACGCCCTCTGCCTTTTGTCCTACTGGAAATGGGTTCATGGAAAGTAATGTCTTCGGATAGTAATAACTATTTTGTTATTATTATTCAGAGTTTTTCTGCCATCCATGCTTCCTTTCAGAAAATACAGATTTTTTCACCTTCTTCTTACCAGCTTCCTCTTTGCTTTTCATAGAATCCATGATTTCACAAACTATTTACATCATATAGACATGTATTTGTTCTGCATGGGCGCCATTCATCGGGGCTATTTATAGCAATATTGTTATAAATGGCCTCATTTTCTCTTTTACGCATGCAATTTGTAATCATTTCGGGAATTTTTATTTTTTGAATGGAATCGGTATTGGAGTATTTTCTCCATTTTCTATACAATAAGCTCAGTAAAGGACATACGTCCCCTGCCGGGAATGCGGCTTAGGTGATGTGCACACACCTTCCGCTTCCCATTCATAACAAAATGTTCAGTACAGGAGGTTTCAATCGTGAAACGTTTAAAAATTGCTTACTCTGACAAAGCACTCGAAATTTTCGGAGCCATTCCATCCCGCGAAACGGTAAACGTCAATGATACCGACTTCACCGATGTAGGTGCCGTAGTTATTACAGACACCGATACCGATGTGCTCAAGAAGGAAATGATTTTTGCCTTTACCATTCCGGTCCTTCTCATCCGCACCAAGGAAGGCCCAGTGGCTGATGATGTCATCAGCCGGGTATACCGGGTCATCGACCTGAATGAAACGGACCACGATTTCTACAGCCGCCAGATTGAAAGCGCTGCTTCCCATTATGAAGAAAAAGTACTGCCCCCATTCTTCAAGGATCTGGAAAAATACGTGGAAAACGGATACTCCCAGTTTGACTGCCCAGGCCATCAGGGCGGCGCCTTCTTCCGTAAGCATCCGGCAGGCCGCGCATTCTACGATTTCTTCGGTGAAAACACTTTCCGCGCCGATCTGTGCAACGCCGATGTGGCCATGGGGGACCTCCTCATTCATGAAGGCCCGGCTCTGGCAGCCCAGAAACATGCAGCCCGGGTATACAACGCCGACAAGACCTACTTCGTACTGAACGGCACTTCCACATCCAACAAGGTGGTGCTGAACGCAGTCCTCACCCCCGGCGACATTGTCCTCTACGACAGAAACAACCATAAGTCCATTGACCACGGCGCTCTGGTACTGGCCGGCGCAACTCCTGTATATCTGGAAACAGAAAGAAATGCCTTCGGCTCCATCGGCGGCATTCCGGAACACTGCTTCAATGAAGACTATATCCGGAAACTGGTGGCTGAAAAGGATCCGGTGAAAGCCAAGGCTAAAAGACCGATCCGCCTGGCAGTCATCCAGCTGGGCACCTACGACGGCTGCATCTACAATGCCCGCCAGGTAGTGGATAAGATTGGCCATCTCTGCGACTACATTTTCTTCGATTCCGCATGGGTAGGCTATGAACAGTTCATCCCCATGATGAAGGACTGCTCTCCTCTGCTTCTGGATCTGGGACCGGAAGATCCCGGCATCTTCGTTACTCAGTCTGTCCACAAGCAGCAGGCTGGCTTCTCCATGACCTCTCAGATTCACAAGAAAGACTCCCACATTAAAGGCCAGGACCGCTATGTACCTCATAAGAGAGTGAACAATGCATTCATGATGCACGCTTCCACTTCCCCGCTGTACCAGCTTTTCGCAGCCCTTGACGTAAATGCCAAAATGCATGAAGGCGAAGCAGGCAGAAAGCTCTGGATGGACGCTGTGAAGCTTGTGATTGAAACAAGAAAACAGGTGCTCCGCAACTGCCACTACATCCGTCCTCTGGTTCCTCCGGTGGTTTACGGAAAGAAATGGGAAGATGGAGACACCGAAAAGATGGCTAACGACATCAATTACTGGGCTTTCGAACCGGGCGCCAAATGGCATGGCTTCGACGGCTACGGCAAGGGCCAGTACTTCATCGATCCCATGAAGCTGCAGTTCGTCACTGCCGGCATTGATGTAGAAAACGGCGGCTATGAAGATTTCGGCATTCCAGGAAACATTCTGGCCAACTATCTCCGTGAAAACGGCATTATTCCGGAAAAATGCGATCTCAACGACATCCTCTTCCTCATGACCCCTGCGGAAAGCGAAACAAAGATGAACGACCTGGTAGCAAAGCTCATCCGTTTCGAACAGCTCATCGACCAGGATGCGCCCATGTCTGAAGTGCTCCCCTCCATTTATAACGCTTACGAAGAAAAATACAGAGGCTACACCATCCGCCGTCTCTGCCAGGAAATGCATGATTTCTACAAGGACCGCAAAGTTTCCACTCTGCAGAAGGAACTCTTCCTGAAGGACTATTTCCCGGAATACGTGATGAATCCGCAGGAAGCGCAGTATGAATTCATGAGGGCCCATGGCGAACTGGTAGACCTGGCTGACGCAGAAGGCCGCACCGCCCTGGAAGGCGCTCTCCCCTATCCGCCAGGAGTACTCTGCGTACATCCCGGTGAAAAGTGGTCCAAAACCGCTGTCACCTATTTCCTGGACCTGGTGGAAGGCATCAACCAGCTGCCCGGCTTTGCCCCTGAAATTCAGGGCGTTTATGTACAGCCCGGCGCTGATGGAAAGAAACATGCCTACGGCTATGTGCTGAAGAAGGAATTTGAAAAGAAATAAACTTATAGGGAAGCGGGGAAACAGGGTTTCCCCATCCTTCCTTATCAAAGGAGACAAACATGAGTAAAGCAAACAAAATGAGCGTTTTCCAGCTCACCATCCTGACAGCCGTCAATATGATGGGTTCCGGCATTATCATGCTGCCGTCCAAACTGGCTCAGGTGGGTGCCCTGTCCATCGTTTCCTGGCTGGTTACGGCCGTGGGATCCATGGCCCTGGCCTATGTATTTGCCAAGTGCGGCATGTACAGTAAAAAAGGCGGCGGCATGGGCGGCTATGCTGAATATTCCTTCGGCAAGGCCGGCAATTTCCTTGCCAACTACACCTATGGGGTTTCCCTGATTTTTGCGAACACCGCCATTGCCATTTCCGCCGTAGGCTATGCCCTGGGTTTCCTGGATACGACTCTGGACCCGGTCATGACCTGCGCTGCCACTATCTTCACCCTCTGGCTGGCTACCGTTCTTAACTTCGGCGGCGCCAAGTACACCGGCCAGGTTTCCTCCATCACTGTATGGGGCGTCATCATTCCCTGTATCGGCCTCGCTTTCGTAGGCTGGTTCTGGTTCTCCCCCTCCATGTACACCGCTAACTGGAATGTCCATGACCTGGGCTTCGGTGAAGCAGCACTGAACGCCATCACCATGACCCTGTGGGCTTTCCTGGGTATGGAATCGGCCTGCGCCAATGCCGATGCCGTGGATAATCCGGAAAAGAACGTGCCGAAAGCCGTTCTCGGCGGCACCCTGCTGGCTGCAGCCTGCTACATCGTTTCCACCAACATTATCTTCGGTATCGTTCCTGCTGACGTTCTCGTCTCCAGCTCCGCTCCCTTCGGCCTCGTATTCTCCCAGATGTTTGGCGGCACCGTAGGCAAGATCATCATGGGCCTCATGGTTCTTTCCTGCTTCGGTTCCCTCCTGGGCTGGCAGTTCACCATTGCCAACGTATTCAAGGCAGGCAGCGATGAAGGATACTTCCCGGCCTTCCTGAAGAAAGTGACTTCACACGGCGCTCCAATCGCCGGCATGGTGGCCATCACCATCATTCAGTCCCTCTTCTCCCTCATGACCATCAGCCCCTCCCTGAACGAACAGTTCGAGACCCTGGTCAACCTGGCAGTCATTACCAACATCATGCCTTACCTGCTCTGCATGGCTTCCGTGGTAGTCATCATGAAAGCTGTAGACCATGTGGGCAGCGAACTGAAAACTACGAAACTCATCGCTTTCATTGCTTCCCTCTACAGCCTCTATGCATGCTACGCCTCCGGCTTTGAAGCCATGACCTACGGCGCCATCGTCACCGTATTCGGCTGGACCCTCTACGGTTTCGTATCCGACCGCTTCGACCTGAAAAAGGCCAAAGCCGACAACGAAGCCATGGCCTCCGGCAAAGCTCCCGCTGACGCTGTTCCTGCAGCTGCAGAAAAATAAAATATGGCCTGTCTGGGGCAGAACAGGCCATACCATATAACATCCTCTACAACAGAAAACCACCGTCCTCTTTGAGGGCGGTGGTTTTCTATGGACAAGCCCCTATGGGGCTTGAGGGTTGACGGCCCTTCGGGCCGAAGGTTC
>ERZ773113.1774-NODE-1774-length-10128-cov-86.307058_pt1 | contig 10128 bp, 5 predicted proteins | sample MGYA00580565_ERZ773113 | MGnify/ENA primary metagenome ERZ773113 (study PRJEB29015, sample SAMEA2737827) | human gut metagenome | biome: human gut; feature: human-associated habitat; material: faeces | place: China | collected 2012 ...
CCGTCCCGCCGCCTGATAGCCAGCTGTCTGCTGCTAATGGCCGCCAGCCTGCTGATTTCCCTGCTCGGGCTGGCGCAAGGCCCGGTGCCCCTGACGATTGACCAGGTGTTCTCGGCGCTGTTCGGCGATGCGCCGCGCAACGTCGCGATGGTGGTGAACGAATGGCGGCTGCCGCGGGTGTTAATGGCGCTGCTCATCGGCGCCGCGCTCGGCGTCAGCGGCGCCATTTTCCAGTCGCTGACCCGTAACCCGCTCGGCAGCCCGGACGTGATGGGCTTTAACACCGGCGCCTGGAGCGGCGTGCTGGTGGCGATGGTCCTCTTCGGCCAGAACCTGACGGCGATCGCCCTGGCGGCGATGGCCGGCGGGGTGCTGACCTCGCTGGTGGTCTGGCTGCTGGCCTGGCGCAACGGGATCGAAACCTTCCGCCTGATCATTATCGGCATCGGCGTGCGCGCCATGCTGGTGGCATTCAACACCTGGCTGCTGCTGCGCGCCTCGCTGGAGACCGCCCTTTCTGCGGGCCTGTGGAACGCCGGATCGCTCAACGGCCTGACCTGGGGTAAAACCTGGCCGTCGGCGCCGCTGATCCTGTTGATGCTGGTGGGCAGCGCCCTGCTGGTTCGCCGGATGCGACTGCTGGAGATGGGCGACGATACCGCCTGCGCGCTGGGGGTGCAGGTCGAGCGTTCGCGCCTGCTGCTGATGCTGGTGGCGGTGGTGCTCACCGCCGCCTCGACGGCGCTGGCCGGGCCGATCTCATTTATCGCGCTGGTGGCGCCGCATATCGCCCGCCGCCTGAGCGGCACGGCCCGCTGGGGACTGACCCAGTCGGCCCTGTGCGGCGCGCTGCTGCTGGCGCTGGCCGATTACGGCGCCCAGCGGCTGTTTATGCCGTGGCAGCTGCCGGTTGGCGTGTTAACCGTCAGCCTCGGCGGTATTTACCTTATTGCATTGTTGATTCAGGAGTCCCGCAAAAAATGAGTGCTGTCCCCTCCCGTTTGCGCGGCGAGCAGTTAACCCTGGCCTACGGGAACAAGACCATCGCCGAGTCGCTGAACGTGACCATCCCTGACGGCCACTTCACCGCCATTATCGGCCCCAACGGCTGCGGCAAGTCGACGCTATTGCGCACCCTCAGTCGCCTGATGACGCCGGCCAGCGGCCACGTCTGGCTCGACGGCGCGCAGATCCAGCAGTACGCCAGTAAAGAGGTTGCCCGCCGCATCGGGCTGCTGGCGCAGAATGCCACCACCCCTGGCGATATCACGGTGCAGGAGCTGGTGGCCCGCGGGCGCTATCCGCACCAGCCGCTGTTTACCCGCTGGCGCAAAGAAGATGAAGAGGCGGTGAACAAGGCGATGCGGGCGACCGGGATCAGCGATCTGGCGCTGCAGAGCGTCGACACGCTTTCCGGCGGCCAGCGGCAGCGGGCGTGGATTGCGATGGTGCTGGCCCAGGAAACGGCGATTATGCTGCTGGATGAGCCGACCACCTGGCTGGACATCAGCCATCAGATCGACCTACTGGAACTGTTGAGCGAGCTGAATCGCGAGAAGGGCTATACCCTGGCGGCGGTGCTGCACGATCTTAACCAGGCCTGCCGCTACGCCACCCACCTGATCGCCCTGCGCGACGGCAGGATCGTCGCCGAGGGGGCGCCGAAGGAGATCGTCACCGCCGATCTGATTGAACGGATTTACGGTCTGCGCTGCACGATCATTGAAGATCCGGTGGCGCATACGCCGCTGGTGGTCCCGCTGGGCCGCCGGTAATCTCCTCTTTCCCCGGCTTGCGCTACGCTGAGCCGGGCTACCTGCTGTAGCCCGAACTCAACCGTTACCCCAGAATCTCCCTGACCACCGGACCGATGGCCTCAAAGGCCTGCGGGGAGATGATATCGACGTGGGCGCAGTTCTGGCTGAACACCTCCAGTTCCCCTACCCACGGGCCCCATACGACCTGCGGATCCATCCCCTCCTGCCGCGTCTTCTCCGCCACGAACAGCGTCGCCTTGCCGTCAAACTTCGCGCTGTGGGCAGTAGTTAACAGCCGCACCGCATCGGCATAGTTGCCTTCGATGGCGCTGAACAGCTCGCCGGAGGCTTGCCCCTGCTGGGCGGCGAGGAACGCTTCGCGCTCGCGGTCGATCTCCGCCAGTACCTCGGGATCCAGCCCGTTGGCCTCTTTCTCCGCCCAGTTTTGCGTCTCCGGCGGCCAGGTATCCAGCAGGCCGAGGAAGGCCACCGCTTCGCCGCGCTGGCGCAAGCGGGCGGCAATCCCCTGGGCTAAGGTGCCGCCCAACGAATACCCGAACAGGTAATAAGGGCCGTGCGGCTGCTGCGCCAACAGCGTTTGCAGATGATGCTCGCAGACCTCGTCGAGGCTGGCGGCGCTGGCCATCGGCCCCTGCGGGCGCGGCGACTGAATACCGGTAATTGACCAGCGCGGGCTGAGATAGCGCGCCAGGACGCTGAACTGCCAGGCGAAGCCGGAGGCCGGATGGAAGCAGAACAGCGTCGGACCGTCGCTCTCGCGCAGCGGCAGAAGCGTATCCAACCCCAGGCGCTGAGCCTGCTCATCGCTGAGATCGGCGGCCAGCAGCGCGCTCAGTTTGCCCACCGTCGAGGCCACCATCACCTGCCCCGGGGTCACCTGCCGCGCCAGCTGGCGGCTGAGCTGTGCCGCCAGGCGCATCGCCAGCAGCGAATGGCCGCCAAGGGCGAAGAAATCGGCGTCGATATCGTTCACCTCGCAGCCCAGCAGCTGGCTGAAGGCGGCGGCGACAAGAGTTTCCATGCCGGGCTCCGGCGGCCGGCCGCTGCGCTCGCCGCCGAGGGTCGGCAGCGGCAGCGCTTTGCGGTCCAGTTTGCCGTTGGCGCTCAGCGGCAGCTCAGCGAGCTGCATCAGCACCACCGGCACCATATGCGGCGGCAGCTGTTCCGCCAGCCGCGCTTTCAGCGCCGCGGTATCCAGCGGCAGGCCGGAGTCAGAGACCAGATAGCCCACCAGCTGCCGGGCATCGCCGCCGGTCGCCGCCGCCTGGTTGAAGACGCAGGCATGACTCACCGCCTGCCCCACGTCCGGCAGGGCCGACATCACCCGATCAATCTCGCCAAGCTCGATGCGCTGCCCGCGGATCTTCAGCTGATCGTCGCTGCGGCCAAGGTACTCCACCGCGCCGTTCGTCAGCCAGCGCGCCACGTCGCCGGTGCGATACATCCGCTCGCCGGGGGCAAACGGGTCGGCGATAAAGCGGCTGGCGGTGAGATCCGGGCGCCCCAGATAGCCCTGCGCCAGCTGGATGCCGGTGAGATAAAGATCCCCCGCCACCCCCGGCGGCACCGGGCGCATCGCGGCATCGAGAATGCGCAGCCCGGTGTTCCACACCGGCCAGCCAATCGGCACGCTGCTGCCGGTCACCGCCGCCAGCTCAGATCCGCAGGCCGGGTACCAGCTGACGTCCACCGCCGCCTCCGTCGGGCCGTACAGGTTATGCAGCGGCGCGCCGGTTAAGCGCTCCCACTCGCGGCACAATTCCGTCGGCAGCGCTTCGCCGCTGCAGAATACCCGCCGCAGCGTGCGGCAGGCGGCCACGCTGTCGGCATCCAGCGAGGCGACAAACGCCGCCAGCATCGACGGCACAAAGTGGGTGGTGGTCACGCCGTAGCGGGCGAAGAACTGCTGCATCGCCTGCGGGTCGCGGTGCGCCTCCGGCTCGGCCATCACCAGCTGCGAGCCGGCGATAAACGGCCACCAGAACTCCCACACCGAAACGTCGAAACTGCACGGCGTTTTCTGCGCCACCACGTCGTCGGCAGATAACGGATAGCGATCCTGCATCCACAGCAGGCGGTTGACGATGGCGGTCTGGCCGACCATCACCCCTTTCGGCCGCCCGGTGGAGCCGGAGGTAAAGATGATGTAGGCGGTATGGTCTGGTTTTGACAGCGCCAGCGGCGCGTCATCCCCGGCGGCCAGCGGCTGCTGGTAGCAGAGGCTTTCCAGCCCCGGAATATCGCTGAAGCGGGCCAGCTGGTCCTCCGAGGTGATCAGCAGCGACGGCCGGGCGTCTTCCAGCATCATCCGCAGGCGGTCGTCCGGGTAGCCGGTGTCCAGCGGCAGCCAGGCGGCCCCCGCTTCGACAATGCCGTGCAGCGCCAGGGTCAGGAACACCGAGCGCGGCAGGGCCACCGCCACGCTGTCCCCAGGCTTCACGCCGCGCTGACGCAGCAGCTGCGCGAGCGCCACCACCTGCTGACGCATCTCGCGATAGCTGAACTGCCAGCGGGCGTCCGCCAGCGCCGGCGCATCCGGGGTCTTCCGCGCCTGGTCGGCCACCAGCGCGCTGAGGGTGGTGGCAGGCAGCGGCACAGCGGTATCGTTGACCGCCGCCAGCCGGGCCAGCTCGTCGGCGGAGAGCATCTCTGCTTCGCCGCAGCGCAGCGCCGGATCGGCGGCGAACTGCGCCAGCAGCGCGGTCAGTCGCGCCATGTGGCGACGAAGCTCGGCTTCGTCGTACCGGGCCTTGTTGGCGAGGATCTCCAGCGACAGCCCGCCGGTCTCATCCGGGAACAGCGCCAGCTCGAGATCGTTGACCGGGCCGGTGGCGAGGGTGCGGGTCACTGCCTGCACACCATCGATATCCAGCTGGTAATCAAAGACTTTGACGTTCAGCACCGGGCCGAACAGCGGTTCGTCCCCTGCCGCTTTGCCGCTGTCGCGGACGATCTGCTCGGCGTCATAGCGCTGATGGCGGCGCATCTTTTTCAGCTGAGCGGCGAGGCGCATCGCCAGGTCCGCCAGCGTCTCCCGGGCGTCAATATGCACCGCCAGAGGCAGGACATTGAGCACCGGCCCTGTCGAGGTCAGCGCGGCTGAACCCATCCGACGCATAAAGATAAAGCCCGCCGCGTAGTCCATCCGGTTGCACAGGCGGCCCAGCCACAGCGTGGTGAGCGCCAGCGCCAGGTCAGCGGGCTGACACTGCGGCGCATGGCTGGCCAGGCGGCGGAAGGCGTCGGCGTTCATCTCCAGCTTCATCCGCCAGATATCGCTCCCGGCGGCGCGCCCGCCCAGCGGCGCGGCAGAGAGTGAGGCTGGCGCCGGTAACGCCTGGCGCTGGGCCTGCCAGAAAGCTTTATCCCGCTGCCAGGCCTCGCTGCCGGCGTAGCGCTGGTACTCGTCCACCACCTCGGCGAAGGGGGTGAAAGGCGACTCAGGAGTGGCTTCCCCACGCTGCCAGGCGCGGTAAATGGCGGCGATCTGCCGGGTTATCGCCGGGAAGCTGAAGCCATCCACCAGCAAGTGGTGATAACGCTGATACCAGTACCAGCGGTCGTCGCCGACGCGCAGCAGCTGATGGCACACCAGCGGGTTGCCGCCGTCGACGCGCAGATCCTGCGCCAGATCCGCCTGCATCCGCTCCGTAGCGGCGCGATGCGGATCCGGCGCCGTCCGCAGGTCAATGATCGACGGTTCGGCAAAGGTGCGGTCGGCCGCCAGCCACTGCCAGACTTCCCCCTCCTCTTCCTCAAAGCGCAGGCTGAGGGTGTCCGCCTGCTGCAGACCGGCGACAATCGCTTTTCCCAGCAGCGTCGGGTCGAGGGCGCCGCGTAGTTCAACATAGTGGGCCACGCTCCAGGCGCCTGGCAGAGTGGAGAGGCGCTCGGCCATCCAGATCCCCGGCTGCGCGGCAACCAGCGGTAAACGAGTGGTCATTGTCAGCTCCTTATGACGCATGATGGGCGGGGGTCAGGGTTGACCAGTTGGCCGCCAGCCAGGCGTTGCAGGCCTCGGCCGACTGCGGGGGGCACACCACCGTCCAGCCGGCAGGCAGGTCGCAGTGCGCCGGCCACAGGCTGTACTGCTGTTGATCATTGCGCAGAATGTAAAACTGCCCTTGCGGATTGTCGAAGGGGTTACTGAATTGCATATCAAACTCCTGTCGTAAAACGCGATGCTAAGGGTGCGACAGCAGAGGCTGCCAGAGCTGGATAAGCCCTGCCGTCAGCCCGCCGCGCCAGCAAAGCGCATCATGCCCGCCGTCAACCTGACGCCAGAAAATCGTCTGCTGTGTTGTGGTGAGTTGCGCCAGTAGCGCCTGGTTCGCGCGAAAAATGATCGGTTCGCGTTGGCCCGCTTCCAGCCAGACGCGCAGCCCGGCCGCGGACACCTCACCCTGGCGAAGCTGTTCGCCGATAAAGCCCGTCCCGCGGCCATCACGGTGCGGCCACCAGTAGGAGCCTGACTGGCTGAGCACGCAGCCAAAGCGCTGCGGCCAGTTGAGAGCGGCAAACATCGCCGCCAGACCGCCGAAGCTTTGCCCGGCCACCACCGTCCGATCCGGGCGGTCGCTGAACGGGGCATAGCCGTGGACCAGCGGCAGGAGCTCCTCCTGCACCGCCAGCCAGAAATCGCGGTGACAGGGCAGCTCAACCCCGCGGCGCTGGTTGTCGATCGCGTCGATCAGCAGGTAGACCGCCGGCGGCAGTCTCCCCTCGCGGGTCAGGGCGGCCAGCGGCGACCACACCGGCATGCTCTCGGCCCAGAATTGGCCGTCGAGCAGGATCGCCAGCGGCCGCGTTTGCGGGTCGACAGCCTCGCCGGTGGTGTAGATCCAGACCCGGCGATGGTTGCCCAGACGCGCGCTGCGCCACTCAAGGCAACGGGCGGCAGGATGTGCCTCATTAAGCGGGTCCCAGCCAGGCTGCGCGGGGGCCTGCGGCATCTCCAGGGCGGACACGCCATGGCCGCGTCCGCCCCGCCAGCTGTGCGGGTTCAGCGGATCGGCTATCGCCCGCGGCAGCAGTTTGCGCCAGCCTTCGCGTAGCAGCGCGCGGTCGGGCGCATCAGCGCTGAACACCTCAGGGGAAAAATCATCGTCACGGTTGGAGGGAATAAAACAGTAGCTGCCGCGCCAGGTCGGCGACAGCGTAGTGCGCCAGAACCAGGCGTCGGTCCCGGGGAGACGTTGCAGCGATTGCGGACGCGCATTCTGATGGTGGTCGGTCACGCCGGTGATATAGAGCCATACCCGACGATGGGGAGAGCGGGTTTCATCCCCCGCCGGGTCCCGCCACCAGAACGTTACCTCGATGGCGTCATCCACTGCGCGGCACTGCGGCCCCCGCAGGGTTTGCCACCACTCCTCGCTTCCTGTCCTTAACATTCTGTCATTAACCCTATGTATAGCGTGACTTTTTTAATTAATTGTCATTATTTATTGATAATATTATTGATAACTATTTGCATTTGCAATAGCGTATTAGCGCGCCGTGGGAAGCGCGTCTTTCATCAGAACATGTCAAATCGGGCTTATTCAGCCAGCGACGGAGTGCCTTTGCCCGCTTTTGGCAACATTTATGCCGCCTCCCCTCCCGGTGGGAAGGGGCGTTTGGGGAACGTGGCGACAAAAAGCAGGAATAACAATGAATAACAGGATCAAATCCCTGGCCTTGCTGGTCAATCTGGGAATTTACGGGGTTGCTTTTCCGTTAAGCGCAGCGGAAACCGCCACCGACGATAAAAACAGCGCCGCTGAAGAGACCATGGTGGTCACCGCCGCCGAGCAGAACCTGCAGGCGCCGGGCGTCTCCACCATCACCGCCGATGAGATCCGCAAACGCCCCCCGGCGCGCGACGTCTCGGAGATCATTCGCACCATGCCGGGAGTCAACCTGACCGGCAACTCCACCAGCGGCCAGCGCGGCAACAACCGCCAGATTGATATCCGCGGCATGGGCCCGGAAAATACCCTGATCCTGATCGACGGCAAGCCGGTCACCAGCCGCAACTCCGTGCGCCTTGGCTGGCGCGGCGAGCGCGACACCCGCGGCGATACCAGCTGGGTGCCGCCGGAGATAATCGAACGTATCGAAGTGATTCGCGGCCCGGCCGCCGCCCGCTACGGCAACGGCGCCGCCGGCGGCGTGGTGAATATCATCACCAAAAAAACCGGCGATGAGTGGCACGGCTCATGGAACACCTATATGAACGCCCCGGAGCACAAGGATGAAGGCTCCACCAAACGCACTAACTTCAGCCTCAGCGGCCCGCTGGGCGGCGATTTTAGCTTCCGCCTGTTCGGTAACCTCGACAAAACGCAGGCCGACGCCTGGGATATCAACCAGGGCCATCAGTCCGAGCGTACCGGGATCTATGCCGATACTCTGCCGGCCGGGCGCGAAGGGGTGAAAAACAAAAACATCGATGGTCTGGTGCGCTGGGAATTCGCTCCGATGCAGTCGCTGGAGTTTGAGGCCGGCTACAGCCGCCAGGGCAACCTCTACGCCGGCGATACCCAGAACACCAACTCCAACGACCTGGTAAAAGAGAACTACGGCAAAGAGACCAACCGTCTGTATCGCAACACCTACTCGGTTACCTGGAACGGCGCCTGGGACAACGGGGTGACCACCAGCAACTGGGCGCAGTACGAGCGCACCCGCAACTCGCGCAAAGGCGAAGGCCTGGCCGGCGGCACCGAGGGGATCTTTAACAGCAACCAGTTCACGGATATCGATCTGGCGGATGTGATGCTGCACAGCGAAGTCAGCATTCCCTTCGACTATCTGGTTAATCAGAACCTGACGCTGGGCAGCGAGTGGAACCAGCAGCGGATGAAGGATAACGCCTCCAATACCCAGGCGCTGTCGGGAGGCGAAATTCCGGGCTACGACAGCACCGGCCGCAGCCCGTACTCGCAGGCGGAAATCTTCTCGCTGTTCGCCGAGAACAACATGGAGCTGACCGACACCACCATGCTGACTCCGGCGCTGCGTTTCGATCATCACAGCATCGTGGGCAATAACTGGAGCCCGTCCCTCAACCTGTCGCAGGGCCTGTGGGATGACTTCACGCTGAAGATGGGCATCGCCCGCGCCTATAAAGCGCCGAGCCTGTATCAGACCAACCCGAACTACATTCTCTACAGTAAAGGCCAGGGCTGCTATGCCAGTAAAGACGGCTGCTATCTGCAGGGTAACGACGACTTAAAAGCCGAGACCAGCATCAACAAAGAGATTGGCCTCGAGTTTAAACGCGACGGCTGGCTGGCGGGCGTCACCTGGTTCCGCAACGACTACCGCAACAAGATTGAAGCGGGCTATGCCCCGGTCTATCAAAACAATAAAGGTACCGATCTCTACCAGTGGGAAAACGTGCCGAAAGCGGTGGTGGAAGGTCTGGAGGGGACGTTGAACGTTCCGGTGAGCGAGACCGTCAACTGGACCAACAACATCACCTATATGCTGCAGAGTAAGAACAAAAAGACCGGCGATCGTCTGTCGATTATCCCGGAATACACGCTGAACTCCACCCTGAGCTGGCAGGTTCGCGATGACGTTTCGCTGCAGTCGACCTTCACCTGGTACGGCAAGCAGGAGCCGAAGAAGTACAACTACAAGGGTCAACCGGTCACCGGCAGCGAGAAGAACGAGGTTAGCCCCTACAGCATCCTCGGCCTGAGCGCGACCTGGGACGTCACCAAATACGTCAGTCTGACCGGCGGCGTGGATAACGTCTTCGATAAGCGCCACTGGCGCGCGGGCAACGCCCAGACCACCGGGGGCGCCACCGGCACGATGTACGGCGCCGGCGCCGAGACCTACAATGAATCGGGCCGCACCTGGTACCTGAGCGTCAACACCCACTTCTGATAGCGGGTTCTCCCTCCCCCGCCCTTGCTGGACAAAGGGCGGGGGCAACCGCGGTAACCTTATCCTATGCGCCACCATCGCACCGTTTTGCCTCTGGCCGGCTATACCATCCAGCAGATCGACTTCGACCCGGCGACTTTCCAGCCTGAAGATCTGTTCTGGCTGCCCTATCACGCCAGCCTGACCGGGTGGGGCCGCAAGCGGCAGGCGGAGCACCTGGCCGGACGCATCGCCGCGGCATACGCCCTGCGCGAGGTGGGGGAGAAACGGCTTCCCGCCATCGGCGATCGGCGCCAGCCGCTGTGGCCCACGCCCTGGTTCGGCAGCATAAGTCATTGCGGCCAGCGCGCGCTGGCGGTGATCGCCGATCGGCCGGTGGGCGTCGATATCGAGCGCCGGTTTACCCCACAGCTGGCCGCGGAGCTGGAGAGCAGCATTATCAGCCCGGCGGAAAAAACGGCGCTGCTGC
>ERZ773113.1776-NODE-1776-length-10117-cov-3.244186_pt1 | contig 10117 bp, 10 predicted proteins | sample MGYA00580565_ERZ773113 | MGnify/ENA primary metagenome ERZ773113 (study PRJEB29015, sample SAMEA2737827) | human gut metagenome | biome: human gut; feature: human-associated habitat; material: faeces | place: China | collected 2012 ...
GGTACTGTACTCTGATAAATCTCATAGCCATTTTGTTTGATAGAGACCTGAGCAGTACTACGGGCAATACCATGGATTACTGGCGCAAAGCCTCTCTGGCTATCCGGCAACATGTTGTCATCACTGGCGAGTTGAGTACCACGGAAATTGAAGCCGTCAAAAATATCTCCATTGGTATAACTATCTCCTAGGGTCAGGCGTGAACGTAGGGGCGTGATATCGCGCTCCAGCCAAGTATTAACGTGTTGCCACTTATTTTTGTTGCGTGAAGTACCGTCGTCACTGGTGTAATTCCAGGTAGTATTATCGCGTAGCCGCCAGGCACCGAGGTTAAGTCCACTTTGCAAGTTTAACCAAGCATAATTGCTGCCGCCGCCGGTATCGTTATGCACATTGTTACCAGTGAAGTTATAGTTGAGCAATCCAGCGTTAATGCCGGCATCCCATTGTTCGGGCGGAATATAGCCACGCGCACGATTGCCCATAAAAGCCTGAGGTACAGTGAGATATAACCGTTGCAGACCAACATCAAAATGAGTCGTCGCACCGTGTATAAGTTTGGTTAGCGGAACGCAGGCATCGGCGGTAGGACGATCGGTTCCTTCTATCCCCTCGATGTTCACGCCCATCCCAGCCAGTTGGCTGCGGGCCAGGCAAGGATCTAATCCATGACCTTTTTCGCCGAGGTTAAAGGTGACATCGCGCGTGGTAATAAATCCATCGTTCAGGTAAATATCGACGCGGTAAGTGCCGGGCGGTACCTCCTGTCCATTTTCAAAGTCAGACAGATCCGCCACTGAAGCAGGATCGTCAGCTAAAAAGCGCGGGTTGAAATAGATCTCTGTCTGCGCATGCCCTTCCGACAGAATAAAAAAGAACGCCATAAAGAGTTTAGCCATAGCAGAGATAGCGCAAGGAAGAAACCTTGTGCTAGAGGAACCAAAACGGTCCAGTCCATATTTTAGATGTGACATAGTCCCTCCGGTCTGAATTCGCCCGGTTGTCAGTTCTTATTGTTATTTGTGACGTGGCCCGCCAACGGACCGCTCCGACATTAACGCAATACACCATTCATCGTTGGAGTCAGTGCTCCGTAATCATTAATTGTGCGATAAGTGATGCGGCTACCAGCATCTGGAGGCAATTTAACTGAAGTTTTGCCCATAGGCGGCACCAACGCGTTTTCCAGTATCCGGGTCCCGGCGTTGAGCTCGGTCACCGTCAGGTAATAAGGAGTAGGATTCGTAAGCGTCAACGATGATCCACTGCGGCTAAAAGTGAGCTTTTCCGCTGCTTGATCCGGCGCTAGCGCTAATTTCGCCGGACGATAATAGAGTTTAATGCGACTGATAATCGCCAACTGTAAGGTATTATCGCTAAGTTTGGATTTGTCCATTGATGGGATGGCTTTAACATTAACCCAAAATAGACTTTCCCGATCCTGCGGCAACTGGTTATTAGTAGCGTCAATAATACGTAAAATATTCTCTTTTTTCCCTTGCATAGCGAAAAGTGGTGGTGTAATGACGAAACGACCATCTTTTTCATTTTCGGAATTTTCTATCCAAGACTGGATCAAATAGGTATTACTATCATCATTATTTGTTACACCCAACTGCACTTGTTTTTGTCCAGCTGGATAAATAACCCGGGTAGCACCGAGTGCGACACCAGCCTGTACCATGGTCGAATAACTGCTTGTGGCTAGTAAAAAGAGCCCCACCCAAAATCTTCTTGTAATTCGCAATCTTTTATTCACATTCACTCCTTTTGTGCTTACGGTATTACCTATTTGTCAAATGTCCGCAGGTTTATTACTGGTAGGTGAGAGAAAACCATACTTGTGCGTTTGCCATCCCCCCAGTGACCTGCTTACCAGTTGCCCGATACTTGGCCACAAAATGTAGTGTGGTTGGACCGGTATAAAGCCTCTGCCAGAGGGAAGGTGGACCATTCAAGGGAATTAGCTGATCTTCTTTATTAAAAAACGCGATACCTATGCCGGTAGCGATGCCCGGCCCTTCCCCTACAGAGAGCACATCTGGATTTTTTCCATCAGCTACGCCGCGAAACGATACTCCGACTTGCTGGCTGACCTTTGTACTACAATCTTGAAGTTGTATATCGAATGGCACAGGGCTGGCATCCTCCCCTGTTGAATGAAAGCGATTACTGCTGACTTGCCCCATATTCACAGTCATCTGCTGATCACCTACTTCCACGCGGCAAGACTCTGCAATAATGACCCCATGGAATTGCAAACTTCCCCCAGCTACCATGACGTTCCAGTGATCACCAGCTAGCGCCAGCGGGGGTAGCAGAAACATCAGGAAACCTGTTTTCATTCCTTGCACGTTATTACCCCAATCCCGTTGTGGATAACGGGCCGTCCTGGCCCAAAATGCATCCCTGTCTGATATTGAAATTACTCGTATTGCACTTTGAAGGTGGCGTCAGCGTTAGCAGTACCCGCTGTCGCCGCGCCAGTGGCGTAATAACGGGCCTGGAAAGGAATGATATTGGTGCCGTCGTTCAACGTGGTCGCTGCACTGAAGGATGCTCCATCTAGTGCCAGCGGGGTACCGGTTTTATCAAGGATTTGTACGCCAACATTAGTAGCGCTGCCAGCAGCAGAATTCTGAAGCGCCAGAACGCTGGTGTTAGTTGTATCAACTGAGGTACCGGAGAAAGCAACAGACGCTTTGGTAGCAACGGAAGTATCGCAATCGTCTAACTGAATATTGAAGCCAACAGCGGAGCTAGTGCTACCTGCCGTAGCCAGTTTCGCCGAACGAACTTGGCCAAGCTGAACAGTTTGATCGATGGAACCAGCATCTACTGCACAAGCTGCGTTAACGACTTCGCCTTTAAAATGCACTGTACCGCCATTAACGGTGGTGGTATTAGCCAAAGCCGCGGCGGAGCTCAAAGATAGAGCAGACATCGCTGCAATTACAAAAATTTTTGCATTCATAAAAAATCCTTATTTTCAGTAAAATTAGTCATGTACTCAATTTCATCTAATTCAATAACTGCATGTTACTTAAGAATAAAAATCATCGTATAATTAATGTCCTCTTTTTCCTTTTGCCAATATCAACGGATCCCATACACAACAAATGAATTGAGTATGGCTTATTAATAAAAATCAAAAAACATCCACATAACCAATATAAAAAATCACACAATTGCAAACCATTTTTTGACAGATTCTAAAATGGCCTTTTGCTGTTTCATAAAATAGTTTCTTTTTTCAGCTGGCTTATTTAAGGTATAAATAAGGTAAAACAAATTCATTGCTCTCAATTGCAAAGCTTTATTAAAACCAACCAAGCCGAGTTTGATAGCCAAGTTGTTTACTCTCCCGCTTAGGGTTTTTTCTGAAGTCTTAAGCATATAAGCAAGTTGACGGTTTGAAATACCGCTCATTAAATATAGCATCGTGCTCCATTCCGAACCTCTTATCTTTTCTGGATTGATGCTTATCACGCTTGCCAATGCCAACATACAACTTTCTATAGTCTCTATAAACTGATTTAGTTTCATTCTGTAGGGAACTATATATACATTGTGCATTTTAAATACATTCATTCTAGATGGCCAGTGCAATGGTTCTAAAAATATTTGGAGCACATTCATTTTCATTACTTCACCCAGAACTTTAAGCATGACATCTTTATTTGCGATACTGATGATCACAATAGCTCCATCATAACTCTTTGAGCTCACAATAAAGGCATCCTCAGACATTACCGTCTTACTAGATTTAATAGTAGTAGCGAACGCGTTCCGAAAAAAAAAGTTGTCACTAATAACGACTATCTTCATTTCACCGCCTTCAGCTATCCTCAACGCAGGATGTTCCTTATGTCACAAATAAGCACTGCTGAACTCAGCAGATGGAAATTGGCATCATCTGTACGATGGCTTTCCCAAAGATTACCCTCGAATAGCTCCCCAAAAAAAATGAAAGAATAGTCTTAAGTTTATAATTGAGATTCTTATCCCTTGACGATAGACTTTGTACAACACATAAAATGTAACAATTTTGCAACACAACTCATTTGTAATAAGGATGCTGACATGAAAAAGCGATAAAGAATCTTAAGAACTAACCCAACTACCTAGATAAATCAACTGGTTAAACTTGATCTTGATTAAGATTTTTCCTTATATTAACCTGATTACAAGATTTACTAAGTAAAACCTCTCTTTTTGCTTAACAGGAGCGCAACATGCTTGAAGAGGAGTCGGTGTGTCATTCAGAACCGACTTTATACACAATTGAAGGTAACATTCATTTTTCTCCTAATGAAAATACTCTTCGTAATGTAATTGATGGGCGAACTGTAACCCTCCTGAGTACAGCATCAGAATGTTTTAAGATCCTGATAGAGAATCAAGGTAGAGTGGTCTCAAGAGATGAAATGAAAGAGCTAGTGTGGGGTAAGCGTGGAGTGATTGTTAGCAGTAATACTTTTTATCAAAACATGCTGAACCTCAGAAGAGGCCTAGAAAAAGTAGGTGCCGGTAAACGCCTAATTTCAACTCATTATGGGAAAGGTGTAACTATAGATAATGGGTTAGATATAACCCCAATAGTAACTTCAGTGAGTAATTTCCTGGAACCTATGAATGGCACCAAGAAAATACCTTTCAGCACATCTGAAGCTATTAACACTGCTGATGAGCACTTTCTAAATAACTTTAAGCAGTTAGAAGAAAAAGGTATGATCAAAAAAAAACGGTACAAGCACAGTAAGTTACTGATAACTAATCTGATACTTTTATTTTTCTGCATTCTGATGTTCTATACTGCTCACAATTTAAAGAGGGAAAATTACTTTAGTCATTATACAAAAACAAAGCTTAAAGTTAAAAACTGTGACATATATACAGATCCAGCCCTGCTGAATGAACATGAATTAATTGAATTGCTAAAACAGAACCCTCCTGACTGTGAAGAAGGAGAAACTCTATACTTATCTTCAGTCTATCCGATACAAAGGATGTCAGTAATTCGCTGTATCGGGACTTTCCTGCCGGGGGAAGAATGCGAATCAGATTACTATCTCGAATGAATATAGTCGGTTCAATTACCGCTATTATTCTATTTATCACTTTCGTTTCGTTGGCAATCGACAACTGGACTGAATGGAAGGCACAACACTCAGATACAATGACTTGTGATGCTATCATTAATGTTCATAAAGAGCATCAACTACTGTCCATTCGTTTGAAATACTCTTTCCTTGGTAATGAAGGAGTAGCAAATTTATCTGGAGTGCTGAATAACGGTAATAAAGGTATTTTTAGTATAAGCAGAACTGTTCTTTTCAAATATAAGCGTATTAATGAGGGAGTTTATCTTGAAAATACAACCACTACTATATCATTACAAGATACTGCAGGCCCAGATGGTCTAAAAAAGTTGCTTCCAGAATTCTATACTGAACATGGAGCCCGCACCAGTTTTCAAGTATACGCACAAAAACCCGGTGGGTACATTTTTGTTAAGGAGTTTACTCCTGCTTTTTACTGCACAGAACAATAGCTAAAGTTCGTTAGCAGAATATGATGCCACTCCCTGTAGGCGAGATCTTACAGTCCCAGTATTTGCATTTTTTCAGCTTTACAAAGGCTTTTTCATCCTGAAAAAGCCTTCTTGAATCGATAAAAATTTAGACTCCGACTAAACTAAAATGCGTTCAAGATGTCTTAAGACTTGTTCGGATAGGCTGAGCTACCCTTTCATAAAACCAGTTCATAATGTAACCCTTGTGACCCTCATATATACAACTACTGACTCGCACAATATGATAAAAATACGGGATTAATCAGTTAGTATTTGATTAGCAAGGTTATTTGTGGGTTGCGTAGCTAATGTATGAATCCCTGTTTTAGTTGCACGCTATTTTAATTTCTCCAGTTTTCTGACCCTGGCCAAAATTCAGTACAGTGCTAAATCAGAGATCTTCGTCTTTCCGGAGACTTCTGGTTTAGCTTGGCACTGTTTTCAGGGAGGAGATCATATTGGTATAATCGCCTGAATCATTGATAGCCATTTTCTTTCCCACATACCTAGTTGTCTCACTTTGAATATATTCTTGGATCGAGCCTTACAGGTCAATCACTTTGAGCACAGTTAGAGCCGGTATGTACTAAGTCATATAAGACTAATAACAAATTGCAACTTGAAGGTTAAATTAAGGGGCGGCAGAAATGGCGAACAATGGGTAATCATTGGCAAACAATGGCAATCTATGTCAATGATAAATAACGTAAACTATTGATTTTCGGTTGTTCTGATAGGAACTCATAATCGCTTGGTCGTTGGTTCAAACCCAACAGGGGCCACCAGATATCAAGGGCTTACGTGAAAACGTAGGCCCTTTTCCTTTTCCAGACGCCCCTGAAAAGAGCAGAATCCGGTTAGCCGCCGGCCAAACCTGGACCTACGCTTATGCCGGCAGGCGCCGAAGAGGCCCGCCGGGATGCCGCACTGTTTCAGCCCACCTCTCAGGAGGTCGGTAACGCCATCATGTGGTACTTATTGCCATTGAAGTTAAAGAAACCGACGTCTTCAAACTGGTTGCGGGTATGAAATGCATACGAGCGCGGGTTCAGCACATTGACAAAGGTAACGATGACGGGATAACGCGGTGCAAACACCTTGCGTTGATACTCAAGCAGCATCTCGCCTACGCCCTGGCCACGATACTCTTCTGCGACACAGATGGGGCCATACTGGTATGAGCTAACCGCATCCAGATTTTTTCCCTGATAGTGATATTCATTGAGAATACTTGCCATGTATTTAAACATGGGCCAGGGGCTGAGAAATTCCCACGATCCACCAAGCAACAGGCCAATGACCTTGTCGTATGTACTATCAACCGCAATCACCACACCACTTTCGGCTGAACGCAGTTCATTTAACTGCTGCTCCGTCATATCGGTGGTGACAAATCCATTCGCCCGTTGCTCTCCCGCAAGATTTTTTGCGTGATAGCGCTCCAGCAGTTGTTTCACCTCTGGAATGTCAGAGTCTTGCGCCAGCCGCACGACGATATTTTCATTGCCCATTGCCATTTCATACTCCTGTAAAATATTTTATTGAAAGCGTCACCATCATCGCACCCACGGTGACAAAGAGAACTTTACGGATAATTTCACCATTGGTTTTAATGGCATGCAGACTGCCAATGTGATTACCAGCCAGGCTGGCAATAATCATCGGAATGCCGATTAAATAGGCCATCTTACCGGCAATCGCAAAGGCAACAAACGCCCCTATATTGGATGCAAAATTAAAGATTTTGCTGGTCGCGGATGCCTGCAGCAGTCCAAACTTATTAATAACCGTTAAGGCAATGATGAAAAGGCTACCGGTACCAGGGCCAAAAAAACCATCATAAAAACCCACGATAAAACACACTACAAAGATTGCCAGAAAGTTAGTCCTGGCAGAGTCGTCTGCGGACTCTTTAATTTTTCCCTTAATCGTTGCTGCGAGTAAACCAATGGGTAATAGCACCACAATGACGATCGATAAGGTCTCCACAGGCAAAAGTAATATCACCTTCGCGCCCACATAGGCTCCCGCCAGGGCAGAAATTAATCCCGCAGGGATAACGCGCCAGATAACAGACTTATTTTTAACAAAGTTCTTAATGGCAGCGATGGTGCCTATAGTACTGACCAGTTTTTCCTGTCCCAGCGCAAGCTGAGGTGGTAGCCCTGTCAGGATAAAGGCTGGAATTAACACGAGTCCAGCACCGCCCGCAATCGCATCAATATAGCCCGCGATAAATGATGCAATAACCAGCAGGATCACCCCGAGAACAAGGTAATGAGCAATAACGCTTCCCTCAATGAACATTGAGTGATTAACTAAATCTGACATTTTTTGTTCCGTTATAGTGTGCGCAGGTGGTGGAGACAAAGTGAAGAATCGACAAGCTGCGTATCAGTTGGTCTGTGTTTCATAGCAAAAACCCGCAATAACCACCTGTCCGTGCCATCAAAACGAGGTTCAAAAGCATTTCTGGTATGCATTGTTCTTTGGTTTAAAAAAGTCACTGCATAGCCTGGCTCCAGCGGAACATTGAACCACAGGTCATGTTCCAGGGTGATAAATCGCATTTTTTCCAGCGCGGCTTCGGCTTCGAGAGTCATACCTTGTGTATTGTGCCAGTCAAATCGTGAATACCAGACACCGTTGTCGCTCACAATAATCGGCACCTTCTCAATACTGGATCCCTCTGTAAAGCTGGCTGGCCGTTTAATCCTGAAGGCGGGGCTGGCAAGAATAGCGATATCCTTATCAGAAAGCCTCTTCAGAATCTGATCCAGTTTTAACAGACTGGTGTGAACACCTTCCTCTTTCCTGAGACACAACAAACTCAGAGTGTCAGGACAGCCGCCAAGTCTGTTAGACGGCGTCTCGCCGGTAATGTACAGATCGGGATTATCGACATGCGGGTAAAAGTCATACTTAGCCCCCTGAGAACTTATTTTCTCTTCTGCCTGAAGCATCGGGCAGACATGCCTTATAAGATGTCCGTTATTTTCGCCCTGATAGACGACGGGCCATAGGCCGGCCTGAAAATGTGCAGAAAGATAAGCGCCATGTAACGCTGCATTTTTTGACTCGACATAATCAGCATAAGAGGGAACAACGGGGGTTTGAGTGATTTCTTGTGCATCAAAGTGTGGCAATTTCCATATTACATAACAGTCCTCTTCAAGCCTTTTCCTGAATTCGTCTGTTGGTATGGGAAGCGCGTCTTTGATACGGTCGGCGATTGATAGAATAATTCCATTCTTCATAAACATACCCTGTCCTGAAGCTACCAGTATAATAAGATTTATTTCACTATTTCTCTGAATTGTTCATTCAGATATTTCCATTTCATTCTAAATAGTGCGGTTAATTTATAACGCAGATTTATTAATCCCTTCAAGGTAGCGGATAAAATCCAGACGATCTTTCTATCTTTAGCGCTGACTACAAACCTTTAAATTTTAATCACATAATTTTTACAAAATATTATCCTGCGAGCCATTAGCTGAATCAGTTCAGCTAAACGCTGTCAATGATTCATTAATAACAAATAGAAATAAGATATATCAATATTAGCAACACTACTGGATCCGACGTTTCTCAAGTCAGGTCAGCGATGTGGGCAACTGCGCATTCCTATCCCTGCAGCCCTCAGGATCGTTCATGTCGAACGGCCCGACTTTACGGTAGCGTTCGATTGGTCGACCATCAGGGCGTGGCGCGATATCGGTATCCCCATAGACCGGTTGTGTTGTCAGGGATAAAAAACAGCGATTGCATAACTACCGTCTCCCTTGCGATGAGCATGGCCGCGATTGCATACATGGCTAACGCAAGCGAGAAACGGCACTATGCAAATTTTTTAGTTAAGCTCATCCTTTTTCCCGGCGACATCTGGTCAACCCTGGCATGCATGACAAATGTTGGTGAATTGCTTATCCGCAATGAGTGTGGCATAACACCAGTCCAGAATAGAAAGATGTCGTTTTTTATATTGTTGGCGCCACATCGAGGATTTATTGATGCAATTAACGGTTCTGGTTGATAATAATACATTCATTGACAGGTACCTTATCGGTGAACCTGGTGTGTCTTATCTGATTGAGTATGATAGTCAAAAAATCCTTTTCGATACGGGATATTCAGATATTTTCCTGCAAAATGCGCAAACGTTGAAAATAGATTTGACCAGTATCGATAGTATCGTGTTATCCCATGGCCATAACGATCATACCTGGGGCCTCAATCATTTAACCCAATATTATGATCGACTCAACTTCACTCCCGAGAAAAAGATAAACTTAATCTGCCATCCAGATGCATTAAGCCCAAAGTATTTTGATGAAAAATCTATAGGGATAAACTACAGATTCGATAAAAATGATCTCTTCTTCAACAAAGTTTGCAGCCAAAAACCTTATCCACTCACTGAAAACATCATCTTCCTTGGTCAAATACCAAGGGACAATAAATTCGAGATGCTGACACCGGTAGGCCAAACGGTGGATGAGAAAGGCGAAATCACTGATGATTACGTTATGGATGATTCTG
>ERZ773113.1781-NODE-1781-length-10105-cov-4.663881_pt1 | contig 10105 bp, 7 predicted proteins | sample MGYA00580565_ERZ773113 | MGnify/ENA primary metagenome ERZ773113 (study PRJEB29015, sample SAMEA2737827) | human gut metagenome | biome: human gut; feature: human-associated habitat; material: faeces | place: China | collected 2012 ...
ATTGAGTTTATCCTTTGTCTTTTTGATTTCGGTCTGAACCTTTTTTAACTTTGCTGTTGTTGCCTGAGTTTTTTTTCTTTCCATTTTAGTTACCTCACTTTTAATTTTTAATATATTAAAGCTTGATATTCTTCCTATGAAATATCTTATAGCTGTTAATGCATTTTTAATCCTGATATTTCTATATAATTTTACCTCGCAGTTCACGAAGGCTCATATAATAGGTAAGATTCTTTCCGTTATGTTATCAGGTATAATTTTGTTCATATATCTGGTATCTGCTAAGTTAGATTCCGTTCTTTCCAAGCTGAATCTTCCTGAAATCAATACTGATATCGTTGATATTTGCGTGTTGGCTGATGATAAAGCATCATCATTAAATGATTTATCAGGCTACAAGTTTGGATACAACTCAGTTTCAAGCAACGATAATGTAACAGCAGCCTTTAATTCTGTGAAATCTGAAATCAACAAGGACAACCTTACAATGACTGAATATAAATCATGGGATGAGCTTATAACTGCATTTTATGCCAACGCTGATGTTCAAGCACTTGTAATGAACGACTCTATGATTAAAGTTGTTTCTACACAATATGAAGATTTTGAAAACAAAATTAAAATTATAAAGCAATATGAATACAAAAAGCTTGTTACCGTACAGAAATCTAATGTAAATGTAAAGAAAGATCCTTTTATCATATATATTTCTGGTATTTCCAGTGAAGATGGTGCAGATTCAGCGTTGAGTAATAACTCCCTCAGTGATGTTAATATTCTTGCAGTTGTCAACCCTGAAACAAAACAGATTCTTCTTGTTACTACGCCAAGAGATTCGTATGTTAAAATTACAGGGCCTAACGGAAAAAAGGGATATGATAAGCTTACTCATGCCGGTAATTATGGTGTAGAGGCTTCAATAAGCACACTTCAGGATCTTTATGGTGTTAACATTGATTATTATGTAAAGATTAATTTCTCCGGATGTGTTTCAGTAGTTGATGCACTAGGAGGCATTACAATTGATTCAGAAGTTGAATTCACATGTGGCGATGATGCTTCACCAATTCCATACCACTTTGTTAAGGGTGAAAACGAATGTGATGGTGAAATGGCTGTAGCATTTTCAAGAGAGCGTCATGCGTTTGTTAATGGAGACTTCCAGCGCGGAAGAAACCAGACTGCTGCTATTAAAGGTATTTTACAGAAGGCAACTTCCCCGGCAATACTTACAAAATATTCTGCAGTACTTGATGCTGTAGGCGATATGTTCCTTACTAATATACCTACAAACACCATATCTGATCTTGTCAAGCTTCAGTTAAATGACAGTACTCCTTGGAATATACAGACATACAGTATTGATGGAACAACACAGACTCCTACCGGACAGTCTGCTGCATACCTTGAAATCACAGGACTTCGTGGTGCATCTGTTGTTTATCCTTATGCTGATAGCATTAACACGGCAATCCAGCTGATGAGTATGATTCAGAATGATGAAATAATAGATGTAGATGAATATGTTGACAGTCTCAATAACAATTCTAATTAATCAATAAAACATACCCCCGGCAGCCAATAAAACCGCCGGGGGTATATTTTTTATAATCCATTATTATAATATATAATTATCTATAACATATGCCACACCACAGTCATCGTTAGATGGTGCATTGACATCTGCATATTTCTTAACTTCAGGATATGCATTCTCCATAACCGCTGCAAGACCTGCATACTTTAACATTGGAATATCATTCATTCCATCGCCGCATGCAACAAGTTCTTCACTTGTTATATCAAGCATTGTGAGCAGCTTATCCAAAGATGCATCCTTTGCAACTCCTGCAGGTACTACCTCTAAGAAATAGCTCTCTGAAAAAAATGCATTGATTACTCCCTCATGCTTATCTAACAGGGTTTTCTGTACCGGAATAAGCTTTTCATGCTCTCCTACAACCAGAAATTTCTCTACAGGATAATCCACAAATTTACGCAAATCATCTACTTTCTTGATTGTAGTGCTGTTGCATATTGCCTCTTTCTTTACATATTCATCAGAATCACTCTCAGCAGCTATCTGCGTATCAGCATATGTCAGGGCATACACACCGTTGGCTCTTGCAAGACTGCATATATCTGCTATACAGTCCTGTGGCATTATTGTCGCAGACATCTGCTTTCCCGTCTTGCAGTCAACTATACAGCCGCCATTATATGCCAGTATATAACCGCCTTTCTTGTCAAGCTCAAGCTCTCTGGCTATTGGTGTTATTCCAAAAAGTGGTCTTCCTGATGCAAGAATAACCTTAACGCCTGCATCTATTGCTTTCGCAATCGCTTCTTTGTTGCCTGCTGGAACTTTCTTCTCTCTATTAGTTAATGTTCCGTCCAAATCCAGTGCCAATGCCTTATATTTCATACTTCTCTATCTCCTCTTTTAGTCATGTATGAACAATTTAGCATATAACACCAGTGATTTCAACCTAAGATATTCTCATCATGTTAAATGTTGTATATATATTCAGTTTTCCATAACCAGCTACAGGGTTAGGATATACCATATATTCTGAGCGTACTGCACCTCTTATAAGCTGTGCTTTAATATCGTTATGATTAATCATCTGACTATTCTTTACATTTACCTGATATGAATATAAAAGTGCAACACAGCCCCCGGCATAAGCCGCTGCATAGCTTGTTCCAGTAACCTTAACACCTCCAGATGGAGCAATTCCATATACCCCCGCACCCGGTGCAACAAAATCAGGTTTAATCCTTCCGTCAGCGCTATATCCACGCCCACTTTCATAATAAGCAGCCCCTGTATAATGATTATATGCTCCTACACTTATAACACCATCAGCTGCCGCTGGAACTGTAAGTGTTGTATCCGGGTCGGATTTTAAAAAATATATATCCTGTCCAGAAAACTGCTTTAATGGAAGCCATGCATTATAACTTCCTTTTATATTAGTGAGACTATATATATAGAATTTCCATGTACCCTCAACTGGTGTCTTAAGTCTTACGAATATAACCTCCATTCCAGCCACATTTTCAGTTATCTGATAATCTACCGTAACCGTACTTCTCTCATAAAGAAATGTATACTCCATACTTGCACCCATTCTTGCAGGTATTCTTGGAACATATTCCCCTGACGGTGATTCAATCGACACGGATAATATATCAAGACTATCCGCCCATATTTCCATCGTAAAACCCTTTCCTGTTCCATCAACATTAATTTCCATAACATCAGGTACCAGGGCTGACATTACTGTCCCTTTATAATGACATTTATTATTAGCTTCATTGCCCATACATGTTATAACTGATATATTGGGTTTTTTAGTAAGATTCTCCATCATTTCTGCCAGAGGAGATGCGCCTGTTCTTGAACCATTAGCACTTCCCAGACCAAATATTATTATCAATGGTTTTCCAAGTCGTATAGCGTAATCTTCAAGAAATCTTAAAGCCAGCATAATATCACTTTCCTCAAAAGCTGGAACGTCATCCTTTATCAGAAAAAAATCTCTCAGATACTGTTTACTTTGTTTTAATTTAACCACTAAAAGTTCTGCTCCTGGTGCAACGCCAACATATCCGTCTGTATATGAACCTGCTGATATTGAAGCCAGCAGCGTTCCATGTCCTGACGTGTCTCTTTGTGCAACATAAGAATATGGATTTTCTCCGTTATTGTCAGCCTCTATTGCCCTGTCTATTTCATCCTTTTCATATACTCTGCCAAAATGTGCATATGTATTTGCAACATCAGTACCTGTTTTATCTGTCTGATCCCATATAGCCTGAATCCTTGTATTTCCAAGTCTGTCCTTGAAAACATCATTAAGATAATCTATTCCGGTATCCACATACCCTATGAGAACATTACTCCCGTCTGCCTGCAGATTATCCTGTCCAAGTACCCGTAAAGCACCTATTTCATCAAGTGCACTTATATCCGCATCGCCTTCCATGAGTCCATATAACTTTGGAATAGTAAAATACCCCAGAGAGCTTATATTAAGCTGGCGGTTATCAGGCAGTTCTCCATGAGCTATAATCCATTGCGAATCAGCTCTCTGCGAACATATCCCTGACAATGCCTTAATAGCTTCATCAGCCCCTGGGGTATCTTCTATTATGTAATCATATATATTCTCTTTGGTTATATCAAAATCACACGCCATAACATCTCCTTAACATAAAGCAATCACTGTACATGCTATATGTATTCAGAAATGTATTGTATTATTCTGCTATAACTATTATGCTCTCATAGTTATTACCGGAGCACCTTTCTTTTCAACAACATCTTCTGTAATTGTAACTGAACCTATATTGCTGTCTTTCGGTATCTCATACATTATATCAAGCATAAAATCCTCAATAATAGAACGGAGTGCTCTTGCACCTGTATCTTTTTCCATTGCCTTTCTTGCTATGCTTCTTAATGCATCATCTGTAAACTCAAGCTTCACCTCATCAAGCTCTAACAGCTTCTGATACTGCTTAAGAATTGCATTCTTAGGCTCTTTCAGAATATTGACAAGCATATCCTCATCCAGTCTGTCAAGTGAATATATGATAGGCAGTCTTCCTAAAAATTCTGGAATCATTCCGTATTCTCTAAGATCATCAACCGTCACATAAGACATGATGTTCTTCTCATCATCATATTTATCTTTAAGGTCAGCATTAAATCCCATTGAGGATGACTTATTAAGCCTTGTCTTGATAATATCCTCAAGATCCGGAAATGCACCACCACATATAAACAGAATATCCTTCGTGTTAACAGTTACCTGTGGAACCATTGCATTCTTACTTGTCGCACCAACAGGAACTTCAATCTCACTGCCTTCTAACAGCTTTAACATCCCCTGCTGTACAGACTCGCCACTTACATCTCTGCTTCTGGTCTCTTTCTTCTTAGCAATCTTGTCTATCTCATCAATAAATATAATTCCATGTTCAGCTTTCTCTACATCATTGTCTGCTGCCAGTAAAAGCTTAGAAACAACTGACTCTATATCATCTCCGATATATCCTGCCTCTGTAAGTGTTGTTGCATCTGTAATAGCAAGTGGCACCTGTAATATCCTTGCAAGCGTCTTAACAAGATATGTCTTACCACTTCCTGTAGGTCCAATCATAAGCATATTAGACTTCTCAATCTCAACGTCACCCAGAATCCTGGCATCTGCTGAAACTCTTTTATAATGATTATATACAGCCACCGACATTACCTTCTTAGCATAGTCCTGACCTATAACATACTCATCTAACTTTCTCTTAATCTCATGTGGTGCAGGCAGCTTAGAAACGTCAAGCGCTGGTAACTCCTTCTTATCCTCTTTCTTTTTCTTAAGCTTCTGCTTTTCTGGAACCGGGTCTGAATCCATAACGCCAAAATTGCCAAACATGCCCATTCCAGGCATGTTTGACATCTTCATCATATCTTCATAATTAATTCCGCTGCTGTTAATTGAATCGAATGTTCTTTGCATACAATCCTGACAGATGTATATATTGTTAGGCATAACAATCATCTTACCAGCTCTTGATTCTGGTCTTCTGCACACAAAACATATCTTCTCATAATCATCGGAATTCACATTGTTATTCTTATTAATATCCTTATCTTCTGTCATATTCTCATTGGTATTATCCATAAATATCTACTTGGAATATATCCTTAAGATGCCTTCTTAGAACCAAGCGTTACCTCAGTGCTCTTAAGAACATACTCGCTTCCTTCCATATGATAATAATCTATAGTTACTTTTTCACCTGCCTCATAATACTGAAGCATGTTAGTAAGTCCTGACATAGTAGTAACTGTCTGGTCATCAAATCCGACAATTATGTCGTATGTCTCTAATCCTGCCTTGTCTGCTGCTGAATCATCAGCTACAGTTCTTATAAGAATACCTACAGGATATCCATAATATGATGCATAATTACTTGTAATATCTACTGCTGCAATTCCAAGGTATGCTGCCTTATCTGATGAAACCTTGTTTCTTGTCTGCTTAGTCATTAATGAATCAATAATATCCTTAACATTAGAGACAGGAATTGAATAAGCCATACCTTCTACACCATCACTGCTTGTTTTTGCAAAGTTAATAGCGATAACCTTTCCTTCAGAATTAAGAAGAGCTCCACCACTGTTACCAGAGTTAATCGCTGCATCTGTCATAAGAAGTCCTGTAAATGTTACATTGTTGACTGTAATTGAACGATCCTTTGCACTAATTATACCAGTTGTAACTGACTGGCCTTCACCTAATGCATTACCAATAGCAACAACCTGCTGTCCAACTTTAATATCTGATGAATCTTCAAGTTCTGCAATTGCAATATTAGACGCTGTATCAGATGAAATATCACTTAATGATACTGCGGCTACTGCAATATCCTGATCTGACTTAGAACCCTTAACAGAACAGCTTGCACTTGTGCCATCAGAGAATACGCATTTAAGATTATCAATATTATCAACAACATGTGCATTAGTTACAATAAGTAATTCAGTATCACTCTTGCCTACAATAATACCTGTACCACTTGATGTTGCCTCATAACTCTGTCCATATCCAAAATAACTTGAACTTTTAACTGTTGTTGTACCATTAAGCTGAACCATTGCAGGAAGGGCTGCTGTAGCAACTGCCTCTGCATCCATCTTACCTGATGCTGAAAGATTAGTATCTTCTGTAAGCGAAGAATCTGTCTTAGCGACATTAGAAATATTATTACTTACTGTTGGTATATTAACACCTGTAGCATCAGACTTATTACTGCCAGCAATCTTTCCGCCTGCATAATTAACACCAAACATAACCGAACCGGCTATTGCGCCAAAAAGTACTGCTGAAAGAACAAAGCATGCTGCTTTCTTTGCAAATCCGCCTTTGTGTTTCTTGTGCTTCTTAGCTTCATAAGGTGCACTTGAAAATGCTGTGTTATTATTGGCTGTACTGCTATTATTAGTATTGTTATATGGTATATCACTGCCACTGTAACGGTACTGTGAATCATTCTCATTATTGTCGTTATACATAATCATTCTCTCCTTTTAACATTGTATTATGACAATGAAGATTCCATACATAACAAATGAACACATCTCACTGTCAATACATGTAATATAACAACGAAATGTGTTCATATTGTGTTTTAGTTGTTAATTAAATTTGAACTGATTATAAACCAACAATTTCAGAAACTGCATCAGTAAGTTCTTCTAACTTCTTATCAGCATCCTCAAGACCTGTTCCCTTAACACCCATATAGAACTTAATCTTAGGCTCTGTTCCTGAAGGTCTTGCACAGCACCATGCATGGTCATTAAGTTCAAAATAAAGTACGTTAGATTCAGGAAGTCCTGTAGGCTTCTTCTCGCCTGTAGCAATAACTGTACACTCATCCTTCTTATAATCTCTGAACTCAACAACATTCCATGCTCCGAACTTCTTAGGTGGATTATTTCTTAAATCATCCATCATCTTAGCAATCTGGACAGCACCTTCTGCACCCTTCATAGTTACAGCCTTCTGTCCTTCCTTGAAGTAGCCGTACTTATCAAAGATATTAATCATCTGATCCCATAAAGTAATGCCTTTAGACTTATAGTAAGCTGCTGCTTCACATAATGCCATAACAGCCACGATGGCATCCTTGTCTCTTGCATGAGTTCCAACCAAGCAGCCGTAACTCTCTTCAAAACCGAATTCATATTCGTATGTATTATTCTGCTCAAAGAACTTAATCTGCTCACCAATATATTTAAATCCTGTAAGAACTTCAATAAGCTTTAAGTTATATTCCTTAGCAATAAGATCAGCTAAGTTAGTAGATACGATAGTCTTTACAAATGCACCATTCTCATGAAGAAGTCCCTTCTCCTTTCTCTGTGAAAGAAGGTATTCTGCAATAAGCATACCAGACATATTACCTGTGAATGACTTGTACTCACCTGACTTAGTGTCCTTAGAATATACGCCAAGTCTGTCCGCATCAGGGTCAGTTGCAAGAATAATATCTGCATCAACTTCCTTAGCAAGTCTTAATGCATATGTGAATGCCTTAGGGTCTTCAGGATTAGGGTACTCGAGTGTTGTAAAGTTAGGATCTGGTTTTTCCTGTTCTGGAACAACATATACATTCTTGAAACCTAACTCTCTTAAAATTCTTCTTACAGGAACATTACCTGTACCATTGAATGGAGAGTATACAATCTTAATATCATCAGCAACCTGCTTAATGATATCTCCGTTAAGGCTCTGCTTCTTTAATGCTGCAATAAATGCATCATCCATATCATATCCAATAATGTTATACAGGCCTCTTACTCTAGCCTCTTCTTCATCAATAGTCTTAACATCATTAAAATCAGTAACAGCCTTAACTTCATTGATAATCTGTGTATCCTTAGGTGCTGTTATCTGGCATCCGTCATCCCAGTATACCTTATATCCATTGTATTCTGGAGGATTGTGGCTTGCCGTAACCATAATACCTGCTGTACAGTGAAGTTCTCTTACTGCAAATGAAAGTTCTGGTGTTGGTCTTAATGAAGGGAATATGTATACCTTAATGCCATTAGCCGCAAGACAAAGAGCTGCTTCCTGCGCAAATTCTCTTGACATTCTTCTATTATCATGAGAAATAGCAACACCCTTATCCTGTGTTCCTTCCTTGATAATAAAATTAGCTAACCCCTGAGTTGCCTTTCTTACAATGTATACATTCATTCTGTTAGTACCATTGCCTATGACACCTCTCAGTCCGCCTGTTCCAAACTCAAGATCCTTATAGAATCTGTCCTCAATCTCTTTCTCATCTCCTGCAATTGATTTGAGTTCTGCACGTGTGTCTTCATCAAAATATTCATTCTCGCACCATGCTTTGTAAGTTTCCATATAACCCATACCCTTTACCTCTTTTCTTGATTTATATTAGTCCTGTAAAGCTTTTCTAAAGCTCTCAGAAACTGCTTTCAATGCTTCTTCTTCGTCCGGTCCTTCTGCTATAAGAGTTATCTCATCGCCACAGCCAACGCCTGATGCAAGAATAGATATAACACTCTTTGCATTAACAACCTTATTCTTAAATGTGAATGTAATGTGTGAATCAAATTTAACAGCTGTATCACACATTGCTCCTGCAGGACGAAGATGTATTCCTAATGCACTTCCAACTAGTATCTTCTCACTTACCATATGAATCACCTCTCTGTTGTATTAGTTGTTCCAGCTTTTGTAGCAGTCTCTTCTGCCTTTGTTTCGGAATTATTACTTTTTAACTCAGCTTTAACCGTTAAATCCTTACTCTTCAATGTATAGCCTTCTGGTAATTTAACATCAAGCTTGACATTAACTTCTCCTGATGTTGTATAATCAGACAGACTTGCACTGACTGTTATTCTGGATGCATCCAGTGTTGCTGTATTATCAGCATTCTCTGTTGTTACAGCATAATCTGCTATTACGACTGCATATTCAGATGCGTGACTAAAGTTAAGAGATATATTACCATCTGCATCTATTGCACCTGCATTCTGGAATATCATTCTGCCTGTGCTGTCATAATAATAGAGATTGCCATATTTGCCAGCATATTCACTTCCTATATTGTATGTAAGACTTGCCTTGAATCCAAAATCTCCACTATATGCAAGTGAAATCTGCTTAACTGGGTTATTGCCAGCAAGCTCCGATATAACATCATCTGGTATTGCATCAGAGTCTGTATCTACCGCAAGGTTAATATCCTTAAGATTATCAGCCTGAATATTATTTCCGTTGATAGTCCATTTATAACCATTCATATCAAGAACAATATCAACATCCTTACCCTTGGCTGCTTCTAACACATCCTTTGGTGCAACTGTTGCATCTGACATATCAACTGTATAAGTATCTCCAGCCTTGGCAGTAGTAATTGCTGCTACAGCTTCCTGTATCTTATCAGATGATAACTTAGTTCCTTCATTGTTGCCTTTGTTTCCATCAGTTGTTGTCTGATTATTGTTACCACCGGTACTACCATTGTTGTCATCAGTAGGTGGAACAGAATCGTC